>JAEIGA010020524.1_pt1 | contig 10073 bp, 13 predicted proteins | sample 9270691 | NCBI WGS metagenome assembly JAEIGA01 (sample SAMN17057246, study PRJNA624740) | gut metagenome | biome: biome; isolation source: fecal sample | host: Bos grunniens | place: China: Xizang | collected 2019
GGTCCTTGCTGTCTACTGTATTGCCGTTCTGATCCAACACCTGGAACTGCGGCATCTTATCACCGATCTGTAACATATTATATAAATTTTAACACACGAGACTAGGCAATATTCTTGCCTAGAAGTTCATCCATAATCTCAAGAGTAATCAAAGAAGTCTCAAGTGAGTTTGATGCAGACTCCGTCCGGCCCTCCTCCACAAGGTCAGCAAACTCCTTGAACTCATAGTAATATTCATTAAAGGGCAAGCCCTCGCTCAAGAGTGTCCTCCCAGGCTTTGGTCCGAGACCGGAAGTCGGCGCAGCATGAGGGACAATCTCAGCCTTGCGTGCTATATGGATCTCATCCAATACCAGGTTGCCCTTCTCACCTGCAATTTCAGTAGGCTGGAAACTGTCATAAGCTTTCGACCATGTCAGGACAGCGTCCATATCCTCATATTTCAAGTATGCTGTTCCATACACATCTGCATCACCCTCATCGGTCTTGACAGTTGTCAGGCGTCCTGTAACTTCTGAAGGGCGTCCGAACAACGACACCAACGGATATATCGTATACACTCCCACATCACGGAGAGCACCGGCAGTTCCAGGTTTGAAGGCAGTGGCTACCTTACCATTCTTGAGGTCCTCATACTTGGTCGAATACTGGCAGAAATATGAGCTATAGTGATGTATAGGCGCTATTTCATCAAGTCTGGACGCAATATTTCTGAAGTTCGGATTGACTGTCGATACCATAGCCTCCATGAGCAGACATCCACTCTCGCGCGCTGCTTCGACCATCCTGCGTCCTTCATGGGCATTTACAGCCAGCGGTTTCTCACACAGCACATGCTTGCCTGCCTTCAGGCCTGCAAGAGCATATTCACAGTGAGTCTGATTCGGCGTACCGATATATATGGCATCCACCTGGGGGTCTGATGCCATTTCCTCAACTGAAGTATATATCTTAGCATGGGATGCGAAAGGATGACGCTGCACAAAGGCCTCAGCGGCCTCACCCGTGCGTGAACATACAGCAGTAATCTGTATCCTCGGGTCTTGGGCTGCACCTTTCATCACCCAATCACTTATCCTTCCTGTACCTACAATACCGAACCTTAGCATAGAAATGTTTATTTGTTCAAATATAGCAAATAATTTTTTGTACTTTTACGTTGTTATGAGAACTATAGAGATAGATAACTACATATATAAGGTCATAGTACCTCAATATGCAGGCTTTGACGCCGCCCACAAGGAAGATCATGCCCTTACCGTGATAAATCAGGCCATGAAACTGCTTGACGAGATGCCTCAGGAATATGGTCCGGTAGATAGAGAAGTCTTGAAAATGGCAGCAGCCTGTCACGACCTCGGACTTGTAAACGGTAGAGACAGGCATCACCTTGACTCCGGCATCATAATCCGAGCAGATGCAAACCTTCGTCAGTGGTTTAGCGAAGAGGAGATCGAGGTAATAGCTCAGGCAGCAGAAGATCATCGTGCATCCGGCACTAGCGAGCCAAGGAGTATCTATGGCAAACTGGTTGCAGAGGCCGACAGAGTCATTGATGCAGAGACTATCATCAGGCGCACTATCCAGTTCGGGTTCAAGCATTATCCGGATCTGGGACGAGAAGGTCACATGCAGCGCGCGGTGGACCATCTCAGAGAAAAATACGGTCGCGGAGGATATCTCAAGCTCTGGATTCCATGGAGCGACAATGCAGCACGTCTGCATGACCTCCAGGATATCATTGCAGATGACCATGCAGTACGTACAGAAGTTGAACGAGCATACGAAACTGTGGCCCGGATGTTGGATAATGCATAGCTAAAACATTAATAGCTATGGATAAATATGTATGCATCATCTGCGGATACATCTACGATCCGGCAGAAGGAGACCCGGAAACAGGTATTGAACCTGGCACACCATTCGAAGAACTTCCATCCAATTGGACATGCCCGGCGTGCGGAGTCGGACTGGAGCATTTTGAAAAGTTGAAGTAATTATTTTGCTCTTTGAGTTATTTTGCATAATTTCGTAGGAAATTTCCTACAATTCCTACAAATTATGCAAAATAAAGACGGTAAGTACATCTTCGGAGTGGTGAAAATCAGCGAGAAGGGACAGATTGTGATCCCTCGCGACGCACGTAAGGTTTATGATCTCAAGGCAGGAGATGCGCTGCTGCTACTTGGGGACGAAAGTGGCATGGCTTTGATCAAGACCGAGATTTTCAATGAGTTCATCGGTCAAACAATGGAGGGACTCATAAAATGAGAAAGCATTGGATAGACAACCTCCGTTGGGTTACTGTACTATTGGTATTACTTTACCATGTAGTATATTTTTACAATAACAAAGGCGTATTCGGCGGCATAGGCGGCTTCGGCGACGGCCCGCAATATCAGGATGTAATCATGTACATCCTATACCCGTGGTTCATGCCTCTGCTTTTCATTTTGGCAGGAATCAGTTCCCGTTATTCTTTGGAAAAGCATAGTCCAAAGCAATGGTTCAAGTCTCGTACACGCAAGCTTCTTGTTCCATCAACTATCGGTCTTTTCTTCCTGGGAGCCATTGTTGGCTGGTTCAACACAAGAATTGCAGGTGTAGACATGCTGGCAGAGGTCCCTCAGCCAATCAAGTACTTCATCTGGGCGATCAGCGGAACAGGTCCACTCTGGTTCATTCAGGATCTATGGCTACTCTCAATTCTTCTTCTTATCGTTCGTAAGTTCGATACCAAGAACAAGTTTTATGATTTCTGCGGAAAGGCTGGTGTCGTGTCGCTGATTCTTATCGGAGTACTCTTCTGGCTTGGCCACCAGACACTTATTCTGAAGCCGAACCCTGAAGGCGCAGACGGATTGTTGAATCTATACAAGCCGATCTTTTACGCCGTTCCATTCCTGATGGGATATTTCGTATTCGCACATGACAAAGTGCAGGAGGCATTGGGCAGATCATGGGTGCCGCTTATGATCTCTGCATCAGTTGCTGGCATCATATTGATTGCTACTAGCTTCGGACAGGACAACACCCTACCGCAATATCTCGAGTCACCGCTGAACAACATCTATGGATGGCTGATGTGTCTTGCCATGATGGGTTGGTTCAAAGCTCGATTTGACTGCACAGGAAAATTTGCAGCATACATGACACGCTCAAGCTATGGCATATATATCGTTCATTATCTTGTGATCGTATCGGTGGGAAGTTTCCTTAAGCTTGAAACCCAACTGAACCCGGTTTGGATATATGTGATTCTTACAATTGCTGTATTTACACTATCACCGATCTTGAACGAAATCATCAGACGCATCCCGTTCATACGCTGGTGTGTGCTGGGAGAGAAAAAATAATTCAAAATGGTGTTTACCTTTTCTTCATTGCGACATTATTGAGTAAAGAACAAATCAAAACACTCAAAATTTCAACATTATGAAGAAAATCTTTTATGCTGCGATCATTTCGCTTGTTACTGTCCTTTGTGTTTCCGCAACAATCGCCAACACATCAGCCGGAGCTTATTCATCATCAGTTACAGCAAAAATTGCTGGTGTAAGCGACGACATCGAATTAGAGACAGGAGCCTTAGTGCAGTTCTACAACATGATGCCTCTTTCTGTCAAAAATCTCTGCACCGCAAGTTATAGGGATATAGCACCAAATGTCGAAAAGAACATCGGCAAGAGCTTCGCCTACTGCGGCGTAAAGATCAGCCCGATCAAGACAGAAAACGGCATCGACCTGAAATTCCAGGCAGGAGGCCACTCATTGGTCGTAAAGAACTATACCCAAGCAGAATTTGACACCATCTTCGGACTATAAGATAAAAGGCTGACACACGTCAGCCCTTTATCATTATAATATCAGCATCAACTGACAATAGTCTTTCCTTGTTCATTTTCACGTGAAGCACTTATCTTATTATATATCTCAATAAAGGAATTGCAGAGAAAATGAATACATTGTATCATGTCAAGAAACGAGTTCTGAAGGTGATCATATGTTTTCTGAATACTGAAAACAGTAATACGTAGAGAATTCCCTGAAGAATCATACCAAGCATGTCCACATGAAAACTCCCTCAATTCATTCTTACATATATGATCGGCCAGATCTGGTCGGCTGATGGGATACGGAAGAGTGCCTCCACAATGGACCTCACAGAAGATCGCATGGACTCTTATGGAGTATATCATAGAGTCGAATTCGAAATTAATCCATTCCGGATTCTGAGAATCATCTATGATACGGCACCCTTTCTCAATGAGCATTTCACGAATCATAGGAACAGTGATTTCACCATCCTTGGCACTACGGCTAGAGCGCTTGTAAAGCACAGCACACAAAGCAACAACTGCAGCGAAAGTCGCAGCAGAAACAATTAAAAGTAAGTTTGACATCATATAACTAAAAATTAAAGTGTAAAAAAAATAGGAGAAATCACACCTAAGCATAATTTCTCCTATACGTATATATCTTTGACGGACCTATTCGTCAGTCTTTTCTAAATCTTAACCCAAAGGTATGGATTATGTTTTGATTTTACAATAACCCGAGGCAAGATAATCAAGTATATCATCCCATACTTCCTGCTTGTTCACTTCATTCAGAATTTCATGGCGCATTCCGGGATATGTACGGACTTGAACATCTGCATACCCATTCACATGCATGCTTTCCACTGATCTTGAAAATGCCGAATGGCTAATCATACATGGGTCATCATCTCCAGACAGAAAGATAATTGGCATTCCCGGCTTATCGGGTCTCCAGCCATTTGACGAATAAACCTGATGTAACAGCGACATCACCGTCAGCGCACAATCTGCAGTAATTATAAAATTACAGCGCACGTCTTCAGCAATCGCTCTGCGCTCCTCTGAATCCGAGCATGTCCAAGCCTGCTGCCCTTCCTGCTTAAACTTCCTATTATATATACCGGATATAAACTTCTGGATATAGCCCACGCGCAGACGGTCGCCACCCATCCAGCACATACACATAAGGGCCATACGGGCCAAAGGCGCCATCAAACTTGATGATGGACTGCCGCAGACTATAAGGCCTTCCAATCTACTGTCATAATGCTTGGCATATGCTCTCGCCGCCAAGGAGCCCATGCTGTGTCCCAACATAAAAACAGGAAGTGAATCAAAATGTTCATGTATATAATCTACAACAGTATCCAGATCGGCAACAACTGCCTGTACACCACCGCCATACATATATCCCCGATCTTCCTCCTTACGAATGCTGCTGCCGTGGCCACGATGATCGCTGGCAACACACACGAATCCATTAGATGTCAGATATTCGATAAACGGCAGAAAGCGTTCCTTACACCCGCACAGGCCGTGAACCAGATAGACCACAGCCCGCGGCCGGCCATCAGGCACACGTTCAAGCACACTGATCGGCAATCCATCAAACTTTGATTCAACATATAATTCGCGCCGTCCCATACCGGAAAGCAATGCAAACAATATGCAAAACAAAAAAGACATCCCCGAAAGGATGTCTTCATTATATATTGAAAACTACTAATTTCTATAAGTGATCTCGTAGACAGTCTGGTAGCTTAATTCATCGTTTTCATAAACCATTTCACCAATAATATTTCCTTTGGTATCATAGTTATATCTGCAAACATATTTAGCTATTGAATCCTGCCAGGTTTGTTTTACCAAACGGTTATTTGCATCATAAGAGTAAGTTGACACAACAGCGCCAGAAACAGTTTTCACTAAATTGCACTTATCATCATATGTATATTGTGTTATAACAGTACTACCATTCTCATAAGAATGCGATTCTGATTTTATACGATTGCCACGTGCATCATATGTATACTTTGTATAAGAGACGATATTACCATCGACATATACATTTGTCCTGACTAAATTATACTTTTCGTCAAACAAATATACCTTCTTAGCACCTCCTGCTAATTCTCCATCCTCATAATCACAAGAGGTACGATACTCCAAAAGTCCATTAGAGTCATAGTAATAAATACAAGAAGCAGAATACATTCCATCATAGCTCTCTAGATTAACAACACAACCATCCCCATCAAATTCTGCTTCATAGCCCCATTCATATCCCATCATTGAGATCTTTGCAACATCTCCCTTAAGCACCATCGGGTAACCTATCTCATCGCATGAGATACGCATTTTATCCTGTTTTGTCTGAGCAGATACAGAAAAAGAGAAAATAGCCAATAGGCATAGAGTTAAAATAAAACGTGATTTCATAACAACTTATTTTAGTACGCTAGAGTATTCTTTGTTTTCATTTATTGCTTTACCAACATCATTCTTAATATCACCCTTATTAGACTTCAGTGCTTTGGCAATAGTCTTAACGTCTTCTCTATTAAGAATCTCAATTGTTCCTTCTTGAATCTCAGTAATATATTCCAGTCTCTCCAATAGGTCACCCATTGAATCCTTCGACCACAATAAATTCTGATCAGCATAGAAGAGGCTATAATATGAGTAAATCTTAGGTTGCAACTTCATAATTTCTTCCAACTTCGCATTATTCTCTGCCACCTTATCCATCTTTGCAATATAAGTCTTTGTCATCTTATGTGTAGCGATCACATTCGCAAGAGCCTTAAAATCGGCAAAGCCATCACCCTTATCTACACTCTCCCAATACGCAGCATATTCTTTAGCTGAATCAGGATACGAAGCAAGAGCTTTTTCACTCCATTCACACATATACACAACTCATTACATTACAAGAGTAGGTTAAAATTAATTTGCTACAATCCTCAAATAAGCAAGCTTCTAATCAGCAGCAAGTTATAAAAAAATCATTAATCAGCCAAAATTTACCCTATGCATCACTATAATTGGAGACTCATATACATTTCCCATTTTACAGATATCATTATAATCAACGTTTATTAAATAGATTAGTTTCATATTACCCTCGCATCAGTTCCAGCTTACGTTGGGATGATGATATTACTCTACAAAACACTTGATTTTGTTAGATATCATTGTTAAATTCGAATCCCATTTAAAATTTTAACAATTAACATCAGAAAGAATTATGAAACGAGCTTTAGTAATTACGCTGGCACTTATCTGCAGCATTGCGGCTCAGGCACAGCTGCCCACAATCAAACCAACAAGTACATTCAAAGTTCCGAATATTAGCCATGCAACGTATGAGAGCGAAGAATATGATGACGAGGATAACAAATTGTATTGGGATTTACACTGCAACCCATATACAACTCCTGGCACGCAGACCGTAGTAGCATCGAGCGCGCTCAGTTCCCAAGGTTCGGCCAGCTATCGCGCTTCCAACATTATCGATTCTAACCATGAGACAGCATGGGTAGAGGGAGTAAAGGGCTATGGTGTCGGCCAATGGATTGAGTTTAGAGATGTATATGGAGATGGGACTTTTACGGCGATAAGTATTCTTAACGGATATGTCAAGAGCGACAAGGCATGGAGCGAGAATTCACGTGTGAAGCGTCTCAAGGTGTATTGCGATGGTAAGCCTCTATGCATCCTCGAGCTTCAAAACAGCCGTTCGATGCAGGATTTCGATGTATATAGTGTATTAGGAGGCAAACATTATATAGGTAAGCTTAGATTTGAAATTATGGAGGTGTACCCTGGTACAAAATATCAAGACACCGTCATCTCTGAGATATACTTCACTGCCGTCCCTTAATCAAATAGCAGGCAAACAAGTAAATAGGAAAAGGGAGTAACGCCATGTTACTCCCTTATTTTTTTAACGTCCAACGTGTATTGGGTATTGCTTAATGCTATGATTATTCTTTGTATAAATTGATATACTCCATCATCATAGATATTGCCTCAGGACGCATATCCTGTACCAATGAGTCATTTGTAACAACGGAATCACAGATTCTGTATACTGTGGCGAAATCATAATCCATAGCTTCAGTAGACAATATTAGAGCATAAACCATATTTACAGTAAAGCTGCGACCGTCTTTAATAGATGCTGAATAGCCCAATATGAAAGCCTCACTTAAATCCATGTAATAATGTCTTGCTCTGGCATATGTAAGGGCTGTATGAGTGGACACATTGACATTTGCCAATACTGTTATTTCAGAATCGGTTCCATACTTGTTTTTCAAATGTTGCATCAGTGGAGTATACACATCTTTGGAGATAGAAACTGCATTGATAGCCGCAACTTTTACATCGATAGGATTATTGTCATCAGCCAAGTATTCTATCAATTCATAAGTTACAGCTTCGCCATTAAGTGCAAGCATTTGGGCAACAATAGGTTGATCTTGATATGCTAGCGCAAACTCTGTTGATGTAATAGGAGAATCAGCAAATGCCTTACTGCAAAGCAGCAAAAAAGAAAAAATGAATAATAACTTTTTCATAACATTTTATATTCGTATTTGTTCAAAAATATGTAAATAACAATCGGACACTATTGAAGTTCTTCTGCAGCCTTTACCATCTTCATAGTAATCTTATTATAGCGTTCCCACTGAGAAGCTGACATATCTCCTTGAGCTTTCTGCAATTTATCGCTATACTCCTGGGCTTTCTGCATGAGTGAAGGGTATTCTACCAAAGCTGACATATCTCCCTTTGAAGCCTTTTTAATATATGAAATATACTTATCTACGTACGCCTCATATGATGTCAGCAATGCATCCCAATCCTCAGAGCCACCTTTCTCAATGATACGCCCCTCATCAACGTTAGAAAAATCGCTTACGCCATTCAACACATCACGCCCAGTTCCCTGAAGTTTGAAATTAACACTACCGCCCTTGGTATTCGTAAACGTTCCCTGATAAACGCCATTCTTCCAGACGCCGTTAAAGTCTCCTACATATTTCCCATTGGAGAAAAACTCTCTCAAGATTAAAGTATTAGTGGCACTATCATATGAACCCATCTTCACTTTACGCACGTTCTTGACACCATTGACTGTAAATTCAACTACACCCTCATCGGTTTTATCATCATACGTCAAGATAGCATCATTAGATCCACCTAGAACACCTACAAGATTTAAACTCAACTGATCACTTTCTTCCACAATTGGAGCATCAATATCCCCTGTCTGCCATGGGATAAATGACTGTGTCTGCTCATACCATTCAGGAGTTTCTTTTGAATTGTGAAATTCTTCTTCGAACGTGATGATTTCCTCATCACCCACCTTCTGCTGGAGCAATTTCTTCAGCTTAAGCAGATCTTCTGACTTCACACTCAGCGTCTGAACCTTTATACCATTTGCATCTACCAGATTAACTGTGGCAACAGACAGCAATGAGGTAAAATCAATATCACGAGGATCTACCGCCTGCAGATCAGGAGACTCTTTTGTCAGTCTCAACTTAACTTTCAACATTAGGTACTGACTTTCCACTGCGCCATCTTTCTCAGCATAAGACAGCTGAGATGGTTCGTCTACAACCTCTATGAGTTTTGCCAACTCACCAGATGTAAAATCTGTTGAAGAAGGAGATATTTCTTTGGGTGCATGTGAAGAAGAACAAGCCCCCAAAACAAACATGCTCAAAACTGCAAGCAAAATAGATGACTTTTTCATAATGTAAAAGTTTTGAAATTTATTGAAAACTAACTTTAGTTGCACAAGTTTGACAAAGTTAATACTTTATAGACATCATTGACCATTTATCAATATTTCAGTCCATGAAAATAGTCTTTTTCATTGACAAGACAAAAAGAGACACCCCCGAAAGGATGTCTATACATTTTACTTCGAACAAGGATATCCGTAATAGAGTCGTAAAATTCAAATCATTAGACATCAATCACTTCCGCATCACGCAAAATCAAAAGCACAAAACAGGGCCAATTTGTTCTTTAGGCATTAAATTTCGGCCTCAAAAGCACAAAAACAGGCCATTTTGTGCTTTTGAATCACACTCTTTCAGCAACCAACAAAAAAGACATCCCCGAAAGGATGTCTCTATATTTGGCAATGAGATGCCCGATCAGGTCGGGCATGACGTCTTCGTCATTACCGGCTTGACCGGTAATCTCTTACTTGCTGGTTGCAGTTGACAC
>JAEIGA010020525.1_pt1 | contig 10073 bp, 4 predicted proteins | sample 9270691 | NCBI WGS metagenome assembly JAEIGA01 (sample SAMN17057246, study PRJNA624740) | gut metagenome | biome: biome; isolation source: fecal sample | host: Bos grunniens | place: China: Xizang | collected 2019
AAGACAGCTTCATTCTTCGGCCGCTACACCACAACGGTGACGGATATGTTTGAACCTTACCCCAAACCACAAAGTTGCGGCAACCGCGAAGAATTGCGCGATCTGATGTTGGTGAACCCTAATGCTAATATGGCCGTCAAGGTAGAAACACAGGGCAATGTGTCCTTCTCGATGTTGCACTATGACGATGCGACATTGCAAAAGGCAAGACATACATGGGAACTCACCCCAGGAGACGTCGTGGCACACTTTGACTACCAGCAATGCGGTATCGGTAACGGCAGTTGCGGACAAGGCACTGGTACCTTGGATAAGTATAAATTGCCAGCTTCGGGTGAATACACTTACACACTCCGCTTCACACCAGTAGATCCCACCACGACAGGTGTGGACACAGTGAAGAAGGATGTCGACGCACTGACTATCCGTCATGATGCAGAGACTCGCGCAGTGGTATGTAACGGTCAGCTGTCTGCTGGTACGACCGTGTCGCTCTACAATCTCGGCGGTGTACTCCTTGGTCAAGCTAAGGCAAATGGCACAGCAACATCCCTCACGCTCTCTACTGAGGGCCTTCCCGTTGGCACCTACTTAGTCGTAGTGAGAAGTGCTCAGGGCGTACGTACACACAAATTGGTCTTTTAATATCTAAGAAACAATAGGAAAAGAGACTTCGGGTAGCACCAACTACTTGAAGTCTCTTTTGAAAAATCTAGTATTACGCTATTCGCATCATCTGCAGAGGAGACCATTTTTCTGCTACTTCAAATTTACAACTTATGAAGATTCTATTCATCTGCTTAGGCAATATTTGTCGTTCGGTTACAGCCGAAGAAGTTTTCCGTCAATATCTGCGCCGTAATGGTTTGGAGCAAGGCGTCGAGGTCGATTCGGCTGGTATGATAGACTACCACGAGGGCGAATTGGCCGATCCACGTATGCGCAAGCACGCCTTTGATCGTGGTTACAAACTTACACATCGCTCGCGCCCCGTAGTCGAGCGTGATTTCTACGAATTCGACTATATGGTCGTGATGGACGAAGATAATGTGCGCCGACTGCAACGCCTACAACCCAACAGCGCTTTCAAGGCGAAACTACTGCGCATGGCAGATTTCTTGCAACACTACGACTATGCCTATATCCCCGACCCCTACTATGGCGATGCCTCTGACTTCGAACTGGTTATCGACCTGTTGGAAGACGCTTCGCCAGCATTGTGGGAGCATGTCAGAGCAGAAATGCATGGCGAAGGCTGATATGGGCGAAAGGTGCAGAGCATTTTTCTAAGACACATTTGGCTCAAAACTTTTTTATGCAATAAAAATGTAAGTCTACACCATAGTGTGGTAGCGATATGGACAGCGATGTCTTGTGGACTTTGCTGTCTTTTTTGTGACATTTTGAGTAAGATTTTTCAAATTCAACCTTTCCATACGTCGAGAAAAAAAAGGTGATTTTGCTTCGAAATGGCATGTTGATATATTATCAAAAAAGAGTAAGAATGAGCGGTTATTTTTTTCGTAACTTTGCTGAGATTTTGTAGGGGCGTATTAGTGGAGTGAATCCCCAAAGGTAGGGCAAAAACTTTTTTGGGGTCGGATCATAGCTTTTGTGTATGTCGCTATCGGTTGAATAGCGAAAGGTGATGTCAATACACACACATATATATATAGATATATAAATAGGATTTTGCTGTATGAGATTTTTGACAAACAAACTGTTCGCAGTGGTGACGCTTGTGTGCGTCCTGCTGGGTGCCGAACGTGCTGGGGCACAACTCGCTTCGCTTGAAGTGGGCAAGGTGTACCACTTTACCAATGCAAGGTTTACGGAATATGCATTAGGCGTGAACGCTGATGCACAGGTCAGAGGGGTGACCCCCGTGAACAAGGCAGACCACAACCAATTGTGGGTGGTGGCAGAAAAAGATGAGTCGGGAAATTTCCGCCTTCAAAGTTTGGGACATGGTGGCATCTTGCAAGCCAATGGGCAGAATGGCGAATGGGTGCTCGTGGACCGAAGTGTGACTGATGACACCTATCTTGTGTTGGACAAGACCGGCAATTACAATGTCTTTCGTGGTGTAAATTACAATGACTATGGCTTTGCCAATGTGGCATCAGGACATAGTTATAAGATATTGGGCTGGACGTACGAGAATGATTTGGGTTCGCAGTGGACCATAGAAAACATTTCGCTGGATGAGTCTGCCCTAAACAAAGCCTTGGACAAACACGCTTATTCCAACAATGCCATACACGAAGCGGTGAGCACAGCCTTGACCAACCTCTTTGTCGACGCGGCTTGTACAACGCCTAAGAAATCGGTGACCACGGCTGAATTGGAAAGTGATGAGGACTATCAAGCCTTGACACCGACACTCCGAAATATGGTGAAGAAAGTGTATGGCGAGGCTTGGGCAGAAAAGAACTACGACAATACCAAGGAAGATTGGGGTGCGGACTATGCCAAGAAGTATCGTGTGCAGTGGTATGAACCCTACACAGAGCCCGAGTGTGCAGCTGCTGCGCTGCGTATCAATGCCCATAGCAACCTGAACAACCCTACGGGTATCTTTGCCAACAACGGCGATGTGCTATTCGTCATGGTAGAAGGCGAAATCAAAGATGGCGCTCACCTCTACCTGTCTAGTTACACAGGGCATAATAAGTTGGGGGGCTATGATGAAGGTATAGCCCTGCACACTGGTCTGAACGTGATTCCTGTGACTGCAGATGGTACGGACTACTGCATCAATTATGTCGTAAAGACATTTGACGCGTCGAAGGGTACGGGTAAGAAAGCCATTGTGCAAGGTCGCGAACTCTCGGCGTATCCCGACTTGCAAATTCATATCGAAGGAGGTCATATTAATGGTTATTGGAACAAGATGGGAGACGATGCCGCTCACAATGGAGACTTTAACTATCCAGCAGATACGGATAGTGATTGGGATTATATCAAGGCACGTGCTACACAAACCGATGTCACAGTCTTGGGTGAATACATCACCTTGCAATTCCCCCTGACTGATGCTGGTACGGGTGACGATAAGGGAATGGGCACCTTCTTCAATTCTTATAATGGTAAGACGACAAGCCTAGTCTCAACTATAGAGGAATGGGACAATGTGATGATTTGGGAGCGCCTCCTGATGGGCGTTGTGGGTGAAAGCACGATTGAACAAGAAGACAAAGTTTCGCCCTACTCAGACAAGTCGTCGGTAGTGGCGTATACAGGTGATGATGCCGATGAATACGGTTGCGACTATAGCGAGTACTACAGGATACATGGCTTGTCCTTTGGCACAGAGGGCGGCTATATGTATGGTGGTTGGGATCACTGTGGCTACAACTTCAACACCATGGAGTCCATCATGATCAGTTTGCCTCATGAGGCAGGCCCTCACTGGGGACCAGCTCACGAAATCGGCCATCAACATCAGGGACCGCTCAATATGCGAGGCCTCACCGAGGTGACCAATAACCTCTTCGCCAATGTCGTGTTATGGTACTATGGCAAGTCCACCTCTCGCTACAATGGTACAGATGCTGCGCTGAGTAATGTGCTGGCACAATTTAATGCTGATGGCACCGACTTCTTTAGCAATAATATTTGGGCACAAACGGTGATGTACTACAAACTCTTCTTGTACTATCACGTATTGGGTCATAATACGAAGTTCTATCCTCGATTGTTCGAAATGCTTCGCCAAAATCCTATGACAATAGCATATAGTCAAGATGGGTCGCAGTGCTTGATGCACTTCTATAAAATGTGCTGCGATGCGGCTGGTGAAGACTTGACGGAATTTTTCCGCGCTCATGGTTTCTTCCGAGTGATGGAAGAGCGCTTTGTGGGCGACTACTCTAATGCCGTTTATAATTTGACACAACAGCAGATAGATGCTGCAATAGCTGAAGTAAAAGCAAAAAAATATCCAGAAAATCTATCCGTACTCTTTATCAACGACGCTACCGGAGAAAATATCCAGAGTCACCGAGATGATGTGGAATATTTAGCCAACTTCAATGATGGAAATACTTGTGCCGAAGTGGGCTGCTATGCTACCTTTGAAACAGCCGCTACACTTACATATAATTATACAATATCCGGCAATACCATATCGATGGAAGGCACCGGAGGCGTAGGGTTTGCTCTGCTCAATGACAAAGGTGAAATCATAGGATTCTCTGATAAGAAAAATTTTACACTGTCTACAGATGCTATGTTGGCTATTAGCGAAGGAAATGCACAAATCGTCGTCATACCCTCAGATGGCGAACCTGTGAAAGTAGAGAGTGAAATGAATGAAAACGAGATTAAGCGCACGCTTTTGTTGAATCTTATTGAGCAAGCTGAAGAGATGGCTAGCTTGATCGACAATGAGGGTAAAAAGGTAGGCTTCTACAAAGGTAATTATACGACAGAGCTCCAATCTGCCTTGACTAAGGCTCAGGACGTTGTCGCCAACAATACAGTAAGTGCTTATGCTCCCATTTTCAATACACTCAAGGCTGCCATAGATGATCTGAAATCTAAAGAATTTGCAAAGATTACGATGAAGCCTGGTACATACACCTTGCGTAACTTTGCATACACTACACGTTATTTGTCAGTCAACGAAAGTGAAGAGGTGGTGACTACGACCAATGCAGAACTTGCTGATACAGAAAAGTGGGTGTTTGAACAAGCTGACGGCAATAATGTGTACTACATCAAAAATCTCAGCACAGGCAAATATGTCAATGCCTTGGCTCAAAGTACAGTCGTATCTGCTACGACCACAGATATCGCAAGTGCCAAGGGTTGGTTGGTAGAGGACCTGGGAGATGGCGTGTTTGGACTTAGGTGTCAAGATGAGAATAGCCAAGCGATGCACAGCGCAGCCAACGAAGGTTATAAGATTGTGGGTTGGAGCACAGACGCTATGGCATCTCGCTGGTATCTCACAGCTTTGGAGACAGAACAACTTACGGCTGAAGAGCAGGCTTTGGAAGAACTCATCGCACTCAGCGAAGATATGTTGGAGCGTATGGCAAATGTGAATGTGACTGCTGAACCCATTACGCTAACGGCTGACCAGTATTATTGTAATGCCCCAATGACCACCGATTGGTATGGAGATGGCTTCAAGGGTTATCACGTGCTCTTTGATAATGATTATAGCACCTATCTACACACAGACTATACGGGAGCTGATTCCGAAGATGGACTAGACCACTACCTGCGTATTGATCTTGGCGAAGGGAATAGTGCATCACTCTTTACTTTCAACTACGCTACCCGTGATAATAGTAATCAGAATCCCACTGCTATAATGGTGGAAGGAAGCAACGTGGCGGATGGTGAGTATGAGTTTGTAGCCAATTTGACACGTGATGCAGATAAACTGGTTTCGGGCGAAAATGCCGAGTACAATTCCGCAGTATTGGGATTGTCCAACAAATCATACCGCTATTTGCGTTTTACTGTGAAAGAAACTATACAGGGAGCTACAGCTGGACCAGAAGACAATAAGCACACCTTCTTCGTGTTCTCTGAATTCGGAGTTTCAAAGGCGGCTTACACGGTTACAGCTTTGCAGCAATACTCGACGCTGACTGATGCTGATGCGACAGCGACCTTCGATGCCATCCGTCAGGTGAAATTTGATTATGTTAATGCCACAGAAACCGATGATTATATTGCGGCGTACAATGCCTTGAAGGTGTATTACGATAAACTCGTTGCGGCATACAATACTTGTAATCAAACCGAACTGGATAGTAAGAAAACCGAGCTGCAGGCACTTATTGCCAAGACAAATACGCTGATTGCATCTTGCGGCGAGGTGACATATCATTCGGCGGGCTTTGATGGCGAAGCACCTTTGCAGGTGGATGATGCTAATGGCAAATTCTATCTCTCGACCAATGCGCAATCTACGCAAGAAGGTCCTATCTCTGGTCTAATCGATGGCGTCGTCGGCGATCCAGCAAGCGCTACCTATTTCCACACTGACTATAGTGGCAACAATTCTTCAGATGGACTGGATCACTATATTCAGGTGAATTTGGGAGAAAGTGTTAAGGCGTTCAACTTCACCTATACCAACCGCCATAATACTGATGCCAACTATGCCACAGCTATGACTATTTTGGGAAGTACAGATGGTGAAAACTTCGAGGAAATCACGACGCTGAATGATTTGCCTGCACAAGCTGCAGCGGTGTATACTTCTGAACAAATCAATCCGACATCAGGCTACACCTACTTGCGCTTCATGGTGACGGCGAATAGTAGTAACAACTTCAAGGGAGGACATCCATTCTTCCACATGGCAGAATTTGATCTTATGATACAAGGGGAGTCCGACTCTTATACGGTGCAAATGAATCCGAATGTTGGTGCAGTGACCGAGGATATCTTGCTGGCTACCTACCAGGAAAATCAAGAGGCACAGTCTGCAAGCGAATATGCTACGTCGGCGACACAATTGGACAAGGCGATTGCTGATCTGCAAGCAAAATACGATGCTCTGTTGACTGCATACAATGATATTGCGGCAGACGTAAAAGCTGCGATGCAAGCGGCACAAACATTCCTCGACGAAACACCTCAGACGGTGGGTTATCCTGTGATTTCACAGCGTGAGGCCTTTCAGCGCGCAATCGATGCACACGAATCGGTTCAGGCGATCAATGACGCTAAGGCGGCATTCATTGCCACCGCTGAGATCCTGAAACCCGAATCAGGCAAAGCCTATGTCTTCACTAACGTTCACCCTGCTGGTGGAAAGCGCTACCTTAACTACACAGATGGTGGATTGACATTTGAAGCGCGTGGTGAAGCCCCTGTCGACGACTTACCTGAATCGGCAAAATGGTATTGTCGACAGTTAGAAGCGGGACAATATGTCTTCGTAAATACAGCGGGCAAATATCTTGTGTTCAAGGGCTCAAATGATGGCTGTAATGGCAACAAAGGATATGTCGATACTTATGATGAAACCTATTCTCCGATCACCGTTAATAAGATGGCTACGGGCGATTATACAGGTGATGCCATCGGTGAAGATCTCTTTGGCTATATTGCCTTTGGTGGACGCCGTGTTAGTCAAGATATATCGGCCTACTTCGTATCGACCAGTGGTGGAGGCTTCCAGCAGGATATGGGCTGGACTATGCGCTATACTGATGAATATTCAACTGCCTTCGTCGTAGAGGAAGTGTCAAACTATCCCTTGGCTGTGACAAAACTTACCACAACAGATGCCGAAAGGGACGTTCTGCTCAGCAATATCGAATACGGCAAAACGATCGGTACGTTTAGCGCACCATATCCTACGGTGATTCCTGATGGCGTGACAGTTTATTATGCGATGCAGGATTGGGATGGCGAAAAGATGGCACTCACGCCTATCGAAAGTGGATATGCGCTCCCTGCAAATCAAGGGGTGATCGTTCTTGGCGATAAAGGTGTTGATGCCATTTCATTCCTCCCAGTAACAACAGAAACGTCTGCTGATTTGAGCCAGAATAAATTCTTGCATTCTGCTACCTCGCCTGTTGAGATGGGGGGTAGTGACTACATCTTGGCTAAGGCGGGTCAGGGCATCGGGTTCTATCAAGCGACCGAGGGTACAATGCTCAAGGTGGGCAAGGCTTATCTGCAACTGCCATCAAGTCAGGCTTCGCCAAGCCTTGTATTGAGTTTTGATCAAATCCTCACGGGTGTTGATGGATGCACCCAGGATGGTTCGCTTGCTGCACAATCAATCTTTGACCTTAGCGGACGTCGTGTTACTACGATCCAAAGGGGAGGCCTCTATATAGTGAATGGTAAGAAGATCATTGTGAAATCATCAAAGTAAAGAAGTAAATAGATATGAAAAAGGTATATAGACCACCATTTGCCGAAGCCATAGGTTTCAGAGCAGAGCAGATGATTGCTGTATCGATAGGTGTGGGCGAGGGCACAGTAGACGCTAAAGATGCACTCACCAACAAGCGTAAACCAGAAAATGGTATATGGGATTCTCAGATTTGGAACTCGAAATCTGAGTAAAATGAATTTCTGAATAGACTCGGCGCAGGAGGGGGTAGAGGTGGAGATGTGAAACCTACCCCCTCTTGTCTGAAATTTCCTTGTGCTTAAAAAGGAAAAACATTTGTCTCCATTTTTTTTCTCTCTCGTCCTTTGAAAAATTTCGCGACGTCTCGTTAAAAATATCTAAGGCTTTTTTTAAAAAAGGTTAGACTTTTTTTTGACGAGACGTCGCGAAATTTTCAGGAGGCTTTGATGACGATATTCAATCCGTTGCGCCTTGATCGTTTTTATAGACTAATACGAGATAGAAATGCAGTGTGTTTATTTGTAAATCAAGAAAATAGCAGGAATCTTACCTAAGTCGGGCAATCCTGTTTGCTTCCAGCGCTTGATGCTTTGGGTGCGGATGTATTCTTGTTCGGTAGTTAGTCCTGCTGCAACGCAAAGGCGGGTCGTGGGGTTGCATGCCGAACAGATGTCGGCGAAGAGTTTGGCGTTGCGGTAGGGTGTTTCGATAAACAGTTGCGTCTGATCCTCGGCGATGGAGCGCGCTTCCAATTGTTTCAGACGCTTCATGCGCTGACCGCCGTCTATTGGCAAATAGCCATGGAAGGCAAAACTCTGTCCGTTGAATCCTGAACCCATTACGGCCAATAAGATGGAAGAGGGACCTACGAGAGGGACTACCTTCAAACCCTCGCCTTGTGCAATTGCGACCAAGTCTGCACCAGGGTCGGCTACGGCTGGACAACCCGCTTCGCTGATCACACCAACCGCCTCGCCATTACGCAGGGGTTTGAGGTAGGCTGAAAAGGTCGCCTTGTCGGCATGTTTCCCCATGGGGTAGAAGGTCAAATCGTCGATGTTGATATTGCGATCTACCTGCTTGAGAAAACGGCGCGCCGTACGAATCTCCTCAACTACGAAGTGGCGAATACGACGTATGATATCGGCATTGTGAGCTGGGAGCACCTGGTCGATAGGCGTATTGCCCAAAGTCACAGGGATGAGATAGAGTGCCGGAGTCAAGGGAGTGGGGGCGCTTTCGGTATTTGGTGTAGAAATGGGTGAGTCGGACATACTATTATATATTATATAAGGTATAGGTGATTATTGAAACAGTCTTTTTGTAAAAGCCACATTAGGGATGCAAGTCGGAAAATTTCTTCTTGCCCTTGGCATAATAATTCCACAGTAGGCAGATTTTGCTTCTGCCTTCGGGATGTGGCGTCGTCATCAGACGTAGATTCTCTTCTCTTTGGGGCAGGTAGTCTTTCTTCACGCGTTTGAATTCTTTTCTTGCTCTAATCACAGCCTTGGCGTTGGCAAAATCGAACGTGAGCAGGAACTTCAGCATCGCTACGTAGTCCAGCAGACAGCGCATACGCATAACTGATGCCAATTCCTCGGCGGGTAGGTTTTTGTAGAGCATCAAGAGATTGTTGCGGAAGTTGAGGAAAGTCTTCCTGGGATTACCTTGCGCCAAAGAAGCACCGCCGACATGGTAGGCCTTGCTTTGTGGAATGCAGACAATACCTCGGCCACGAGAACGCAGGCGCCAGCACAAATCTATCTCTTCCATGTGAGCGAAGAATCGACCGTCCAGACCGCCGGCGCTTTCCCAATCGGTGCGTCTCACCATCAGTGCTGCGCCTGTCGCCCATAGCAGAGGCACGACTTGGTCATATTGCCCGTGGTCCTGCTCCAAAGTATCAAAGACACGACCTCGGCAGTAGGGATAACCATATCTGTCCAAATATCCGCCGGCACCTCCAGCATATTCAAACATTTCGGGATGACGTTGCCAAAGCAATTTGGGCTGACATGCCGCTACCTCTGGATGTTCTTCCATATAGTTGAGCATAGGACTGAGCCACTCTTCCTTCAACTCTACATCCGAGTTGAGAAGTAAATAATATTCTGCATCCAGTCCTTGCAAAGCGCGATTGTATCCTTCGGCAAATCCATAATTCTCGGGCAAAACGATTTGTTCTACCTGCGGAAATTCCTGGGAAAGCATCTCGCACGAACCATCCGTA
>JAEIGA010020526.1_pt1 | contig 10073 bp, 8 predicted proteins | sample 9270691 | NCBI WGS metagenome assembly JAEIGA01 (sample SAMN17057246, study PRJNA624740) | gut metagenome | biome: biome; isolation source: fecal sample | host: Bos grunniens | place: China: Xizang | collected 2019
ACTCTGCACAGAGAGATGCGGCGTTCAGCCTCTTCTACCTGGCAATCACCGGAGGTTCAATGTTCGCGCCTTCAATGGCAAAGGCCATGACCAACTGGTCACTCAGCAAGTATGACCTCGTGTACAACGCAAACGTACCTGCACTTGCACATCAGGTGATGAACGGCACAATCACTCCGGAGAACCTTGAGAACCTTCAGGGCATCGCTTCGACAATGCCGGGAGCTGCCGGAATGGACATGGCCGCATTTGCACCATACTACATCGAGAGACTTTCTACAGCATACAACGGCGGTTTCGCAGTGGCATGCGTTTCACTCATCCTTTCAGTGCTCATCTACTACGGATGCCGCAACTGGTTCAAGCACGCTGACGTGAACGCCAAGCAGGCAAAGGCTGCAAACCCTGCAGCAGAGGTAGAACTCACTCCAGAGCAGACAAAGAGCCGCATCGGAGCCCTCATCTTCGTATTCGCTGTAGTGATCTTCTTCTGGATGGCATTCCACCAGAACGGTGCAACCATGACATTCTTCGCGCGTGACTATACAGCAAGCAGCGTTGAAGGCGGAATGAGGATCGGATTCAACATCTGGTGCCTCGCTCTCATCGCAGCGTCCGTATATACACTTTTCGGAGTGTTCCAGTCAGACAGCAAGAAGGCAAAGATGACAAACGGAGCAATCACTGCAATCCTCTGGGCAGTCGCAGCGGCACTCTACATGAGAATGCCTAGCACAGTGAACATCCAGCCATCAGACTTCCAGCAGTTCAACCCGTTCTATGTAGTGGCACTCACACCGGTATCCCTCGCCATCTTCAGCGCACTTGCAAGCAAGGGCAAGGAGCCATCTGCACCACGTAAGATCGGTCTCGGAATGTTCGTGGCAGGAGCAGGCTTCCTCATCCTTACACTCGGTTCCCTCGGACTCGCTTCTCCAAAGGAACTCAGCGGTACAGTAAGCCCGGACCTCGTATCTCCTACATGGCTCATCTCTACATACCTCGTGCTCACATTCGCAGAGCTCCTCCTTTCACCTATGGGTATCTCATTCGTATCGAAGGTTGCTCCTCCTAAGTACAAGGGTATGATGATGGGTGGATGGTTCGCAGCAACCGCAATCGGAAACTACCTCGTATCTGTTCCAGGTCTCCTCTGGATGAGAATGCCTCTCTGGGGCATCTGGGTAGTGCTCATCGCCATCTGCGCTATCGCAGGCATCTTCATGTTCGCCAACATGAAGCGTATCGAGTCAGCTACAAAATAAGGGATTTACCCCATAAATAAATGGCAGGTTACAGATGTGTGACCTGCCATTTTTATTATATTTGCATATTATATGGACCAGTCATTGAAAGAGACCCTGACCGGGTGGGCTCATGAATACAACGACCCGAAGTATTTCCAGGAAGATCCGATAATCTTCCCAACCAAGTTTGCCGGCATGCTCCGCAACGGAGAGGCGTCGCTGGCCGACGTGGAGATATCCGCCCTCCTGTCCTCCCACCTTGCATGGGGAAGGCGTTCGATGATTGTCAGGGACTGCGACAGGATGCTGGAAGAAATGTACTGGAGACCGTACGACTATGTCATGAACGGAGAGTACAGGGACGAGGACGCAAGCATGCACAGGACCATAAAATGGAAGGACTTCGCCGGCATCTGCAGACGCCTGAAAGAAATCTACAGCACCAGGGACAGCATCGAAGGACTTACGGACACTGAGATCCGATGTCTGATCTTTGGGCAGAAGGAAGACCGCAAGGCGCCGAACAAGAAGATCAGCATGATGCGACGCTGGCTCACACGCGACGACGGCAAGGTGGACCTTGGAGTATGGAAGGACTCGGACAAGAAGGACCTGATCCTCCCTCTCGATGTCCATGTATATGACCAGGCCACAGCCCTTGGACTTACATCACGCAGACAGAAGGACATAGTGACAGCACGCGAGATCACCGACGCATTCCGCGAGATATGGCCGGACGACCCATGCCTCGGAGATTTCGCCCTGTTCGGATACGGAGTGACACACAAATAAGATATATGCCTAGACTTTACATCATATCAGGATGCAACGGAGCCGGAAAGACAACGGCCTCATATTCGATGCTGCCGGAAATGCTTGAATGCAGCGAGTTCGTGAATTCAGACGAGTTTGCGAAAAGCCTTTCGCCATTCAAGCCGGAGAACGCATCGATCCAGGCCAGCCGCTACATGCTCTTGAAGATCAGATATCTCCTCAAGAAAAAGAGCGACTTTGCCGTTGAAACGACATTGGCTACCCGTACACTCATGAAGACTATCCGCATGGCCCAGAACGCGGGATATTCGGTTACCCTCCTGTACTTCTGGCTCAACTCACCGGAACTGGCGATCGAACGTGTCAAGGCGAGGGTCGAGGCCGGAGGACACAACATCCCTGAAGAGACCATCAGAAGAAGATACTATGTCGGAATAGACTATTTCTTCTACCATTATGCACCTGTAAGTGACAGGTGGATCCTCGCAGACAACTCCCAGACGCCGTTCCGTGTCATCGCGGAAGGCACGAGAGGCGGTGTCACAAACGTCAAGGACGGACAGACATACGCGACAGTCCTCCAGCTGGCAAGGGACCACAGAAGACACGCGGAGGAAAACGGTGAAATACCATCTTTGTAGACAGACATGAACACAGAACAATATTATCTCGACCTGTTCAAGGTCACACGCACACAGCTTGAAAAGACTACGGCCACGGCGCTCTCCCACGGCGGAGACTTCTGCGACCTGTACTTCGAGCACACAACATTCTTCAACCTCCTGCTTAAGGACGGAGTCGTATCTTCGGGAGGATTCCATACCGACTACGGAGTGGGAATCAGAGTCCTGAAAGGCGAAAAGACCGGATATGCATATTCAGAGAACACGGAAATGCCGGACATGCTCAAGGCTGCGGAGGCGGCATCGTCGATCGCGCTTGGAACCACAGGCAGCCGTACATATGCTCCAGTAGAAGACCGCAGGCTTGACCTCTATCCAATGGAAAGGAACTGGAGGGAATATGGTGCAGACACATTCCTCCCATTCCTCAACGGGCTCGAGAAGGAGATTTTCAGCAGGGACAGCAAGATCGTCAAGGTTGTCGTACGACTTTCGGACTCGGTCACTGACGTGATGATGTACAATTCCCTCGGCGAACTTACATGCGACACAAGGCCTATAGGAAGCGTGAGCGTTTCTGCCGTATTCGAACAGGACGGAAAGACCGAGAACAGAAATGCGGCGAGAAGCTTCAGGATGGGAGCGGAACTTGCTGGTCCGGAACTCATGAAGGAGCTCGCGGACGAGGTTGTCAAGGGCATAGACGCACGCTTTGAGGCACGCAGGCCGAAGGGTGGGCAGATGAGCGTGGTGATGGGTGCGGGAGCATCCGGAATCCTTCTACACGAGGCCATGGGCCATGCGTTCGAGGCCGACTTCAACAGAAAGGGGCAGTCGATATTCTCCGACAAGATGGGACAGCAGATCTGTCCGAAGGGCGTAAATGTGGTAGATGACGGCACAGTGGCATTCAACAGAGGTTCGGGAAACTATGACGACGAAGGCGTTGCCGGAGAAAAGACATATATGGTCAAGGACGGCATCCTGACCTCATACCTCCACGACAGGATAAGCGCAAGCTGGTACGGAGTACGACCTACCGGAAACGGCAGAAGGGAGAACTTCAGATACAACCCTATCCCGCGTATGCGCGCAACATATATGGAAAGCGGAAACGCTGATCCGCAGGGCATCATCGCTGACGTGAAGCAGGGAATATATGTCGATGAGTTCTCTAACGGACAGGTGAAGATCGGCGAAGGTGACTTCACATTCTTCGTAAAGAGCGGATATCTCATCGAGGACGGCCGCCTCACAATGCCGGTCAAGGACATCAACATCATAGGAAACGGTCCTCAGGCCCTGGCAGACATACTTGCAGTCGGAAACGACCTCAAGATCGACAACGGCACATGGACATGCGGCAAGGAACAGAGCGTGGCGGTATCTTGCGGAATGCCGACAGTCCTCGTGAAGAACCTGACAGTAGGAGGCGAATGATCATAATCCATTGAACGATGATTACTGAAAACGAAATAAGGATAGCAAAGGACTGCATTGCATTCGCAGTCGCAAACGGAGCGGACGCCGCCAGGGTATCTCTCAACAAGAGTGTCATGGACGGCTACACGCTGCTGAACGGAGAACTGGACAAGGTCACCCATTCCGCTGACCGCTCGATATACCTTTACATATATGTGGATGGTCGATATGGCACTTTCTCTACCAACAGACTAGAGAAGAACGAGCTGGAGGACTTCATCCTCAAGGCCATAGAGATGGCCAGGATGCTCGGAGAGGACGCATGCAGATGCCTTCCGGATCCGGAAAGGACCGAGAAGGGAGCAATGACCGGACGCGAACTCGACCTTTATGACGAAGGCTATGCAGACAGCGACGCCCGAAAGAGGCTCGAAAAGGCACGCAGCATGAGCCTGTACGGCAAGACCTCCCCATGCGAGGAATACAGCCTCATATCGGAGGAATGCGAGTACAGCGAGTCCGTTGACGACAACTATATGACTGATTCCCAAGGATTTGAAGGAAGACACACCGAGACCATGTACTACTGTTTTGCAGAAGCGACCATCAAGGCGGCAGACGGAAGCAAGTACAGCGGATTCTGGTGGGAAGCTGCACAGAAGGAGGCCAGTCTTGACTGTTCGTCATGCTCGGCGAAAGCGCTCGACAAGGCAGTAAGGCAGATCGGCCCGAAGAAGCGCAGGTCGGGTTCTTACAGGATGGTCGTGGATAACGGGGTGGCATCAAGGCTCCTGTCCCCTATCGCATCAGCACTCAACGCGTCTGCAATCCAGCAGAAGGTTTCATTCCTTGACGGAACGGTCGGAACAAAGGTATTCCCTGAGGGAATGACCCTCATGGACCTTGCAAGGACTCCTGGCAAGAGCGGTTCACGTCTGTTCGACACCGAGGGTGTTGCAACCACCGACAGTGCCATCATCGACAAGGGCGTGGTCCAGAAATACTTCGTAAGCACATACATGTCGAAGAAGATGGACATTCCTCCTACAATCGAGGACCTCAGCAGGCCGGTGCTGATGCCGTATTTGAAGGACGAAGACTTGACTGCAGATGAAAAAGAAGTATCTTTGCAGTCCATTTTGCGAAAGTGCTCGAACGGAATCCTCGTGACAGGATTCAACGGAGGCAACTGCAACCCTGTGACCGGAGACTTTTCATTCGGAATAGAGGGATTTGCTTTCAGCAAGGGCAGGCTCACCCATCCGGTACGCGAGATGCTGATAACAGGCAACATCGTCACCCTCTGGAACAGCCTCATCGCTGCAGGCAACGACTATCGTCCGAGCGCAAGATGGCAGATCGGCACACTTGCCTTCGAAAACGTATCATTCTCAGCATAAACGAAAAATAAAGTAGAATACAATATGAAAATCGCACAGAACACAGTAGTAGAATTCTGCTACGACCTTGAGGTCGACGGACAGATCGTCGACAAGGCAACACAGGAAAGACCGCTTGACTATATCCACGGAACAGGAAGCCTCCTCCCTAAGCTCGAAGAGCACATCGAGGGAATGGAGCCAGGAAGCAAGTTCGACGTAACCCTCTCACCGGTAGATGGATACGGCGAGGTTGATCCAAGCAGGATCATCGACCTTCCAAAGGCGGCATTCGAGGTGAACGGTGAGATCCGTGAGGACCTCCTCGTACCCGGCAACACTATCCCTATGATGAACAGCATGGGCGGCGTCATCCCAGGCGTCGTGCTCGAAGTAACCGAGGATTCAGTGAAGATGGACCTCAACCACCAGATGGCAGGCAAGACACTCCACTTCACAGGCGAAATCCTTACAGTACGCGAGGCTACAGAAAAGGAGCTCACTGAGGGTCTCCACGGAGAATATGTCCACACATGCGGATGCGGCGGATGCCATGGACATGACGGCGGATGCGGCAGCGACTGCGGCGGATGCGGTGACCACGACGGTGACTGCGGATGTGGCGGATGCCATTAATATACTGAAGACCAAGGCAATATGTGGTTACTGCTGGCATTTGTATCGGCTACCCTACTTGGCTTCTATGACGCTTCAAAGAAAGCAGCACTGAAAGACAATGCAGTCCTTCCAGTGCTGCTTTTGAACACTTTGGTATCGACGCTGATCTTCTCGCCGTTCATCCTTGACACACTCATAGGAAACGACTGGTTCAGCGGTACGATCGTCGATACCTCGGCCTTTGCCGGAAGCCTGGACCTTCCTGCCGATCCTGAGTGGGCAGGTGGAATATTCGCAGGCCGTCCGATGCTGAAGGCCCATCTTCTCGTGGTCCTGAAATCCATCATCGTACTGAGTTCGTGGATTGCGGGATATTTCGGAATCAAGCACATACCGATCACCATCGTCGGCCCGATCAACGCTACCAGACCCGTTCTCGTGCTGGTGGGAGCGATGCTTTTCTTCGGAGAAAGGCTCAACTGGTGCCAGTGGATCGGCGTATTCCTTTCGATACTGTCCATCTACCTGATGAGCCGATCGAGCAAGAAGGAAAACATCGACTTCACACGCAACAAGTGGATGCTCTTCGTGGCCATCGGCACCATAATGGGAGCAGTCAGCGGCCTCTATGACAGGTTCATCATGCAGGAACTCAGCCCTATCTTCGTACAGAGCTGGTTCAACCTCTATCAGTTGATAATGATGACCGTAGTATGCATGATCGCATGGTATCCGACAAGAAAGAATACCACTCCGTTCCATTGGAGCTGGGCCATCCCGCTCATCGCCATCTTCGTTGCGGCGGCGGACTTCGCATATTTCAACGCCCTCAGCAGGCCTGAGGCAATGATTTCGGTCGTATCGCTCATACGTCGCGGATCAGTCCTCATTTCATTCGCCTGCGGCGTGGTGATCTTCAAGGAACGCAACCTCAAGGCCAAGATCTTTGACCTGCTCCTCATCCTCCTCGGTATGATCTTCGTCTATTTCGGCAGCAGATAGTCTGTCATTAAGGGCTTTTCGAGAAATCTTTTTACTATATTTGTAAGTTAAAGACCATGAAGACTGCCGTAGTCATACTGAACTGGAACACCGAAGGATTCCTGAAGGAATTTCTTCCGGGGCTTCTGCGTTCGTGTGAGAAGGTTGAAGGCGCTGAGGTCATCGTTGCGGACAACGCTTCGACAGACGGAAGCCTCAAGGTCATGAAAGAGACGTTCCCGCAGGTAAGGACGCTGAAATTCGAGAAGAATTTCGGCTTTACAGGCGGTTACAACCGTGCATTTGCAGAAATCTGCGAAGGAGAGGATGCACCGGAATACTTCCTTCTGATAAACTCCGACATCGAGGTTCCCGAGGATTGGCTCGGCCCGCTGGTGGAATGGATGGACTCGCATCCGGAGTGCGGAGCATGTGCCCCGAAACTCCACAGCTGGCAGGAAAGGGAAAAGTTCGAATATGCCGGAGCGGCCGGAGGATACATCGACAGATACGGATACCCGTTCTGCAGAGGCAGGATCCTCGGAAGGCTGGAAGAGGACAAGGGACAGTACGACTCCCCTGCCGATGTCTTCTGGGCGACAGGCGCATGCCTTATGGTCCGCACATCGGTGTACAGGAAGCTTGGAGGACTTGACGACAGGTTCTTCGCCCACATGGAGGAGATCGACATGTGCTGGAGGATGCAGCTGGAAGGATGGAAGGTGACGGTGGTGCCGTCTTCGGTCGTATACCATGTCGGAGGAGGCACATTGCCGGCCACATCGCCGTTCAAGCTCTTCCTCAACTACCGCAACAACCTGCTCATGCTGGAGAACAATCTGGCAAGGACATTCGCTCTCGGCCTATACCATGGAGGATTGGATCCTGAAAGGGCAGCTTCACGAGGAACATGCATGGCGGGATGCCGGATCATGTTCAGAAAAGTTCTGGACCTGCTTTCGGCGGCAGTCTATCTCGTTACGATGAAGACCGACTGCTTCAAGGCAGTGCTTAAGGCACACAAGGAATATAGACAGCTCATGCAGCGGCCATCGAAGGAACAGGTTGCGGAGTACGTCAGAGAGTTCGGCGACAAGGCCGAAGTCAAGGGTATTTACAGGAAATGGATAGTTCTTTCATCGCTTCTGAAAGGTTCTGCTGTGGCGGAAAGCATCAGGATGAAGGATTTCTATAAATTTTAGAGATTATGAAAATCGTAATTGCAGGCGCAGGTGAAGTAGGTTCACACCTCGCAAAGATGTTGAGCAACGAATCGAATGAAATCACAGTCATCGATTCGGACAACCGCAGACTTGAGGCACTCAGGTCGCATACTGACGTGATTACAGTCGAAGGAAACCCTTCTGCCATCCAGACCCTCCACAATGCAGAGGTCTCTACGGCAGACCTGTTCATCGCCGTGAACCCTTCTGACTCGCAGGACGTTAACATCGTCAGCGCCATGCTTGCAAAAAAGATGGGCTGCAAGAAGGCCACAGCACGTATCAACAACGAGGAATACCTCTCATACGAGAACAAGTACCTGTTCACTGAAATGGGTATCGACCTGCTCTTCTACCCTGAGAAGATCGCGGCTGGAGAGATCGTGGAGCTTCTCAAGAGAAGCGCCTCGACCGACTCGCTCGACTTCGCACGCGGAAAGCTTCAGGTTGCAGTGTTCAAGCTCGAGGAAGAGTCTTCGATGATCGGCATGAACATGGCCGAGTTCAGTAATGTAGCCGCGGAGGACGGACTGAAGTTCAGAGTCGTAGCCATCTCCAGAGGCGACCAGACCATCATCCCTAAATTCGACACGAAGTTCAAGTACCATGACCTCGTCTTCATCGTTTCAAAGAGAGAAGGCGTTGACATGCTCATGAAATATCTCGGAAAGAGAAACATCGAGGTGGACAAGGTAATGATCCTTGGAGGAAGCCCGATCGCTGAAATCGTTGCAAAGCAGATTTCAAAGCAGGTGGATTCCATCAAGCTCATCGACCTCAACAAGGAGAAGTGCCTCCATCTTTCCGAAACCCTGCCAAGCAATGTGATCGTCGTAAACGGCGATGGTCGAAACTCGGACATGCTCCTCGAGGAGAACATCCGCGACTATGATGCATTCGTGGCAGTGACCAACAACTCCGAGACGAACATCCTTGCCTGCGTTGCGGCAAAGAGACTTGGAGTCGAAAGGACCATCGCCGAGGTCGAGAACATCGAGTACATCAAGCTGGCCGAGAGCATGGGTGTGGACGCAGTGATCAACAAGAAGCTCATCACTGCCGGCCGTATCTTCAAGTTCACTCTCAGCAACAAGGTCCGCTTCATCAAGTATATGAGCGGAACCAACGCCGAAGTGCTCGAGTACATCGTCGCTCCAGAGAGCGAGATTACAAAGAGACCTCTCAAGGACATGGGATTCCCGGCAAATGCCATCATCGGCGGCATCATCCGCGGCAACGAATCATTCATCGCGGTAGGTGACACCCATATTCAGGCATATGACCGTGTGGCGGTATTCGCCCTTCCTGAAGCAGTGAAGGAAGTAGATAAATTCTTCAGGTAAATCGTATGGCAAGCTATCTACAGATTGAAAACATATCCAAGAGCTACGGACCGAAGATCCTGTTCGAGAAGATAGGGTTCAACATCAACGAAGGCGACAAGATCGCCCTTATCGCCCCGAACGGTACCGGCAAGACCTCGCTCATGAGGATCCTTGCAGGAAAGGACAAGTCGGATTCCGGCGGAAAGATCATGTTCCTGAAGGACATCAAGATAGCCTTCTTGGAGCAGGAGTATGAATTTGACCCCGAGAAGACCATCTTCGACCAGATCATGTCTTCCAGCACCGAATTCACTGCCGGCCTTGACCAGGAAAGCCTCTGGGAATATGAGCATAGGGTCGTGAAATTCCTCACGAACTTCAATCTGCAGAATCCCGAGCAGCTGATGAAGGAACTTTCCGGAGGTGAAATCAAGCGCGTGGCTCTGACACAGATGCTCGCAAGCGAGGCTGAGTTCTTCAT
>JAEIGA010020527.1_pt1 | contig 10073 bp, 7 predicted proteins | sample 9270691 | NCBI WGS metagenome assembly JAEIGA01 (sample SAMN17057246, study PRJNA624740) | gut metagenome | biome: biome; isolation source: fecal sample | host: Bos grunniens | place: China: Xizang | collected 2019
AGCCACAAAGCCATTTGCTCTTGTAGGTCAGGGAGTTGAATTGGGAAAGGCTCACAACGAACTCACCACATTCCTGGAAAAGGCTGACATTCCTGCTGCAAGAACATTATTAGGTTTATCGGCATTACCTACATCACACCCTCTCAATATGGGAATGTTAGGTATGCATGGAAACCTGGCACCAAATGTTCAGACAAACAAATGCGACCTGCTTATTGCTATTGGTATGCGTTTTGACGATCGCGTAACCGGTGTTTTGGATAAATATGCAAAACAGGCAAAGGTTATCCATTTGGATATAGACAAGTCCGAATTCAATAAGAATGTAAAATGCGATGTTACCGTTTTAGGAGATTGCAAGCAGACACTTGCCATGATAACATCACGCATTAACAAAAACAGCCACACCGAATGGATTAAGAGTTTTGAACCTTACAAACAGGAAGAATACGACAAGGTTATAAAACCTGCCCTATTCCCTACAGAAGGTCCGCTTAAGATGGGAGAAGTGGTTAATGCCGTTAGTGAAAGAGCTGCCGACAACGCAGTTTTGGTAACCGATGTTGGACAAAACCAGATGTTCTCATCCAGATATTTCAAATACAACAATCCACGCAGCATAATAACATCGGGCGGACTTGGCACTATGGGATTCGGCCTGCCGGCTGCTATGGGTGCCACATTTGGAGCACCTGAACGCCCTATCATACTGTTTACAGGCGATGGTGGCTTGCAGATGAACATACAGGAATTGGGAACCATTATGCAATCTGATATACCTGTTAAAATAGTCTTGTTAAACAACAACTATTTAGGTAATGTAAGACAGTGGCAGGAACTGTTCTTTAACAGACGTTACTCCTGCACCGTAATGGCAAACCCCGATTATATGAAGATAGCAGAAGCATACGGTATCAACAGCCGTCGTGTTACTGAAAGAGAGGAACTGGGCGAAGCAATCAACGAAATGCTTAACTCTAAAGGTGCTTACATTTTGGAGATAGGTTGCCAGAACGAAGAGAATGTTTGGCCAATGGTTGCATTGGGTTGTGCAGTAGATGAAGTACGTTTAGGTTAAAAACAGCAATTATGGAAAACAAGACCAATTTATATACACTGATTGTTCACTCAGAAAACATGGTGGGTTTGCTGAGCCAGGTTACTGCTGCTTTTACACGCAGACAGGTAAACATTGAGAGCCTCAACGTATCTGCATCATCTATAGAGGGTGTACACAGATATACTATCACTGCTTATTCAGACAGAGATACAATAGATAAAATTGCAGGACAGATTGAAAAGAAGGTAGATGTATTGCAGTGCAAATACTTTACTGACGACGAAATCTTTATGCAGGAAGTCGCTCTATACAAAGTCACCACTTCTGTATTGATGAACAATCCGGCTATGTCAAAAATTATCCGCAAATACAATGCAGACATCATAGAGGTAAATTCAACCTATTCAGTGGTTGAAAAGACTGGTAAGACAGAAGATATTATTGCACTTAACAAAGAACTATCAAAAGAGGGCGGACTGCTACAATTTGTAAGTTCAGGCAGAATTGCAATAACCAGAGCCAGGATAGAGCACGTAAACGAATATTTAGAGAAAATAAAAGAAAGGTATTGTAAATAATTATCAAACATAAATTATAAAGATTATGGCAAAATTGAATTTTGGAGGTGTCATAGAAGAGGTTATGACACGTGAAGAATTCCCGCTGGAAAAAGCACGCGAGATTCTTAAAGACGAAACTATTGCAGTAATAGGTTATGGTGTTCAGGGCCCTGGTCAGGCCTGCAACTTGCGCGACAACGGTTTCAATGTAATTGTAGGACAGCGCGAAGGTAAAACATACGAAAAGGCTATTGCCGATGGTTGGGTTCCAGGTAAAACTCTCTTCTCTATTGAAGAGGCTGCCGCAAAAGGTACTATCATCTGTATGCTTCTTTCAGATGCTGCACAGATGCAGTTATGGCCAACAATCAAACCTCATTTGACTGCCGGCAAAACTCTATACTTCTCACATGGTTTCGCTATCACATGGAACGATCGCACAGGTGTAGTTCCACCAACAGATATTGACGTTATTTTGGTAGCTCCTAAAGGTTCTGGTACATCATTGCGTACAATGTTCCTGGAAGGTCGCGGTCTGAATAGCTCATACGCTGTATATCAGGACGCTTCCGGTAAAGCATTAGATAAGGTATTGGCATTCGGTATTGGTATTGGTTCAGGTTATATGTTTGAAACCACATTCCAGCGCGAAGCTACTTCCGATTTGACAGGTGAACGTGGTTCATTGATGGGGGCTATTCAGGGTTTGCTTTTGGCACAGTACGAAGTATTGCGTGAAAACGGACATACTCCTTCTGAAGCATTCAACGAAACTTGCGAAGAGCTAACACAGTCATTGATGCCTCTGTTTGCACAGAAAGGTATGGACTGGATGTATGCAAACTGTTCAACAACAGCACAGCGTGGTGCTCTTGACTGGATGGGTCCTTTCCACGATGCTATCAAGCCTGTAGTAGAGAAACTCTACAACAGTGTAAAAACAGGTAACGAAGCTCAGATCTCTATCGATGCAAATTCAAAACCTGATTACCGTGTAGGTTTGGAAGAAGAACTTAAAGCTCTGCGCGAAAGCGAAATGTGGAGAGCAGGTGCAGTTGTACGTCAGCTTCGTCCGGAAAACAACTAAAAACTAGAGATTACAAATCCTATAAATACTGCCCGATTGAAATAAAATCAATCGGGCAGATTTATTTTGTAACTTACATCAACTATATATGAATAAGAAATCGGCCTGATGAAATTTCATCAAGCCGACTCTTATTTCAAACTATTCTATTAGAACAATTTATATCTTACATCTTCTACATCAGCATCCATATAGAGCTGCTGCATAATCTGATTTGCAATAGAGCTAATATCCATTGACTGCAGACGTGCACTTTCTGTCTCTGCATCAAATTCTACTGAATATGAATCCGGAGAAACCTTCTGAGCTACATAAACACCGCCCTCACCTTTAATAGGAGCACTCATCTCTTCACGCTGTAAGTTCATTACAGATGCACCGAGATTCATTTCGTTTGCGTATGTCAATGATACAAATGCAGGAGTTGAGAAGTTTACAAACTGAACAGTATCAGTCTCAACGCCCTCTATTGCAAGAGCATCTGCAAAGCTGTTTGCTGCAGCAAATTTCTTCATAAGAATTTCAGCTTTCTTTTCTGTTGCTGCTTCAATAGTTAATGTAGTCTGTACATCTTCCAATGGACGATAACCCTTATCATGAATAGCATCAACAGCTACTACTAACAGATGGTTGTTAGCATCGCCTGCTTCGTAGATAGTAGAAACTGCATCTTCTTCTGCTTCGAATGCCCAACGGAATGCCTCGTGTGAATTAACAACGCTACCTACATAATAGTTTGCACCATTTGTATTAGGTGAAGACAAAAGTCTGAAACCTGCAGCTTCTGCATTAGCCTTAAGTGAATCAATATTGTTGTTTGAAGCAACAAACTGGCTCAACTTGTTATAAGCATCATCGCTTGTCTCAGCGCTGAACTGGTTTTCACGCTTTACAATAACAGTGTTGTATTTGCTTACCTTGTTCTTCTGGTCGAACACCTTTATAATGATGCTACCACCTGAAACTGCCAAATTCTTAACTTCACCCTTTTTCATTGAATTCAGAGTATTCAAATAAAGAGCATTATCGCCTGAATAAGTTGCTGCTTCGTAATCAGCAGATGCCAACCACTGTGATTCACCTGTCTGACCATATTTCTGAGCCAATTCAACAAAATCGGCACCCTTCTTTAGAGCATCAACAATGCTGTCTGCTATTCTTGCTGTCTCTTCTTCTGATTCTGCTACCACCTGAATCTGAGAATATGATATTGAATCAAAAGCTTCTACTTCTGAAAGCACTTTGAATGCATTGTATGAATCATCAGATGCATTGTAATATGGGCCAAATACTTCGCCTACTTTTACAGAATCAAGTCTTGCTACTACGTCTGCAGGAAGAGCATTTACAGTTTTAGCAACTTCGCTAAACAATTCAGAAGAAGCGGCTCCACGAACAAAAGCAGCATAATCTGTTTCTGTTCCTTTAAGCTGTTCTGTCAATTCTGTAACCTCAGCAAGAAGTGCATTGCGGTCAGCCTGACTTGGTACAATTTCATAATCAATGTAAAGCAAATCACGGCTTTCTGCTATCTGGTACAACATCTCTTTACGTTCATCATACAACTTTTTGATGTCAGCCTTTGTAACAGTAATTTCAGAATCATCAACAGAACTATATGGGAGTGCTGCCAACTGAACATCAGCTCTCTTCATACGAGCTTCGTATGAATTTTTCTGTGATACAGGGTTAGAAATAATACTGTTTTCTACTATTGACATGTATTTTGAAGCAAGTAGATCAAACTTGATGTTATCTTCCAAATACAACCAGAAATTGTACAGGTTATCGTAATAATTAAGATACTCAGCAGGTACTGTAGTACGATCCATCTCATTGTAGCTGCTTAGGAATGAACGCAGATAATCCACATCAAATTCACCTGTCATTTCATTACCAAAAGGAGTGCTTGCCAACAGTGGTGACGAACCGGTTTCAATTACATACTGCAACTCTTCATCTGTCACTGTCAGACCTATAGCCTTTGCCTGTTTTTCTATAAGGCTCTTGCGAACCATATTATTCCACACTTCGTCTTTAACAGCTGCGTATTCTGTTTCAGACAAATTCTGCATGCCCATTGAAAATTTTACAATTTCCGCATACTTTTCTACTTCAGCCTGATACTCTTGTGCATCTACATTCTTTCCATTAATGCTACCAACTGAAGCCATACCCATGTTTGGTTGGGTTAGTCTCCATACATCACCAAGAATGAAGGCCAAAAGTGCAAGGCCAATCACGATAAGCAACAGAGGACCTCTGTTTCTGATTTTTTGTAATGTTGCCATTTTATTATTATTTTTTTGTTTTTATTCCATTATCCACGAACCATTTTGGTTCAAGGCGCACAAAGTTAGTAAAATTGTCTGCATATACCTAAAAATATGCATATTATTTTGATTTAGAAAGTTCCACTAACTCAATTTTTGTCTGCCCCATCTTTAAAATTCTGAAAGAATGACCTTCTACATGCACCTTATCGTTAACCTTTGGGAAACCTTTTGCATAGTGTAGAATCAAACCTCCTATGGTCATATATTCATCAGACTCCGGCAAATCCAGGGCAAACCTGTTATTGGCATGCTCTATTTCTATTCTACCGGAAAAAATATACCCATCTTCTGTCTCTTTAGAGACTAATGAACTTACATCGTGTTCATCCTCAATTTCTCCCAAAATCTCTTCTACAATATCTTCTAAAGAGACTATTCCCGATGTACCTCCAAATTCATCAACAACTACAGCCAGACTCTTCTTTCTGGTCATGAATTGTTTCATAAGTTTCTGGGCCATCAATGTTTCCGGCACAAACGGCATAGTGTGAATATGTTCTTGCCATTTATCTTTATGCCTAAACAATTCAGAAGAGTGAACGTAGCCTATTATATGGTCTAAATCTACATCATAAACTATTATTTTTGAGTAGCCGGTCTCTACAAACTGCTCTTTCAGTTCCACCAGCGAAGCACTCTTTTCTACAGCACATATTTCGTTTCTTGGAACCATACAATCTCTAATTTTTACGCTTGAAAAATCAAGAACATTTTGGAAAATACGCACTTCCGGTTCATGCTCTGAACTGCTATTGGTATTTGACAATCCGGACTGAAGGAAATAATCCAAATCAATCTTAGAGAAAGCTTTATCCGCACTTTCGTCATTTATTTTAACTCCGAATACTCTCAATATAAATCTTGACAGCCAAGTTGTGAACAACGATATCGGATATAGCAGTATGTATATTAAGAACAACGGTAAAGCAAATAAATTCAGAGTAGCGTTTGAATTTATTCTAAAGATTGTCTTTGGCAGAAATTCACCCACCACAATTACTATTAGTGTAGATATAAATGTTTCAAGCAGCACCAATACAAATTCATTGGATATTAACCCGGCAGGAATAAGACTCTCTATAACTGTAGCCATCATTGTACTGTATATTACCAGTGCAATATTATTTCCAACCAACATTGTTGAGATATAGATATTTGGCCTATGAAAAAAGCGTTTTAATATTTTGGAACTAAACGTATTACGTTCTACATCCATCTCAAAACGCAGTTTATCGGACGACACAAAGGCTATTTCCAGCCCTGAAAACAGAGCCGAAAAACACAATGCTATTATCAATATCAGTACTGTATGACTCATTCCTTAACCGGTATTACACCTTCTGTTTTACGTATTGTGTATTTTGTAAAATCCTGGTTCGATTCAAACCCTCTACCTATAATAATCTGATTATCTTGCTGTATTCTTATTGTACTATCTGAATAGACATTACGTTTTTTCTGATCCCAGAAGAGTAACTGAGTATCAAAAATTTCTCCATCCACATTTTCAGCATGTACATTTCCTATCAGCTTCCAAAGTTCTGTTTCAGTAAAGAAATATGCTGTATCGGCTTTTATTAAAGAGCCAACTTGCATCAATGAATCAAAAACCTCTAACTGAACACCTTTTTCAAACGAATGATATGGAGGATCCATCCTGTCAAATACCATCCACTCATCCGATTTTATTCTATACTTTATAACACCGTTTTCAGACACCACCGACGTTATTCCACGTGTAGTTAAAACAGATGTAGAGTCTCTGCTGGTTACCGCACCTGTAAACTGTTTTTTGTCTCTTGAACAAGATGAAAAACAAAACAGCAAGACAATTGCCCATAGAGCAATTGCCGTGCCATTAGTTGTTATTTTTTTGAATACAGGATTCAACAGTATCATTTATCTGATTGTAGTTGTCTCGCCAATCCAACCCTTAATCTCTACCTTGTCACCCTTCTTAAGACCATACATAAAGAGATCTTCAGTTGATGGGAAGTGCTGTCTGTAAGAAGCAATCAGTTCGTTTGCTTTATCTGCAACAGAAGGATCTACTCTTTTAGCCTGTTCCAGTTTATCAACTACTGCAAAGTAAGCGCAACGGTTCATTGCATCTTCACCGTGCCATTTATAGTTTGCAGCATAAAGCTGAGCCATCAAAACGTATGCGTTACCATTATTTGCATTATTGCTAATTGCATTTCGCAAATAGGTTCTTGCCTTATTCTGGTCTTTCAACTGATACTGTATAACAGCACCGGTATAATAAAGATTAGAAAGTTCTGTAGGATCCTGCTCCAAGCTGATAGCTTTGTCATAGAAAGTAAGAGCTGTAGCATAATCGCTTTTTTCAGAAATATACATCTTACCAATACTTGCAGCCGATTTAGCTGATGGCTCTATTGCGTATGCATATTCTGCAGCCTTGAAGTAAGCTTCTGAAGATGTACAATCAAGCATGCTCATAACACTTACCACCTTATTTAAATACTCAAGATCATCTTTAGCCTCTTCTACTTTTGGACCAAAGATAGACTGCAAGCTTTCACAATCGGCAGCACCGCTGTTTACAAAGTATGCATCAATGTTATCCTTAGTCTTTGTTGCAGCTTCTATCAGTCTTTCGTTATCCATGCCTGCCAAAACTTCTACTATATAGTTTGCGCAGTCCAGATAGTCTTGCAACAAATCATCGCGAGTATCTTTGTTTGATTTATATCTCTGAGCAGAGATTCTCATCAAATCGCCCAAAACGTAATAAGTTGTTTCACCCTTACCCAAATCTACTGCTTCGCGCAACATCTTATATGCCTTCTGCAATTCCGGTTTTGGATTGTATGAAATATAATCGTGAGCATAAAGTCCCACTACTTCTGCCTTTGTAGTTGGGTTTTTAACCAGTTTGTTCAGTTCATCAAGATACTTCAAACGCTGTTCGTAAACCTCCATCAGTTCAGCAGAATACTGTGCTTTTTTTGTAGCATCAGTTTCATTCTGATATAACCAACGCAGAATTTTCACACCATTTGTGTATGTAGAAGACTGTGCAAGAGGAGCATCACGGAATACTTCTTTCCAACCATTGTTGTAAGCTTCCAAATAGTTTTCTGTCTTAACATACTCAGTGTAAATACTGATATTTCTCAAACATGCAATACTATCTTCGCCGTGTCCATAGCGTGATCCATCTTCAACACCTTTTTGTGCGAAAGCTGCTGTCGTCATCATTAACGACAAGAATAAAACTGTACTCTTTTTCATTATTTTTATTGTTTTACGTTATTACTATTTTTTAAGTGCTTTCATTCTTTAGACTTATACACCTTTGCAATGGTTTAATTATTCCACCAGCCATTTAGCAAACCAACGCTCACTAAATGATATACCGACATTGATTCTTAAATAATTTTCTGTCATCAACATTGAGCCCTCAGGTTGCATTCTGACATACTGTCCGGAAACATCTATTGTGGACCTATTGTTATATCTGTTTACAATAGGAATAGAGAAACCGGCAGTAAATCCATATTCTGTAGGAGCCTTAATATTTTCCAATTTGCAATATGGCTGCTGATAGTACAAACCTGCTCTATAGGTGCTACTCTTAAGAATATTCTTACTATTTTTATCATACTGATACATAGCGCCTAACGATACACGAATCTTATCAAGCCCATCTTTCTTACCAAACAGATCTACGTTTGACCACTGCTGATAACTTACATCGGCACCCACAGTAAGTTTTTCTGTTACAAACGATGCACCAAAACCAAATCCGTTAGGAAGAGCAAAAGGAACTTCTATTTCGGTAGTGTCTGCCATCTGTACTTCCGATGCATTATTCACTATAATATCCGATACAAACGATTCTCCTTTAAGTTCAGTCTTAGGAGCAAATGTAGCACCTAAAACCAAACTGTTTTCACCTAACTTAATGGTACTCTGCAAACCTAAATCAAACTTAATAGCAGATAATTCTGCTTTATAGGTTTTCTGTCTGGTGTAAATAGTGTTATCAGAATATGAATTCTTTACTGAATGTAACAAGTTACCATATATGTACGATGCATTAGCGCCAACAGATATCCATTCTGTAGGCCTCCAGCCCAATCCTGCAATAACACAATCCAATCCACCATTACCGGCATACATGTTTGTAGCAGTAATTTCACCGTCTTCATCATTTCTAATAGTCTCTTCCGAAGAGAAAGCGTATCCAATTTTTGAATATGGCATATAAGCTACAGTCATACCAATTTTAGGCTGCACTCTGAACTGCATAGCCACATAGTCAGCACCTGCATTTTTTGCATTTATCTTTTTTCCGTTTTCAGAAAAATTACCATTCTGCAAGGAGAAACCAAAATCGAACAAAAACGACAATGTATCTATAGTAGAGTATGACGCAGGATTTAACAGGTTAATATTATTGTGTCCACGTGTACCTATACCTATTCCACCCATAGCTCTGTCAGCGCCTACCTGTTGTTCCGACAAAACGCCCAAACCAAATCTTGAATATGGCGAATTCATGTTATTCTGAGCAACAAGAGCTGTAGCGAACAACATGGAGCAGAGCAATATTATTATTCTATTTTTTGACTTCATTATACTTATAAATGCAATCCAAACCTGTAATCACCAGATTTTTGACCGCAAAAATACCACTTTTTTCTCTTATATCAAAAATATTTGCGTCTCCACCGGTTAAAAAGACCAAAAGCGATGGAAATTTCTGTTTAATTTTGTTAATATAACCATCTATTTCAGAGCGTATTCCATTTATTACTCCGGAACGGATTGCTGTCTCTGTAGAATTTCCCCAGCAGAAATCATCTACCACTCCATGCACCAATGGCAAAGCGCCTGTATGCTCCGCTAAAGCCCTATACCTCAACTCCTTTCCGGGTGCTATATTCCCACCTACATATTCGCCTTCGGCACTGACAAAATCAAAAGTAATGGCAGTCCCCATATCTATCACCAAAATATTGTTTTTCGGGCAGATAGACCAGGCTCCCACAGCAGCAGCC
>JAEIGA010020528.1_pt1 | contig 10072 bp, 6 predicted proteins | sample 9270691 | NCBI WGS metagenome assembly JAEIGA01 (sample SAMN17057246, study PRJNA624740) | gut metagenome | biome: biome; isolation source: fecal sample | host: Bos grunniens | place: China: Xizang | collected 2019
GCAGAAGCAACTCTCAATGCGTATGGACATAAAAAGCCTTTTCCAGTATATAAGGGAAAAGATTTCCGGCGCATACAACATTCCCCTCAACGACATCCCAATTACAGAAGCCCACTACTTCAGGGGACGTTACAGGGCCAGCGATGCAAACGAAAAGCACCTGCTTTACTCGGAGAGGGCATTTGAAGACACACTGATTGAAAACGATGTCGTATTCCATTACAAGCACCTGAGGGAACTTGAGAAAAAGGACGGCATAACAGTAGTTGAAAAAGGCATTGACGTATGGTTTGCCCTTGCCACATACGAACTTTCAACCATCCGCAACTTTGATTTTGTAATCCTCATTACCGGTGATGCAGACCACGAGATGCTTGCCCGCAAACTCAATGCCCTAAAAACAAAAGTAATCCTTCTCACCTGGAATGTTGGGCCACAGGCCTCAACCTCAAAACTCCTCAAGGAAGAGGTTGGTTGGCATATAGAACTCAGCAACGAATGCAATGTGGATAAAACCCTTATAAACAAAATATGCAGAACTATTTAGGTTCTGCATATTTTTCCGCTATTTCTTCTTTGCAGGTGCACTCTCCTTAACCCTCTCAATTATCTTCTCAGCATAGTGGTACTGCCTTGCTGCAGAACGCCCTTCAACCTCAACCCTGTAGTTGGAATCTGAATCTGAGGTGTAGAAGCTGATTGTTGCCTCTCCATTCTCATCCAACTTAACTGCTGGATTCCAGTAAAGGGTAATACGGTTATCTGCACCTTTCTTCTTCAAAGCTTCTGGTGTATCATACCTTGGTGAATAGAACTTAACAGGTTTTTGCCAGCCCAATGGATAAGCACTTGTTACATTATAAGGAACCTCATCAGCCCTTTTGAACGGCTTTGTCCTTATCATAAGAACCGGAGCCGGGAAAGCAGCTCCCAGGGTATTTGGAGATTGAAAAGGAGCGGCAGACAATCCCGAAACGCATATAAGTGATTCTACCTCAGAAAGTGGAAGGTCAAATAAATATAATCTGGCGAACTCTCCTCCATCCATAAATAAACCATTCATATAAATCTGAACAGGAACTTCCCTGGCTGTACCCATACCAACCCTATACGGACTGTTATTGCGGCCTATCAATTTAGGTGCAATACCTTCATGCTGTGTAGAAACACGTATTCCCGGGAAATGGGTAGTGATGTAGGAAACCAGATCATAATGCTTGAGATATGGTTTGATATCCATTGTATCCCTGTACCAATCCTTCCTTATAGGGTAATTTGGGATAGGGGAAGGTGAATTTTTAGGGGTAATCAGTTGTGAAGTTACAACTATGGGATTCAACTCAAATGCCATGGCATGATCTCCATCATCAAGATTGTAATATATAGACTCCACCACATTACTGTATTTTTGAGTATAGGTAACTTTGGATACCTTCTCCGGATATTGGAATATTGGGGCATAATAATCATCCTGAAGTACCGGCATATGGCTGGTACTCCTGCCATTTTTACCCACCGCACTTATAATAAATCTTGTGTTTACAGGAAAATCCACATCTTTAAGGACAAAATATCCCGAATCTATCTGTCCCATTGCCCTGAAATTGATTGAAGGGGCCAGAAAGGAAACGGTTGCCTTTTTGGTAAGACCTATCGGATTGACAACCTTCCCAAACAATGTCTGCTTATACTCCCTTCCAAAATAGGGTTGTTCTGTCTTACCCTGCACTATTTTTTCAATATCATAGTACCTCCATCCTTGTGTCTGCATAAGCATATCTGCCCTGAGCATCCTTTCAGAGAGCGGAATGGTATCATTAAAATACCAGTCAAGGTTCTCAATATACCCTCTCAATTCACTCTTCAACAACATGTATGACTGCATGGTTGTCTTTTCCATATTGTCAATTATACCCATATCGGTAATGGCTACAGAAAAGTTTGCACCTTCTCCCAACAGTTCTTTTGGAAGATGCATCTTCAAATTTACAAGTTCCCGTTTCCTGTATTCCTGCTTGTGGGTATAAAGTTCCATTGCTTCCTTCACTGTAGGAAGAACCATGAAAGGCCTCTCCGCATACACATTGCCTTGCACATCAATTACTGAAACGGAATGAATGCCAGGCATAAGCGAATTGAGATTAAATGATGCAGTTTCTACCGGCTTGCCCAACATCTTGCTATAATAAACTTCAGTTCCATTATGCAAAAAGAGTTTCAACTGCTTTTGATGCAATACATCTGAACTCCTTACCTCAAAGGTAATATTGTCGGAGAGTCCAAAGCCAGTTTTGCCTTCTACTGTTAAAAATCCGTTTATGCTTACACCGGAATTAACAGCTACAGGAAGTTTTACATTTTTACCCTTGTAACCAAAGTTATCATTTACCGTTGCATAAAGTTTACTCACAGGCAATGAATCTATTATAACCCGTCCAAAGCCCATCGAATCCGTTGAATACTTTGCTACAACTCTATCTCCGGAATCAACTATATCGCCAAAAACCTTTACTCCTGCGCCTCCTCTACCTATTGATTTTATGTAAACTACCGCATCTGAACCTATGGTATAATTCCCGCTTTCAGGCAAAAACTGTACATCATATCTTTCTTCTTCCTCATCTTTCTTCCCAAATGGTGATTCCGCTCCAAGCCTGAGATACTCACTCTTCTTCTTTACTTTTTTCTGCTCCATAGCGCTCAACAATTTGTCCTTCATAGGATTGGTAATTTCCAATTCCTTGTAGAACATATACTCCGCTGGACGGTTGAGCATCCAGTATGTATAGGCTCTGATAATAGCCCTTCCTGTGGAGTTCATCTCTGGAACTGCAATATGTCCTTGGAAAGAGTTGTTGGAACATTTCAGTTTTACCCTACTTAAAATTTCAGGCTCAGACACGGCATAGTTATTCCAACTTACAAAGTCCCTATTCATCCTATCGGTAATCAGTTCTACGTAGATATAGTTTGACTCATCAAACTCACTGGCATAAGATGCATTCTCCACATAGCCGCTGAACCAGATGGTATCTGTTGCAAAATAGACATCCTTATCTGTATGCAGATAAACCTTCTCTGGAGAAAGGAGCTTTGACCAGTTGTGGAACATATCTATATGCTTATCCACATTCGTCTGAGCATATAAAAGGCAACTCGAAATATTATGAAACATTATCTCTATAAGCAAGATTCTGACAAAAAGGAATAACTTATTTTTCATATCTGTACGGTACAATAATATATAATCTTATGACAACACCAAATAGTCTGTCCTGAACAACTTCCCCATCATCTTATAGTTAAAGAACCGCTATTTCTTCTTTGCAGGTGCACTCTCCTTAACCCTCTCAATTATCTTCTCAGCATAGTGGTACTGCCTTGCTGCAGAACGCCCTTCAACCTCCACCCTGTAGTTGGAATCTGAATCAGAGGTGTAGAAGCTGATTGTTGCCTCTCCATTCTCATCCAACTTAACTGCAGGATTCCAGTAAAGGGTAATACGGTTATCTGCACCTTTCTTCTTCAAAGCTTCTGGTGTATCATACCTTGGCGAATAGAACTTCACAGGTTTCTGCCAACCCAATGGATAAGCACTTGTTACATTATAAGGTATCAGATCTGTTCTGACATGAGGCTTAGTCCTTACCATTAAAACAGGATAAGGGCTTACTTCACTCGCTGTAAAAGAGGGCTGGAATGCAGATGCCGATATTCCTGAAACATAAATTATTGATTCCACCTCAGATAAAGGTATTGACAACACTGAACGTAGAGATTCTTGTGTGGGAACATACATGCCATTTAAGTAGGTAAGTACAACACCCCATCTTCCCGGTGGTACAAATCCTTTCTGACTAGAAGAATACCCCGGAGAGAGTTTGGGCCCTATCAAACAACCTTCTTGTAGTTGTTCATTTTTTGGAACAACAACTCTATTATGTGAAGTTCGAGGGATATTCAAGTATTCACGTACGCCACTATATGTCGAAATAACATATGACGCAACAGTATAAGTACGTGCATATGATTTCATATCTAATGTATCTCTTATCCACTCTCTCCTTAATGGATAATTGGGAAGAGGACTTGGAGAATTTCTCAGGGTAACCAATTGGGATGTCACTACAATAGGATTCAATTCAAAAGCCATAGCATGCTCGCCATCATCTTTACTATAATAAATTGACTCAACAACTTTTTTATAAGCCGCTGTATATTCCACCACCCCCGACTTTGTAGGATAATCATACACTGGAGCAAAATAATCATTCTGTAATACTGGATTATGTCGCTGACTCTTTCCGTTCTTACCTACAGCACTAATTATGAATCTGGTCTCCTCATGAAAAGAGACATCCTTCAATATAAAATATCCAGAATCTATCTGTCCCATAGCCGTAAAATTAATTGATGGAGCCAAAAAAGAAACTGTAGCCCTTTTGCTCAAGCCAATCGGGTTCAGAACCTTTCCAAACAACGTTTGAATATACTCTCTGCCAAAATAAGGCTTCTGAGTCTTACCCTGAAGAATTTTCTCGGTATCATAATATCTCCAGCCATGGGTCTGCATAAGCATATCGGCCCTTTGCATCCTATCTGAAAGGGATACTTTATTGTTAAAATACCAATTTATATTCTCAATATATCCTTTCAACTCACTCTTCATGAGCATGTAAGACTGCATGATAGTTTTCTCAGGATTATCTGTAATTCCCATATCTGTAACTGCAACTGAGAAATTGGCTGTACTGTCCAACATATTCTGCGGTACCTGTATCTTCAAATTTACAAGTTCCCTCCTCTTATACTCATGTTTGTTGGCACTCAATTCCAAACTCTCCTTGCCTGTAGGCAAAACAATAAACGGCCTTTCTGCATAGACATTTCCTGCACCATCTATTACAGATATAGAGTGGATTCCTGGTGTAAGCGATTTAAGACTTAAGGATATTGTTTCGGCAGTCTGGTTAAGACGCTTGCTGTAATATGCCTCAGAACCGTTATGCAAAAAAGCCTGGAGTGAATTTGAAAGCAGTCCTTCGGAAATTGCTATAGCAAATTCTGCCTTATCATTATTATCAAAACTGTCAATACCGTTTACATCCATATTGCCGTAAATGGTTACGCCAGATTTGAGTGCATTTGGCAATTTCTCCCTCTTGCCTTCATATCCATACGAATCCTTTACACTGGCATACAGGTTATTCTCAAAAGAAACAGATGGAATAACTACACGGCCAAAACCCAATGAATCTGTAGAATATTCAGCCACAATGTTATCATCAGAATCTACGATATCCCCAAATACCTTAACACCGGCACCACCTTTATCTACGGCCTTTACATACATTACAGAAATGCTACCCGAAACGTAATTCCCACTTTCGGGAAGAAACTGCACATCATACCTTTCCTTATCCTCTTTTTTTTCCTTGGCTTCCTGCTTTGCCTTTTCTTCAGGTGACAGTTCTCCTATGCGCAAATAGTCCTTTTTACGTTTTATCTGTTTCTCTGCCATTGTTGCAACCAGCTTGTCCTTCATTGGGTTGGTAAGTTCCAACTCCTTGTAGAACATGTATTCTGTTGGCCGGTTGAGCATCCAATATGTATACGCCCTAATAACAGCCCTGCCGGTTGAGTTCATTTCCGGAACTACAAGATGCCCCTGAAAATTATTTCCTGTTCTCCTTATTTTCTTTCTTACAACTATATCATTCTTATACTCCGCATATTTTGACAAACTACCTTCATCCCTATATAACTGATTACTTATCAACTCTACATATATGTAATTTGACTCATCAAACTCACTGGCATATGATGCATTCTCCACATAGCCGCTGAACCAGATGGTATCTGTTGCAAAATAGACATCCTTATCTGTATGCAGATAAACCTTCTCTGGAGAAAGCAATTTGGACCAGTTGTGGAAAAGTTCCTTTTGTTTGTCTGATTGAGTCTGGGCACTTGCTGTTGCAAATGACAAAGACGCGCATATAAGCAGGACCAGCTTTCTGTACATATATAGTGCTTTCAAGTTGTTTACTTAAGCAAAGTTATTGAACAAAAGTTTTACATGTACATTTTAACATAAATATAAAACCCTGATATTATAATACTTATAAAAAAATACACCAGGGGTAGCAAGGATAGAGTTTAACACTGGCCGCAGCGGATGTGATTAAGACTCATGAACACATAGCATAATCTATAAGCAAGAGAGTGACCTTTTGGGTCACCCTCTTGCTTATTATAAAAGGTACTTTCTATTTTATCTGTCGGGAAGAAAATTACAAGAATCTCAACACTCCTCCGCTCTCGCCCACAGACATCTCCACCTGTCGGCCAAGATAGATGCTGGCATTGGGATGTTCGTGTCCGCAAGGAAAGTTGAACATTACAGGGATGCCCAGCGGTGCTGTGTACTCGTTGATAAGATCCAGGACATTCCTCTGCCACTGGTCCTCCTCTCTTGTATCTGTGAAATATCCCACAATTATTCCTTTGCATTTTGCCAAATGGCCGCACTCGCGCAAATGCCACAGTTTGCTGTCTATGGTGTACATCCTCTCGTCTATATCCTCAATGAACAGGATTGTAGGTTCATCAAAGTTATGGTCGTTAGGGGTAGCAACTAGGTTTCTCATAAGAGTAAGGTTACCTCCAATTAGGCGTCCCTGGGCTGCACCTTTCACATTGTACTGGTGAGGGTTTGTGGTGTACGCCGCAACTTTTCCAAACAGGGCATCCTTGAGGGAGTTCTGCGAGAAGCCGTCAAACTCCTCCTGGAATGTACCGGGCATTGCCCCGTGGATTGACTCAATGCCCATTTTCTGGAGGGCATAGTGGAGGATAGTGATGTCTGAATAGCCTATCAGCCATTTAGGATTCTCTTTAAAAAGCTCAAGGTTAAGGTTCTTTATGGTGTGCATTGTACCGTAACCGCCTCTGATGGATACTATTGCCTTTACCTCAGGATCCAGCAGCATCTCCTCCAGATCCTGTGCACGCTGGGCGTGGGTTCCCGCAAAATCTCCCGGATATGTGGCTGTAATGTGTTTTGCAACTTTAACTTTAAGGCCCCAGCTCTCCAGCTGCTCTTTCCAGTTGGCAGCCAGCTGAGCCTGTGACGGTGCAGAGGCAATTGCCATTACACCTATTGTATCTCCCGGTTTCAAAAATTCAGGTCTCATATATATTCTGTTTTTACTTTGTCAAATCTTCATCTGTAATATATGAGAGATTGTTGCTCTCTATTACATTACGGGTTTTGTCGGGATTATCGGTCCTGAAGATGAGGATACCCTTCCCCTCATAAAGGAATGAATACATATATGTGATTCCTATTCCCTCCTGAGTAAGGATGCGCACTGCATCGGCGGCACGCCCCGGCACATTGTCCAATGTAAGGGCAAACACATCTGAAATGGCAACAGAGATGCCCGCTCCCTTCAATGTTACAAAGGCCCTCTGCGGCTCGGAACAGATAATGCGGTATATGCCGTACTCCACGGTATCGGCAATGGTAGAAGCCACAAGCTGAATGTTGGCCTCCTTCAACAACTCAAGCACCTTAAGCAGGGTACCCTGTTTGTTCTCTACAAAAATTGATATTTGCTGTACAGTCATAATCTCCTTTTTAGAACGGTTTTCTCAAATCCTTTACCCTCACTGCCTTTCCTTCAGATTGCGGCAACGAGCCCTTAGGAACAAGCTTCACATACGGGGTAACAAGTATCTCATCCTTCAGCAGGCGGGTAATCTCACGTGTAAGTCTCTGCATCTTGCCGTAATCCTCATCAAAGTGCTCAAGCTCCACCTCAATCATCATCTCATCATTTGTATCCTTGGTCTCAAGGGTAATGAGGTAATTTGAAGCCAGCTCCTTGAACTGCATAAGGATGGTCTCAATCTGTATAGGGAATATGTTCACACCCTTGAGGATTATCATGTCATCGCTGCGTCCTTTCATACGGTCCAGTCTCACATGATGGCGTCCGCACGGGCACTCTCCGGGGAGTATGCGGGTAAGGTCACGGGTACGGTAACGCAAAAGCGGCATACCCTCACGGTTGATGGTGGTAAGTACCAGCTCTCCAATCTCACCCTCAGGAACAGGCTGCAAAGTATCCGGATCTATAATCTCAACAATATAATAATCCTCCCATATATGGAGTCCGTTCTGCTCCTGGCACTCAAAAGCCACACCCGGGCCGCACATCTCCGACATTCCAAACGAGTTGTATGCCTTCACTCCCATCATCTCCTCTATCCTGCGGCGCTGCTCCTCAGAATGGGGCTCGGCACCAATGATAAGGGTCTTGAGCTTTGTATCCCTGCGCGGATCTATCCCCAACTCCTCCATCATCTCGTAAATGCGGGTAACATAACTTGGAATGGCATGAAGTGCAGTTGTCCCAAAATCCGTAATGAACTTCAGCTGTCTCTTGGTATTTCCTGCAGCAGCCGGAACTGTCATCATCCCAAGCCTCTCCGCACCATACTGGAATCCCAATCCACCTGTAAACATTCCGTATCCCGACGAGTTCTGGAATACATCCCCCGGACGCAACCCCACCATGTGGAGGCATCGTGCAACCGCATTGGCCCACTCATCCAGATCTTTCTGTGTATGTATGATTACCGTAGGATTTCCTGTGGTACCGCTGGAAGAGTGAAGACGCACCGCCTTCTCAAGAGGTACAGATGCTATCCCAAAGGGATATGTATCACGCAAATCCTGTTTGGTGGTAAAAGGTATCTTCTTCAGGTCATCCAACGACTTTATATCGTCGGGAGACAAACCGTTCTCCTCAAATCTTTTTTTATAGAAAGGGGAATTCATGCAATGCCTCACGGTCTTCTGTAACCTCTCCAGCTGCAGCTTTGCAATCTCCCCGCGCGACATTGTCTCAAGTTCTTTGTGCAAGTACATAAATCTCGTATCTTTTTTACCAACAACAAAGTTACATTTTTTTAGTAACTTTGTCAACATATGGAAAAGAAGGCATATTTTGCAGGTGGATGTTTCTGGGGAACGGAGCACCTCATGCAGCAACAGGAAGGGGTACTGGATGTGGTCTCAGGATATATGGGAGGCCATATTGAGAATCCTACATACCAGCAGGTAAAGAGCAGGACAACCGGTCATGCAGAGACAGTGGAGATTACTTACAATCCGGAAGCGGTGGATTATGAAACCCTCCTCAAACTCTTCATGGAGATCCACGACCCTACCCAGCTCAACCGTCAGGGAGTGGATGAAGGGCCACAGTACCGCTCTGAGATATTCTACAGCACACAGGAAGAAAAGGAGTGTGCAGAGAAAGTCATAGGGATACTGAAAGAAAAGGGATACGATGTGGTTACAAAAGTTACCCCGGCCAGCAAGTTCTGGGTGGCAGAAGAGTACCATCAGAACTACTGCGTTGTACACAACATAGAGCCCGAATGCCACATGAGGGTAAAGAGGTTCTGAATACAAAAAAGGCTGCCCGCAGGTAGCCTTTTTCTTTATAATTCCTTTATCCAGGTGGAAATATCCTCCAGCACATCCTGGGAGATTGTTTCCTCTATCTCTTCATACTGCAATGAATTTTCCCTTGTGCAGTTCTGGAAAAGATGATTCTTGCCGGGGTACTCCTTAATCATGTTTTTTGCGTTTGACGGGAGCAGTTTGCCTAACACCTGAAGGTTTTCTACCGGCACCTGCATATCCAGAGTGCCGTTCACTGCCATTACCGGGCATTTTATCTTCTCCACGGCCTCTGCCGGGTCATAAGCCACAAAAAAGTCTATCCACGGACTCTCCAAAGATGCTACTGACACCAGATTTGCAACAAACTGCGGCGGCAATTTCAATCCCTCACTGCTGCACATCTGCTGTACAACCTCCTGTGCATCAGCAACAGGGCCACCATTCTTTCCTCTTTGGGCATATATTCCACGCAATGCCTTGCCGTAATCTTCTACCATCTGCTCAGGCACCCCCTGCTGCTCCAGAAGGGCAACATTCTGCCATACTATGCACTCCACTCCCTGAGTAGCCACACCGGCCATTGAAATGATA
>JAEIGA010020529.1_pt1 | contig 10072 bp, 7 predicted proteins | sample 9270691 | NCBI WGS metagenome assembly JAEIGA01 (sample SAMN17057246, study PRJNA624740) | gut metagenome | biome: biome; isolation source: fecal sample | host: Bos grunniens | place: China: Xizang | collected 2019
TATTTTTATAAAAAAAAGAGTATATTTATTAGGTATTGTGTATTTTATTGAAAAATGGTGGTGACGAAATGACTAAAAAGGAAAAAGCAGCAGAAATCTGTAAGCTTTTAAAAATAGATTACCCTGAAGCAATTTGCCAATTAAATGCCGAAACTCCTTTTCAGTTACTCGTTGCGACAAGACTTTCTGCACAATGTACTGATGCAAGAGTTAACCTTGTTACCCCTGACCTTTTCAAAAAATACCCTACGGAAAACGAGCTTTCTCAAGCAGACGTCAAAGACGTAGAAGTTTTAATTCATTCCTGCGGATTTTTCAGAGCTAAGGCAAAGGACTTAGTAGGTATGGCAGAAATGGTTAAAACAAAATATAACGGTGTTTTGCCCGACACAATAGAGGAGCTTACGCTTCTCCCCGGTGTTGGCAGAAAAACTGCAAACTTAATTGTTGGTGACGTTTATAAAAAGCCTGCAGTTGTTGCAGATACTCACGTTATAAGAATCACAAATCTTTTAGGGCTTACAAGCAGCAAGGACCCGAAAGCGGTTGAGCTAAGCCTTAAAAAAATTCTTCCGCCTGAGGAAAGCAACGATTTTTGTCACAGAATTGTTTTACACGGCAGAAAAATCTGCATAGCACGCAGACCTAAATGCGACGAATGTATATTAAGCAATATTTGCAGCTATAACAATAAAAATAAGAAGGATAAAAAATGATAAAAAAGTCAATTGCGTTATCACTTGTGCTCGTGTTGCTTGTAACAACGCTTACAGCCTGCACACTTTTCAATAATGCAGAATTTAATATAGGCTTCGCCGACGAAATAGAATCCTTGGACCCGCTTAAAGCAACGGGAGATGCAGAAATAATTTCTGCAGTAAACTGCTTTGAGGGACTCTTAAGATTCAATAACGCCGGTGAAATCCAGCTTGCCGGCGCCACAAAATACTCCATAAGCGGTGACGGACTCACCTACACCTTCAGCCTTAACCCCAAGGCTGTGTGGTACGTAGCCGAATTAAACGAGGGTATTATAGGAGAAACAGATTTTGACAACAGAGTTACCGCTCACGACTATGTTTACTCCATAAAAAAGGTTATCGAGGAAAAGCTTCCCGGTTTTGAAAACTACTCCTACATAAGAGGTGTTAAGGAATATTACGAGGGCGTAGGCGACTTAGACTCAATTTTAGTTACCGCTCTTAACGATTTAACCTTGGAAATTATTTTAACAGAGCCGCACTCAGAAATTTTAAGCACCTTAGCACAAAATGCCGGTGCTCCGTCAAGTGAAAAATTCGCCTCTCTTGCAGAGGGTATTTACGGCACAACGGCTGCCGCCGTATTATGCAACGGCCCCTACTACATAGCAGAATGCAGCAAGGGCAAAAGCTTAGTGTTAAAAAGAAATCCCAAGTACAAGGGCAGAAGCAGGGCAGAAAACGCTCAAATTAACCTTGACTTTAACAAAAAACAAAAAACAATAGTTGAAAAATATGCAAGCAACTCTTACGATATACTTCTTACCGATAGTGCAAACAGAATTGAAAACCCAAACGGCAAGGTAGCCTCCGTTACAAATACAGTTTGGGGAATTGTTGCAAACTGTTCAAAAGAAATAATGAAAAACGAAAGCTTGAGAAAGGCTCTGCTTTCTTCAATAGATTATTCTGTTATTTCAACACCAAAATTTGCAACCGGTATTGCAACCGGAGTTGTAGCGCCCGATTACATAGTAACCGAAAAGCATTACAGCAAGTATTCTGTTGACAGCGTTGGATTTGATTCCGACGTTGACAAGGCAACGGAATATATGGTTTTAGCATCCACACAAATTAAGGAGGCTGTAAACCTTAAGGTTTACGTGCCGACCTCCCTTGAAGGCTCTGCAAATATTATTTGCGACGGCTGGGAGGAGCTTTTCGGCTCAAACGTAACTGCTACCGTTGTTACCTTTGATATTGACGAGTACGAAACCGTTATAGAGGAAAACGAATACCACCTTGCAATTCTCCCTATTCACTCTGATTCAGCAACAGCCGTTTCCGTTTTAAGAGGTATAAGCTCTGCCCCTTGTAATTTTACAGATAACTCTTACGAATCACTTGTAAGAGCGGCAGAAATCGCCTTAAAGGAAGCACAAAAGGCTACTGCTATCAACGAGTGCGAAAAATATTTGGTTTCAAGTGGCGTTGTTGTACCGCTTTACGTTTCCTCAACAGACCTTTACCTTAACGACGGTGTAAAAGGCATTTACAGCACAACTGCAAAAAATGCTATTTATTTTAATTCGGGTGATAAAAAAAGTGCAGGCTAAAGCTAAGTTAAATAAAATTTACTTTTCAATATCCTTAATAATTGTTCTTTCCTTGCTTGTTTTAATTTTTTATCTTTCTCATCAGAGCGGTGAGGATTCTTCACAGACAAGCGGTTGGTTTACAGCGCTTTTAAATTTTCTTTTACCCTTTGAGGCAAACGAAGCCGTTATAAGAACGCTTGCTCATTTTTCGGAATTTGCGTGCCTTTCATTTTTTATGAACAATCTTTTTGTTTCGTACAAAGCAAGGCTTTGTCCTGTTATTTCTTGTTCGCTTTCATTTTTATATGCAATAACAGATGAAATTCACCAAATTTTTATACCTGGCAGGGCTTGTCAGCTTCAGGATATACTTGTAGACCTTGCAGGAATTATTTCGGGTATGCTTGTATTCGTTATAATATACTCATTAATAAAAAAGCTGAAAAGCGCTAAGCAGTAAAATTTATTATACAAAAAATAAGCTCTATCATTTTAATTACTAAAATGATAGAGCTTCTCTTTTATTATCTTTTGAGCATATTTTCAATTTCGTTTTGGGTAACTCTCGCCCAGTCATATTGCTCCATATACTTACCAAAATATTTGCTGCTGTCTTTTGTATTTAAAAAGTCGTAGTAATCACAAGAGAAGGTTGTTTTATCTACACTTCTTTGGTTTCTGCTATCAATAAGAATTTCAAGGATACCTGCTTCTTCAAGTGTTGTTCTTAATGACTTTAACACCTTTCTGAAAAGAGACTGTACGGTTTCGTTGTACTCTCTGCCCTCCCACAAAATACTTACAGCCTGCTCGGTGCTTACCGTGCCGCCGTTTCTGTCTACCAACAAAGCTAAAAGCTCCTTAGACTTTGCACTTGTAAAAGCTACAGATTTACCATCAACAAATACATCAAAATATCCAAAGGTTTTTATAAGAATGTGACTTTCAACCTCTACGTCCTTAATAAGCAATGCCTTGTCATAAGCTTGTCTTATTCTTTCAGGCTCATACGGCTTTAATATGTAGTCTACCGCATCTGCCTTGAATGCATCAAGCGCATACTCTGAATAACCTGTCGAAAAAATTATTCTTGTATTTTTAGAAGTCTCTTTTATTCTTCTTGCAAGCTCAAGACCCTTTATAACGGGCATCTCAATATCCAAAAACGCAATATCCACCTTGTTGCAGGCAATAAATCCTAATGCCTCTATAGGGTTATTGAATTTTACGATTTCATCATTTATACCGACCTCTCGGCAGGTATCCTCAAAATCCTCAAGTGCAAGAATCTCGTCATCTACTGCCATTATTAACATTGCTCTAACCTCGTTTCGTCGTTTTTAGGAATTTTAATAAGCACTCTTGTACCTACGCCTACAGCGCTTTCCACCTCTACTGTAGCCTTCAGCATTTCCTTAAGCCGTATTTTTATATTATTAATACCCACGTGGGAGCGCTCGTCGTTTTCATCCGGCTTTTTGTTTATATCATAGCCGACACCGTCGTCAGAAATATCTACGTAAAAGCTATCTTCGTCCTCATAGGTTTTAACAGTTACCGTACCGCCCTCGGGCTTTTGGTTTATGCCGTGCTTAATTGCGTTTTCTACAATAGGCTGAATAGTAAGCGGTAAAATAACAAAATCCTTACAGCCTATATCATAAATAACGTTAAGCCTGTCACCGAAGCGATGCTTTTCAATATCTGTATAATTCGATACGTGGTCCAACTCCTTTTCCACCGGTAGTGGTGTCTTTTGTGTTAAGGAGTCCATATTAGCCCTCAAATATTTTGAAAACTTAACAACTACCTGCTCTGCAGTTTTCGGGTCCTTTTTAATAAGGTACTTAATAGTGTTAAGTGCATTATATAAAAAGTGCGGCTTTATTTGACTTAGCATAAGTCTCATATTTATATCGGCAAGCTCTTCGGTTAACTCAGCCGCGCGCTTTTCCGCAACGTAAGCCTCACCTATTCTTACAACCTGAATTATAAGAAGCATTATTATAAAAATAGTACCTGCTAACGGGAAAACAAATTCTACGTTTTTAGAAATATAACCATTAATATAATAGTTATCTATAACAAGACTTGCAATTAAAATACAAGCGCTTAACAAAAACGCCTTTGCAAATCTTTTTTTGTATGCAACCTCAACCGAAAGCTTATAAATAAGATAAAAATAAAGTATATAAGAAACCGCTTGCAAAAGCATATATTGTGAGGAAACATAAATAACCTCGGTTGCAATTTGGGGAATAAACGCACAAACTAAGAACAAGGCCGAAATAAGCACCATAAAGTTTTCCGAGATTTTAAGACCTAACGACTTTGCTATATGCATAAATAACGAAAGCTTAATTATGTAAGTCGTTGCATAAATAAGCGTTAGTATTATTTCGTAATTCAGTCCGAAGAACAGTATACTTGAAGCCGCATAGCCGTTACCCGTTACCAATATTCTGAATATAAAGACAATACACATTACCATAAGCCAGAAGAAGCGTGTATCCTTAAAAGCTACTATGCTTATTGCAATTATCGAAATACAAAACATTGCAACCGCGCCAATAAGAAAATATCTGAAAACAAGCAGCAAGGTCATATTCGATTTATACAATGCATTTTCCATAAAAATCGGCAGCACCGTTATGCCGCTTGAATGCTCGCAGGCTACCTCAATCACAACCTCGTACTCGCCACTCTCGGCATAATTAAACACTATGGGATAATTCTGAATTCTGCTATTAGACATATCCACCTTGCGGATATCCTGTGTTACACCACAGTTAGAGGAAATAAGCTCTCCGTCCACGTAAATTCTGTATGCACCGGGTAAATTCGGCAACGTTATAACGCTCTCCACATCAGGAGAAACGTTTTTTACAACCTTTTTATAGGATGCATACCCGCCGCTGTTTAAATGCTTACCGTTTATTTCATAGGTCGTCCAGGAGGATGGCAAATCCACAACCGCATCTGCTTTTAGATTTTCTTTACCGTCGGTTATTAAAAGCTCATTCCAGTAAAACTCCCAATCATCAGTAATGTAAATCGCCTTATCTGAAAACAAGCTGTAGGTTGGCTTTTGGTCATTCAAAAAATCCATTCCTAAATTCCCTGCATAGTGCGGTATAAAATACGACACTACAGGAAGATAGAATGCAATTCCTGCGGTAATTAGCACACTTAAGAAAAATACAATAAAGCGTACTCTCAAATGCTTTTTTCGTTCGTTACTGACCATAAGCTTCCCCCTTACCACAATTCTTTTTCATTATATAACAAAAAAGAATTAAAATCAATAAAAAATTCTCGAAATATTTTCGTTTTATTCTCGCAAAACAAAAAAGGATTTTTCTATTATGTTGAAAAATTGCGACAACTATGTTATATTAAAAGGTAGTTTTGAAATAATAAATTATAGTAAGAATATTTTTTCAGAAGGTGTGATTTATTATGAAAGACTACGCTGACCGCACAGGCACAATTGAAAGGTTAATTGAAAGCGGTGTTATTATTCCGTGCCCTGCTACAGTTATAATTGAGGACACAGTAAAAATAGAGGCAGGCGTAAAAATTCTGCCCAACACCATAATAACCGGCAATACAGAAATCAAGTCAAACTCTGTTATAGGCCCTAACTCCTACGTGCAGGACAGCAAAATAGGCAACAGCACTACACTTAATAATACACAGTGCTACAATTCTGAAATAGGCTCCTTTGTTTCTGCGGGTCCGTTTGTACACATAAGACCCGACTGCAAAATAAGCGACAACGTTCACATTGGCAATTTTGTTGAGGTAAAAAACTCAAAAGTAGGTAACGGCAGCAAGCTGCCTCACCTTTTGTACGTAGGTGACAGCAGCGTAGGTAAAAACGTAAATTTTGGCTGCGGCGCTGTTACTGTAAACTACAACGGCAGAACAAAATCTAAAACAATTGTTAAGGACGGCGCCTTTATCGGGTGTAACACAAATTTAATTGCGCCGGTTACAATTGGTAAAAATGCTTTTACCGCAGCAGGCAGCACAATAACCCAAAACGTACCCGACAATGCTTTGTCAGTAGCAAGAGCAAGGCAAACAAACAAGGAAGAATGGGTAAATATAAAAAAACCATATAAATGGCAGCATCAGGAGATAAAATAAATGTTCAATTTCAAGAAAACCAAAGCAACAGGAAACGTAGAATTTTTAATAGTGGGTCTTGGTAATCCCGGCAAAAAATACGAAACCACAAGACACAATGCAGGCTTTATGTGTATTGATACGCTTTCGAGGGAAGAAAATACAGACGTAAAAAAGCTTAAATTCCACGCACTTATTTCCGAGTGCTACATAGATTCACACAAGGTTATAGTTATGAAGCCGCAAACCATGATGAACAACAGCGGTCTTGCAATAAAGGAATGTGCTCAGTTTTATAAAATTGCACCTGAAAACGTAATAGTCATTTATGATGATATATCCTTAGAGCCAGGTAAATTAAGAATACGAAGAAAAGGCTCTGCAGGCGGCCACAATGGTATTAAAAGTATTATTGCTCATTTAGGCACAGAGAGCTTCCCGAGAGTTAAAATCGGCGTAGGCGCAAAGCCACACCCTGATTATGACCTTATTGACTGGGTTTTAGGCTCCTTCCCAAAAGAGGATTTAAAATTAGTAAACGAGGCTTGTGAAAAAGCTTACAACGCCATAAAAATTATTATGACAGGCGACATAGATGCCGCCATGTCAAAGTTTAACAGCTGAGGTTTATATGTCCTGTTATTCAAAGCTATTAAAAAATTCAACTGAATACAACGAGCTTTTAAAGGCAATAAATGCAGACCTCTTGCCCTCCGGTGCTACGGGTCTCCCACCAACGCCAAAGGCTCATTTAATACATTCGCTTTGCGAGGATACCTCTCGCAGAGCTCTTGTCATTTTGCCTAATGAGGCACTTGCGACAAGACTCGTTTCTGATATAAACGAGTTTTCCTACCACGGCAAAAAAGCCTACTTATTTCCTGCAAGAGATTATTCCTTTAACTCCAACGAAGGACAGTCAAGGGAATTTGAGCAAGCAAGAATTAAAACCCTTTGCAAAATAATAAACGAGGATTATTCTGTTATTGCTTGCTCTGCAGAGGCAGCCCTGCAGCTCACAATTCCTGCAGATGAGTTAAAAAAGAAAACAAAAGTAATTAACAACGATACCATCATTTCCCCCGAGGAATTAGTCTCAGTGCTTTGCGCCGCAGGCTTTAAGCGCGCCGATATAGTAGAGGGCACAGGTCAGTTTGCACGCCGCGGAGGTATTGTTGACTTTTTCCCCGTAAATGCAGAAAAGCCCGTAAGAATTGAGTTGTGGGGTGACACAGTAGACGCTATTTCAGAATTCGACCCTGCAACACAGAGAAGAACCGATATTTTAAATGAAACAGAAATCGCTCCTGCTACCGAAATTCTTTTTGAAAGTGACCTTGATTTCAAAGAAAAATTAGAAGATTTTTACGACAAGGTTTCCGGCAAGGGCTCTGTAAAGGTTAAGCAAAATCTTTTAAAGGATATTGATGTTCTAAGCGCCGGCGCAAAAATCGCCTCCTTAGATAAATACCTTAATTTAGCATACGAAAAACCCGCTTCCCTATTCGATTATTGTAAAGGTGATATGCTTTACATCTGTGAGACAGGGGGCGTAAAGGAAAGCGTTGTAAATGCACACAAATTGATACTTGAAGAGATAAAAGCACAGTTTGAAAACGGCATTCTGACAAAAGGCTTAGACCGTATAACCCTTGATATTACTGAGTTTTTCGGTTTTTATGAAAGTTGTAAAGCTATTTACCTTGACAGCCTTCCAAGGGGTAGCTTTGACACCCCTGTAAGAACACTTACAACCTTCAACTCACAGCAGCTCCCCACTTGGAACGGCACACTTTCAGTATTGCTGGATGATTTACGTCCTGCACTCAAAAAGAACATCACCTGTATAGTAATTGCGGGTACTGAAAAGGCTGCAAAAGGACTTGTCGAAGCACTAGAGGCAGAGGATTTGCAGGCAATTTATTTAAACGCCTTGCCGGCTGAGTTTCCTAAGAAAACTATAAGCGTTATTTCAGGTGCAGTATCAAACGGATTTACCTATCCTACTGAAAAATTTATGATTATAACCTACGGTAGGAATGCGAGCACATCAGTCTCAAAAAAGAGAAAAGCCTTCAAAGCTGCAGATGCTATTCAAACCCTTGAGGAATTAAGTCGCGGAGATTACATTGTTCACTCCGTGCACGGAATAGGAATTTTTGAGGGCATACAAAAAATTGAAGCAGGCGGACTTACAAAGGATTACATTAAAATAAAATACGCAAAGGGAGACGTTCTTTACGTACCCGTTACACAGCTCGATTTTCTTGCTAAATACATTGGACCCAAGGATGACCTAAAGACCTTAAAGCTTTCACGCCTTGGCGGTACAGACTGGGAAAAAGCGAAGCAAAGAGTAAGAGCCTCTGCAAAGGATATGGCAAAGGAGCTTATTGCACTATATTCAAAGCGTTTAAAAACAGAGGGCTACCAATTCTCAGAAGATATTGATATGCAAAACGACTTTGAAAGGCGCTTTGAATTCGAGGAAACAGACGACCAGCTTCGCACCATAAGAGAAATTAAAAGAGATATGCAACAGCCTCACCCAATGGACAGACTCCTTTGCGGTGACGTTGGCTTTGGCAAAACAGAAGTAGCCTTAAGAGCCGCTTTTAAGTGTATTGCCGACGGCAAGCAATGTGCTATTTTAGTACCTACAACAATTCTTGCCCTACAACACTACAACACAATTATGCGACGCTTTGAGGGCTTCCCCATAAACGCAGATATGCTTTCACGCTTCAGGACACCAAAGCAGCAAAAGGAAATCATAAAAAATCTTAAACGTGGCGCAATAGATATTATTGTAGGCACTCACAGACTTATTTCTAAGGATATAGAGTTTCGTGATTTAGGTCTTATAATTATAGACGAGGAGCAGCGCTTCGGCGTAGGACAAAAGGAAAAGCTTAAGGAAATGTATCCGCAGGTTGACTGTCTTACCCTTTCTGCTACGCCTATTCCCCGTACAATGAATATGGCAATGTCCGGCATACGCGATATGTCTGTTATAGAAGAGGCACCGCAAGACCGTTTCCCTGTGCAGACCTACGTATTAGAGCACGACTGGGGAATTCTTGCCGAGGCTATGAGCAAGGAGCTTCGTCGAGGCGGTCAGGTTTATTATTTACACAATAAGGTAGAGGATATTGAACGCACAGCACTAAAAATAAAAGAGCTTATTCCCGAGGCAAATATTGAGGTTGCTCACGGAAAAATGTCTGAGGCTGCTCTTTCCGACGTATGGCGTGCTCTTTTAGAGGGTGAAATTGACATTTTGGTTTGTACCACTATAATAGAAACAGGTGTAGACGTGCCAAATGCAAATACCCTCATAATAGAAAGTGCCGAAAATATGGGGCTTAGCCAATTGCACCAGATTCGCGGACGTGTAGGCCGTTCCACAAGACGCGGCTTTGCCTTCTTTACCTTCAGAAAGGATAAAAACCTTTCAGAGATAGCAACACGCAGACTTGAGGCTATTAAGGAATACACCGAATTCGGCTCGGGCTTTAAAATTGCAATGCGCGACTTAGAAATAAGAGGCGCAGGCAACCTTTTAGGTGCAGAGCAGCACGGTCATATAGAAACCGTCGGCTATGATATGTATATGAAAATACTTGCCGAGGCGGTTACAGA
>JAEIGA010020530.1_pt1 | contig 10072 bp, 5 predicted proteins | sample 9270691 | NCBI WGS metagenome assembly JAEIGA01 (sample SAMN17057246, study PRJNA624740) | gut metagenome | biome: biome; isolation source: fecal sample | host: Bos grunniens | place: China: Xizang | collected 2019
AATTATTCGAGATATGAAAAAGATTTTTGTAGCGGTTTTGGCTGTTGCGGCTATGGTAGCTTGCAGCACTGAGCAGACAATCGTTGCACCCCAGGGCGAGGCTATCGGCTTCGATACATTCGTGGAGAACTCTACACGTGCTAACGACCTCGTGGCTGGTAATTTTGATTTCGGTGTATACGGCCTCGTAGCTAAGGGTGGCGAAAGCGCTCTTATCTTCAACGACAAGCAGATTGCTAAGGATGGTACATATTCACCTGCACAGTACTGGATTGCAAGTGCGCAGTATTATTTCTCGGCTTTTGCCCCCTACGCAGGTCGCGCATGGTCATATGATACAACAACAGCTCACACTGGTACTGTTACTTTCGACAACAAGACTGCACAGGCAAATCAGGACTTCCTCTTTGCGTATGTTCAGCCTAATGTGACACCTGATAAGATTACAAGTCAGCCCGAGGCTGTGAAGTTCACTTTCAAGCACATGTTGTCACGTGTGATGTTCACATTCTCTAACGGCTTTGCTAACAATAGCAACATCGCACTTGAGGTTTATGATGTAACTATCACTGACGCCATCGACTCTGCTAAGCTTGCTATCTCTGAGGGTACAGCTGCTGCTGCATGGAAAGATTTCAGCGCAACTACATTCTCTCGCAACTTCGGTCAGGTGGGTAATGAGACTCGTGCACATCTTGTTGATGCTGGCGTAGAGAATGGCACCGTAAGTGCATCAACTGAGCACTTCTACCTCATCCCTGCAAACAAGGCATACAACGTTACTTTCAAGGTTGACTTGTATCAGGCGGGTGTTAAGCTCGACACATACGAGCGTTCTGCTACTATCCCTGCTACTGAGATGAAGAGCGGCATGAGCTACAACATCAAGACATCTCTTACTCCTCAGAACACATCTGACGATGGTCAGCTCTATCCTATCGTGTTCAACGTTAATGGTGTTGAGGGTTGGGGTTCTGCTACTGATGTTAACACTACTGTTAACACTCCTGCAACAGGCAACAACTAACAACTTTTGGTTATAGGGGTTTGATCGCCCCTATAGCCCCAAAAACAAATAACAAACAATTAAAAACACAAAAAACCATGAAGAAATTATTCATTTCAATGCTTGCAGTTGCCGCGTTGGCATCATGCAGCCAGGAGGATGTCATCGTTGCCGACAAGGGCGAGCTCATCGGCTTCAACAGCTTCGTCGAGAACTCAACACGTGCTACAGATCCTTCGCACAATGCTACTAACCTTGCATCATTCAATGTTTACGGTGCTGTTAATGGTTTAAATATCTTCAGCGGCAATACTGTATCAAAGGGTGATGCGGATTACGGTGATGCTTGGTCTATGGCCGCAGATGCTCCTAAGCAGTATTGGATTGCTGGTGCAAACTATATTTTTGATGCAGTTGTTGATGCTCCAGAGGTCGTTAAGGATGATGCTACAGGTCTTCCTACTGAACTTAAGTATTCTGCAAGCACACAGAAGGATATGTTGCACGATCGTGTAACTACAACTGGTAAGCCTGCAGAGAATGATGGTATTGTTACTTTCAACTTTACTCACCTCCTTTCAAAGGTTAACTTTACTGTAACTAACGAGGATAAGGGTGCAACTGGTTACTCTTTCGTAGTTAAGAATATCAATTTTGCAGGTTATGTTGCAGGTGTATACAATGTAGCTGATGCTGCTTGGGATGACACACAGTTTACTACTGGCGACACAGCTCTTGGTAACGAGCGTACAGTTCTTGTTGACGGTGTTAATACAAAGGTTAAGGATATAGTAGTTGATACTGAAGACGCTTCATCAGAGCTTGGTACTGAGGTATTGTTCCTCCCTGGTACGTATACTATCAGCTTCACAGTAGATATTCTTTACAACGATGTGGTTATTACATCTACTGACTATCCTACAACTGGTACTTACACTCAGGAACTCAAGCAGAACAACGCCTATAACTTCAATGTAAATGTTTCAGTAGGTGATGAGATTACGTTCACTGCAACAGCATTGCCTACTTGGGAGGATGGTGACGGCGCAGACGACACAACACTTACATTGTAATTTCCACTTTTGTTAGAAGTGAGGGATTTTGGGGCACAGTATAGTCTCTGCGAATCCCACAGCAACACGAGTTGCACACCCTGGGTATAGGTCTTTGATCGGCCCTATACCCCCTACGATAAATAATAAAAAAAGATATGAAAAAGTTATTAATTGCTATTCTAACGGTTGTAATACTTGCGTCGTGCAGCAATGAGGAAACCCTCATCGTTGCCCAGCCCGATGTCATAGGCTTCGGTGATGTGTTTGTGAAAAACACAACCAGAGCGGCGTTAGATTCCTCATTCGGACCCGCAAATCCAATGGAATCGTTTAATGTCTGGGGAAAGGTTACTGGTAACGTTGGAAATACTCTTTTAATCTACAAAGGAGCATTAGTAGAGCGTAATGGTGCAGAAGATGGCTCGGCTTTCAAGTGTGAACAGACCGAGTATTGGATTCCATCTGCAACGTATGATTTCATGGCAATATATGGTGCGACTGATGTAGAGCAAGAGGGTGATGACCTGCCAACTGCAATTATATATAACGTTGACGGCACAACCGATTTACTCCTTTCAGAGCGTCCTGTGTCTGTGACTACAAACAACATGGCAGAGCCTACTGGACTTACTAATCAGTGTGTTGCTTTTACGTTTGAGCATCTATTGTCAAAGGTGAAGTTTGTCGTTAACGTAGCACCTATGGCTAGTTCATACAGCTACCGAGTCAAAAATATTTCAATTAAGAGTGTTGCTGATGGTGGTGTTTACACTATAGACGCAGAAACTCCATGGGATCCAAACGAGACTACTCGAGATTTATCATTCGGAAATATTGTCGAGACATCTTCTGCTAGTGGTGCTGACCCTGTAGCTCTATACTCAGGCAGTCAGGGCAAAGAGTCTAATTGGTCGCGCCTTCTGGTGCCTGGAGAGGTTAAGAATATCTACTTCCTTGTTGATTTGTGGAAGGGAGACTCATTCTTGAGCCAGGAGGAGTATAACATAGAACTTGAAGACGAAAAAATCATAAACTTACAGGCTGGTTGTGCATATAATTTTACCATCAATTTGGCAGCACCAGGAACACCCATTGACTTCTCGGCGACCGAGGTAGATAATTGGGAGGATAAACCAATTACAGTACAGTAACCTAGCTAATGACACTTAGGTTAGAACCATCTTATAGCATCATGATATAAAAATAAAGAGAGATGAAAAAGGTTTTAATTGCAATTCTTACCATCGCAACTCTTGCTTCGTGTAACAAAGATGATGTAACACATGCTGGATCGAAGGGGCACGCAATATCATTTGATACGATTACAACTCGTGCGAATACAACTCTTTCCGATATTACAGGGTTTAAAGTATATGCACAAGAGAGTAAAGAAGTGGGTGACTATACTCAGACACAAGGAGAAGTTGAGTATGAGCATATACTTGATGCCGAGGAGGTAACAAGGCCCAATAATACCTCAAATGAGTGGACATACGAGAACACTCAATATTGGGTTAATGGTTTGACTTATCACTTTTTCGCAGTATACCCTGTTGATCTTGATACTGAGATATATCAGGATGGTTATCAGTTGACATATTCGACACCTGTTGAAGCTAATGAGGATCCTCTATACGCATATTATAGCGAATATATTGAACCCGATCAGGTTGACTTCGACCCTGTGTCATTCCGTTTTGGTCATATACTATCTAAGGTGCGCTTGGAAATAAAACAGGATATGGTAAAGAATCAGTACGATAAATTCTACGTCAAATCCATTCAGCTTTCTAACGTAAAAAAGAGTGGAGTGTTAACAACCTCGCCATATAATCATACCGGAAGTTGGTATTTCGATAACTCTAAACTCTCGTTCTTAAATAACTATGTTGAAGAAGTTAACAAACTTGGTTATGAGTTAGGAGCAGACAAAACACTTAAGCCTTGGGGGGAAGATGGTGATGGTTTACATCTTATTCCGCAGCCCATTGGACTAAAGGAAATGGAACTTGTTATCGAATACGTATATGTTCAAGGTGATAAGGATGGCAATTTAAGTGCACCAGAGGATAAAACTATTCGCACATCTATTCCTGCAGGTGAGTGGCAACCTGGTATAACCTATACCTACAACGCCGTTCTTTATCAGGATAATTTAATTGTTTTCAAGAATATTGCAGTTGAAGAGTGGGGTGAGCCACTCACAGGCGGTACAATTATTATTAAGTAAGAGGTTTATGAGAAGGTTTGTTCACATATTTACAATCGCTTTGATTGCGATGTCACTATCTGGTTGTGACACTGAGTCTACACAGCAACCCAGCTATGGAAACGATATTAACATTAATATTGACACAGGCAACTATATAACATTTCAGACTGAAACTGATACTCGCGGAGAGCTTGTAGAGTCTAAGTACATACCTGGTGATTTTGGTGTTTATGGCTACCAGTATGATTTCGGTAAAAACTGGAATGGTCAGCGCGCTATTGCTTTGCCCAATGTTTTTTGGAATGAGGTTAATAATGTAAAAGTTCCTTTGAAGGTAAGTGATAAAAGTGGTTATTATGAATATAATGCTTCAAATGCTGAAGAAGGACATGGAGGTCAGATTAATTGGACTAGCAATAAATATGCGTTCTTTGCTTACTATCCTTATGAAGCAACTAAGATCACACCTAGCTCAATGACTGCCGAGGGTGCGCCATATATAGAGTATACAGTTGATAGAGCGACTAGTAAAAACCACGTGGATGTTATGACTGGAGGTTTGGTTAATGCCACATCTGCGGGTAGTAATAATACTGTTACATTTACTATGTCACATCGACTTTCTGGAGTGGATGTATCTATATGTAACGCCTACAGCCATAACTATTCAGATGAGAACGGTACGGTTTATACCGAGACTGTTGATATTGAAATTTCAGAACTTACGTTAGATTTTGACAATATCGATTACGACTACGCCAAAATATATTTGGAGGATGGTTGGAAAAATCCTGATCCAGAGAATAAAAGTGTTAATAAGAAGGCTAACTATAAGATAATTGGCGAAGGCAGTGATAGTGGCGAACCCTCATACGATATTGAGCCTACTACGACAGAAAACACTATTGTCACCAAAGATCTTGGTTGTTCAATGACGTTTATTCCTATCCCTGAAGACAAGATTTCAGAATTAAACCCAGAGAACTACATCAAAGTCAAGGCAACTATTGCTTATAGGATTCGTCGTCACAATGATGAATATGTATCAAAGGCACTTGTTAATGAATACGGTGATTACATCAATGAAAATGGAGAGAAGGTAGAGTCTCCAGTGATTAAGGATGAGTTCAAGATTATAAAGACGTCGGACTTCAGCCAGCCATTGATTGAAGGTAGCCGATACTATGTTGTATTGACATTTACATCAGAGGCTGTTAGTATCAATATTATCACAGCGGCTGCGTGGGATGATAAGACTGTAGATTTTGAATTAGTATAAAAGGTATTGAATATGAAATATACACGTTATTTTGCATTTGTTATAGCGCTTTTGGTCGCGACATCATGCATTGTCGATGACATCGACCAACCCGCAATCAATACAGAGACATCATGCGATGAGATTAAGCTCTTTGCTCGCATCACACGCTTTGATGATTGCGAGGTAGATACTCGCGCTAACAAGACATTTGATGAGGCATATGTTTCATCTATGGCTTTGGCTGTATTCCCCATTAATGGTGGCGCTATCGGAGATTGTATTTCGTATATCCATCTTACGGGAAACAATCTCACCTTTACTCTCGACCGCAAAGACATAGATCCTCAATATAATGATAAGCCCTTTGCGCTCTATATCTTTGCCAATATGCCCGAGCTTCCTGCTACAATGGGTGAACTCGAAGATAAGTCTTTGGACTATTTCTTGAATCTTGCTTATGAAAACGATGGTATTCGTCGTCCACAAACTGGTTTCCCCATGGTTGGTTCGTTGGGTGATACTATTACTGAGGGCGCTGATGGCATCTCTTTTGTGCTCATGCCAACACGTAAGGATGCCAACGGAAATACCATAACCGACTCTGAGGACAAAGCTGTTATTGGTCTTCCCACTGTAGACAACACTCCTAAGGATTATATTCCTATCCCTATGAAGGCACTGTACGCTAAGATGTCATTCATTATTAGCGTTGAGCCCGACCAGTACATGCAGGATGGAGTAGCGCCTATGTTTACTCTCAATGGTTATACTGTTAATAACATTCCACAGCAAGTGCACATTAACGAGGGTTTGAATAGCGAGTCGCCTGTTTCTGATAATAACGTATCAGTCACTATGTCTAACTCTGCTGTTCAGGGCTCTCCCGTCAAGTTTGATTTTTACATTCCTGAGCGCTTGCTAACTCCCGCTACTACGGCAGACAATTATGACTATCCCTTCAAGGGTAATCCTGGTGATTTTACTCGTCAGGAGGACAAAGATCAAAATGGTTTCCGCGACGAGGATGAGAAGTATCGCCAGCGCTTCAAGCCAAATCTCTTGGGCGAAGATCAGGCTGCTACTTATGTGCAAATCAGCGGCAAATACCGTGACCACCAGGATAACAGCTGGGATGTGACTTATGATCTCTATCTTGGCGAGGATAGCTGGAGCGATTTCAATATCAAGCGCAATACCAACTATGTAAATAATGTCGTTATACGTGGTCTTACGGCGTATGACGATGCTGCAAGTGATGGCGATGGTGTCTTCATTGACCATCGCGTTAATGTCTCTCGCAGCCTTCCTATCATCATCAATCTCCAGCGCGAGACGAAGCTCGACTCACACTTCGAGGTTCGCCCTTTGCGTGTGCGCTATCCTTTGGCCGAAGGCGAGAACCTTCCTGCTGGCGCTACGGTCAAGGTCGAGATTCTCAATGTTGATGGCAACGGTATCCCCAGTTGGGTGCGCATGGAGCACAATAATGGTGGTACTCAGAACAATACATATTGCGCAAGTGGTAAGCGTCTCTACTTCACCACCGATTTGGTATCTAATACGCTCAAAGATAATGGTTCTGCAGGAAGTCACCCCAAGGGCAGCACTATCGAGCTTCCTCTCACTGGTTCCAATCAGGAGACCTTCTGGATCTATGTTGACCAGTGCGACGAGGGTGCACCTCTCAGCGACCCCAACCAGATGCGTAAGGCGATGGTTCGTGTCACCTACTCCGACAACAATGGCACTAAAGAGCCTATCGACTATATCCTTGCTCAGTATAAGTTGTACCCTGTGAAAACCGTCCGCACCGCAGCGGATGTTGCAGGCACCAACATGACTGCTGGTGAGTATATCTACTATATCGAGCACGAGGAGGAGTACCTCCACAACTACGATTCCGAGGACGACTACAATAATACCGAGGATAAAGGTATGGAGTGGGGCTTGGATGGAGTTCAGTTATCTAATACTGAGGATGCGTTTGTCATTAGCCATATCACAGGAGAAGACAATAATATTTATGATAATATAGGTGATTTTACAGCTCGACAAAATCAAGCATTTGAGACACTTTCACCTAAGCCCAAGTATGATTTCTATTTGTATAGAGATATCATTTCCATTATGGGCGAATATTATAAACCAAATTTATTAGTAGATGGTTATTATGCAGATAAGCTCAAAGTTAACGGCTTTGCTGGTTATACTTTGAATGATAGAATAGAGAATTATTTGCTTGCTAACAAACCCCAGACTGACGGAGCAGACACTCAAATAAAAAATATTCGTCTTGACCAGAAGCCTAAATCAGCGTTTGCATATTGCTACAACCGCAATAAGCGTGATTCAAATGGCAATGTAACCACTATGGATTGGTATCTTCCTTCAATTGATGAGATAGAGGATATTATGGAGTTTGCTTATGGCGATTTTGACACTGAGTTCCAGGGAAATATGTATTGGTCTTGTCAGCCTGCTTATATATTTACTTCTGCAGAACTTCAACGATATAATCGACCATGGGGTATTTTTGGTAGCTGGGAAAAAGTAAATGGAAACATCTATTATGGATCTTATTTTAGTGATGATGTAGAACGTGCCAGAGCTACAAAAGCAGAGCGAGAAAATGGCGTATTTAAGGAGGCTCCAAGTAGCGGTGCTGATGAATCGCAAAAGAGAACAGGAAATATATATATATCTCTTGCAGGATCAAAAAATACTGAATGGAATAATCCAACTACAACTAACACCAACCCATATCACGAGGGTAACCTCTCCCGCACTGGAACTAAGGCGCGAGTTCGTTGCGTGCGCAATCCCGCAGGAGTAACAATCCCCAATGAAAACAAATAATTCCCCCGAGAGATTAAGCCTCTCAACCCAAAAAGAGTCGACCCACGAAAGGTCGACTCTTTTTGCATACTCTTATAGAAAATTTATTACTTGCGTACACAACGCATCATTAATTCATCTTGCGCACACAACGAATACGGTTCTTTTCGGTACGAAGGTCATAACCATCTCCATAGACTATAGTTTTATTAGTAGCACCAGTAGAATGCGCCATACCTGACCATAAATTCCAACTATGATATGTTTCAGCCGCACTCATGCTTGAACCAACAGGTATATATTGATTATTCACATAACTAACACTAGTCGATCGTGCGTAGTTTAATGCATCGATATAAAAATTGCCGTTACTATCACTAATACCATAATAATACCAATCATACGCATAGTATGCAGGCTGAGATGACCAATAGAATTGACTTTGGAACTCAATGAATCGAGCATATGTTTTCTGAGTCTTTCCATCAGGATCTACATACTCACTCGTAACAATATGTTCAATCTCGTCAATTGCAGGGAGATACCAATATATCCTACTTGTATCCATTCCGGCCTGCTCTGTAGACGAAACTAAATAACCATTTGCATCTCTTTTATTTTTGTTAAGACAATACTCAACAGCACTACGAGGTTCTTGAGCTAAAGTTAATCTGTTATAGTCATCATTTGAATCGGTGTTCAATCCAGGCTTTTTATAGTACTCCTTATCTTGACCAAACCAACCACCGTCTTCAAATGTGTATTTGTAGTATTCATTATTAACAATAGCTAAAATTTTAGTTGTAAAATTATAACCATTGTATGGATGAGCAATATTTGCAGTTGGTGCCTCAGATGTATTATTATAAAAGTCGTATTTCGGGTTCATTCCCGATTTTACGAGGTAATCAATAAGACCATCCCACAAAGTACCCTGAATTTTAATAGCATCATTTTCAAATGATAGTTGTTGGCCAGGCAATCCCCACTCCATACCATCGAACTCCGTCTGACCATAGTTATCGTCAGCATCGAAGTTATGGAGATACTCCTCCTCATATTCGATATAGTAGGTTCTACCACCATTAGTTACAGTAAAGAGCTTACGTTGATTGATTGTATAGTTTACAACAGGGAAATCAGTGTTGGTGGTAGAAGTAAATTTTGAACCATTGAGATTTCCGTATGTCACACGAATAATACCCGCGCGCACGCCATCACCAGACTCGGTACACTCATCAACATAGATCCAAACACACTCATCAGCCTCGTTAAGAGGAACAATAACCTCGGTACTATTCGTTAGTGGATAATTGGACGCTGTCGTGCCATTAATAAGGTCGTGTGTGAAATAACGGCGCTTACCGTATGAAGGACTCTTTTCATCGGTAATGTAGAATGACTCTCCATTTGAGTTTTTACGATTATTAGCGGTCGCAATATTACCATCGCCAAAGCTTCGCTCGATACGCATCCAGTTGGTAGTAGCGGGGTTGACAACCTCAACCTTGACGTGGGTGATATTGGCATCGGTAATAGCACTATTAGCGCGGACACGCAATGGGCGCACCTCGAAGTGTGAGTCGAGCAATACCTCGCGGCGAAGCGAGATAATAGCGGGCTGTGTGCGCTCGACGTTTACGCGGTGGTCGATAGCGATACCATTCGGATTGTCCGACATGTCGTCAGAGCTCTGGATGCCA
>JAEIGA010020531.1_pt1 | contig 10072 bp, 8 predicted proteins | sample 9270691 | NCBI WGS metagenome assembly JAEIGA01 (sample SAMN17057246, study PRJNA624740) | gut metagenome | biome: biome; isolation source: fecal sample | host: Bos grunniens | place: China: Xizang | collected 2019
ATATTTTTTTATCAGAGAATTTACTAAATGTGTTGTAAATTACTTCTTCCATAACTGTAAAAACATCTTCTTGAGTAGCAAAAGCCATTTCCATATCTAATTGATAAAATTCTCCTGGAGATCTATCAGCTCTTGCATCTTCATCTCTAAAGCATGGTGCTATTTGGAAATATTTATCTACTCCTGACACCATAAGTAATTGTTTAAATTGTTGTGGTGCTTGTGGAAGAGCATAAAATTTTCCTGGATATAATCTACTTGGTACTAAATAATCTCTTGCACCTTCTGGTGAAGAACTTGTAAGTATTGGTGTTTGAACTTCTAAAAATCCTTGCTCAATCATTTGCATTCTTAAGAATTGTAATAATTCAGCTCTCATTTTTAAGTTTTCAATACTTTTTTTAGCACGCAAATCTAAGAATCTATATTCTAATCTTAAATCTTCTCTTACGCTTCTGTTATTTGCAATTTCAAAAGGAAGACTTTTTGTTCTTTTTCCTAAAATCTCTATTGTATCTGCAAATAATTCTACTTTTCCTGTTTCTAAACTTTCGTTAATAGTTTCTTCATCTCTTAATCTTACTTTTCCAGAAACAGTAATTGTTGATTCTACTGGTATTTTTGCTGCAAAATCAACTTTTTGCTCATCTCCTGATACTACAACTTGAGTAATACCATATTCATCTCTTAAATCAATGAATAATACTCCTCCTAAGTCTCTTATTGTGTCTACCCATCCTGCTAGCTTAATTTCTTCTCCCACGTGTTTTTCTCTGATTTCAGAACAATAATATGTTCTATACTCATTCTTTCTCATTTTTTCGCTCCTTTTCTTTTTTAGATAGGGACGGAAATCTTTTTTAAAAATCAAAAAAGCTTTCATCTCTGTAACCTACTTCTAAGTTACAGGGACGAAAGCTTAACTTCCGCGGTGCCACCCTATTTGAAAACAAAATGTTTTCCACTTTTATATAATGTTGCATATAAAAAATTTTACAACATTTTTTATTGCTCCAATGTGTTTCGCTTAAAAGAACTTAATTTAAAATGCTCTCAGCCTATGGCATTTTTTCTCTGTAAAATGTTTTTCTAATAGCTTTCATCTTCATCGCAATTCATATACAAATATTATTATACACTATTATACCACATTATGTCAAGTTTTATGATAAAAACACTATACAAATCAATTTATTTTTATTCATAAACATACCATAAACCTTGATTTTTCAAAGATTTAATCATTCTTAAGTGTTCATTATTATTTCTTGTAAAATATACTTTTCCGTTTTTATCTGCTACAAAATAAAATGCATTTGTTTCTTTATAAGTTATAGCAGCTTCTATTGCAGATTTACTTGGATTACAAATTGGTCCAATTGGAATCTTTCCGATCATATTAGGACCTCTTGTATTATAAGGATTTTCTGTATTTAGTTCTTTTACTGTTAAATCTCTTTCACCCATGTCTACTTTAAAAGCATAATATGTTGAAACATCACTTCCTAAGTTCATACCATTATATACTCTATTAAAAAATACACCTACTATTTCCTGTCTATCTTCTAAAGATTTTCCTTCTAGTTCTGCAAGCGACGCCATTGTAAGAGTTTGATGGACAGTTAAATTATTTGGCATTTCATCTTTATATTCAGTTAAAAACTTATCCATATGTTTTAGTAATACATTAAATATATTTTCTACCGATACATCTTCATTTTCAAAAGCATAAGTATCTGGTAATAAATACCCCTCTAAAGGATAATAGATATCATCTTGTTTTATTTCATCTGTTAAAAACCAATATTTTTCTATTAAAGAATCTATATATTCTTCATCTTCTAATAGATTAAATACATCTTGTTCTGTATTATTAGTAGTTTCAGCTATTGTTTTAGCAATAGAACGCATATTTTTACCTTCAATAAAAGTAATTCTTACTTCATCATAAGCAATATCTCCATTTTCTAAATGAGCTATTATTTCTTTTAAATTTTCTGAATTATCAAATTTATAAACACCAGCTTTTAATGAATTTACTTTATGAAGTTTTGTATAAAGCTTCATTACTGTAGCACTTCTTATTACATTATTTTCTTCTAATAATTCTGAAATACTAGAAGCTCCCATTCCTTCTTCTATAATTACTTTTATAAAATTTTCTTCAGCTATTTCTCCTTTTTTTACTGAACTTAATCCTATGTTATACCATATAACAATTCCTAATAGAATAACCACAAAAGCTATTGTAATTATTAATAATATTTTAGATATATTTATTTTGTTTTGATTTTCGTTTTCCATTGTTCTCCTTCTTCTTTAGATTATTCTTCTATTATATAATCTGTTATTTTTAGTATTTTTTCTTTTTCTGTTTGGTCATTTAATGTAACACAAAGTATTAAATCTAATTCTTTAAATCTTGGTGCAAGTTCTATTATTAATCTATATAAACTATTAATATCATCAACTTCATCTATATCAATATTTATTCCTTTATATTGATACTTAACTATTTTCTCACATAATCCATTAATTATTTGACTTCTTTGACTATAAGTTAAAAGTGTACTACATACACATTCTGTACTTTCTAGAGTCGGTAAAATTTCAAGCTCATTTTCTTTAAGCCAATTTGTATAATTAGCATAAGTAGCTGTACTACTTGCTGTCTTATCTAATAATTTGCTATTTTTTCCTATATAGAAAAATGTTGGTGTTACTAGATTTAATTTATTTTCATCAACAGTAATATCTTCATAAATTCCTGATATATTAGAATATTCTTCATATATTTTTAAATCAAAAACTTCTTTTTTAACATCTTCTCTTAAAGTTACTTCATTTATTAATTTATTTGCTTTTACATATCCAATATTTCCTAAAGAAGTTCTTACTTTTTTATAATTTTTATCTGTTTCTAATACAACAACAGTTTCTCCTGCTAAAATTTCATCTATAGTGTCTTTAAACATACCTTTTTTCTCTTTTATTTTTGCATTTTTAGCAAGGCTTGCTTGTTTCTTTTCTTTTAATAAAGAATCAATTATTATACGATTATTTTCTTCTAAGTATTGTATTTCAATATCATATACAGTTTGTAAATCTTTAAGTGGAACATATACTATTCCATCTATATCTTGAAGTCTTCCTGTTAAAGGAACATTTTGGTCATTTATAAGCATATTTGCTTCATCTATTTTTAAAAGAGCAGTATGAGTATTATAAGTTGTAATTAATTCTTTTTCAGCATCATTATAATAAATCATTTCATCAAAAATTAATTGTATATCATCTTTTGAAAAATAAATATTTTGACCTTCATCTATAATTACTTCTTTTTGTGTTGATAAAAATTGATTATTAAGAAGAATTGATAAATCAGGCTTTTTCTCTTTTCCTTTAAATAATGAAACAATTCCTTTAATTGCAAAAATTAAAATTATAATAAAAATGATTGCCATTATTCTTCTTACTGCATACTTATTTAATTTCTTCTTTTTCCTATTTTTAACACTTTTTCCCATACTTTTTTCTCACTTTTTATCATATAATTTCTATATAAATTTTACTTTTTTTAAGCCATTTTTTATGTTCAAAAAAATTATATAATAACGAAAAAAAAAAATCTATACATTTTAAAAATATTTAAGAAATATGTTTCTTTTTGTAAATTTATATAGTATAATTATTTTGTATTATTTTATTAAAGGCACTTTATTTAAAAAATAAATATCTTAGCATAAGGAGGTTAATATGTGGCAAACATGGTTATTAATTGCAGGATTCTTCTTAATACTTGAAATTGTAACTTTTGGTTTCTTAGTATTTTGGTTTGCTGTTAGTGCACTTATAACAATGGTTTTCAGCTTAGTTGTTGAAAATATTATTGCACAAATAATTTTCTTTATTGTACTTTCTACAATTTTGCTTTTTGCAACAAAACCATTTGTAGAAAAAATTACACGTAAAGATAAAACTGTGAAAACAAATGCGTTTTCAATAGAAGGAAAAGTTGCAAAAGTTATTAAACCAATCGAACCTATCGAAGGAACTGGTCAAATAAAAGTTCAAGGTGAAGTTTGGTCTGCAAAATCTTATAATGACACATATATCGAACAAGATACAGAAGTTGTTATAGAAAAAATTGATGGTGTAAAAGCTATCGTAAAACCTTTAAAAGAAACAATAAAAAATTAAATATATTTAGGAGGAAAACATGGGAATTTTATTACTATTATTTATTATCATTTGTATTGTTGCATTCAAAACTATTAAAGTAGTTAGACAATCAGAAGTTTACATTATCGAAAGATTAGGTAGATTTCACAAAATAGCTGAAGCTGGACTTACAATTATCATTCCATTTTTAGATAGAGTTCGTTCAGTAGTTAGTTTAAAACAACAAACAATGGATATCCCACCACAAGGAGTTATCACATCAGATAACGTTACTATTACAATCGATACAGTTGTGTTCTACAAAATCACAGATCCAGCAAAAGCTGTATACGAAATTCAAAGTTTAAAAAAAGGTATCGAATACTTAGCTATCACAACAATTCGTGATATCGTTGGTAAAATGGAATTAGACCAAACATTTAGTTCTAGAGATCAAATCAATGATAGATTAAGAGTTATATTAGATGAAGCTACAGATCCATGGGGATGTAAAATCGATAGAGTTGAAATCAAAGATATTACACCACCAGCTGATATCAGAGACGCAATGGAAAAACAAATGAACGCAGAAAGAAATAAAAGAGCTTTAATCCTTGAAGCAGAAGGAGAAAGACAATCTGCAATCACACTTGCTGAAGGTAGAAAACAAGCTGCTATTCTTGACGCTGAAGCTGATAGAGAATCAAAAATTAGAAGAGCTACTGGTGAGGCTGAAGCTATTAGACAAGTTGCTGATGCTAAAGCAAAAGAAATTCAAATGGTTTATGAAGCAATCAAAAACGCAAACCCAGATGATAAATTAGTTCAAATCAAAGCTTTAGAAGCTTTAAAAGAAGCTGCATCTGGACCAGCAAACAAAATCTTCATCCCATTCGATGCTACAAAAGCTCTTAGCTCATTAGGATCTTTAGCTGATGTTGCAAAAGATGAAAAAGCAACAAAAAAACAATAATATATAAAAAATAAAAAACTGGTTATATACCAGTTTTTTATTTTGCCCTTTTTCTTCTTAATTGATTTACACTCTCTTCAACCTTATCTATTAAAAACTCAGTTTCTTCTCTTGTATTGTCTTTTCCAAATGTAATTCTTAAAGCACTCTTTGCTAAATTCTTTGGAACTCCCATTGATAAAAGCACATGTGACGGATTAACATATCCAGCACTACAAGCAGACCCACTAGATGCACAAATCCCCTCTTTGTTTAATTCATTTAATAAATCTTCTCCAGCAATTCCAGCAAATGAAATATTTGCATTTGAAACAACTCTATTCTTTAAATCACCATTTATTTTGATATAAGGAATTCTTCTTTTTATTTCTACAATATAATAATCTCTTAAAGCTTTAATCTTCTTATTATTAATATTCATATTTTTGCATGCAAGTTCTAATGCTTTTGCTGTTCCTATAATCCCTGGCACATTTTCTGTCCCCGCCCTCTTATCTTTTTCTTGATGGCCACCATCTATCAAATTAACAAAAGGAACATTTTCATTTATATAACTAAATCCAACTCCCTTTGGACCATAAAATTTATGAGATGACGCACTAAGTGCATCAATATTATATTCTTTAACATCTACATTTATATATCCCATCGCTTGAACTGCATCAGTATGAAAATATATGCCATATTTTTTACATATTTCCCCAATCTCTTTTATTGGTTGAATTGTCCCAACTTCATTATTTACAAACATAATTGAAACAAGAATTGTACTTTTAGTAAGAGCTTTCTTAAAAGTCTCTAAACTTATTATTCCATTTTCTTCCGGTTTTAAATATGTTACTTTAAATCCACATTTTTCTAAATACTTCAAACTATTTAATACAGCAGGATGTTCCATTCCGAGTACTAACTATATGATTACCATTTCTTCTATTTGCTATAGCAATACCTTTTATAATCATATTATCACTTTCAGAACCACCACTTGTAAAATATATTTCATTTACTTTAGCATTTAATAATGTTGCAATTTTCATTCTCGCTAAGCTAATTGCCTCTTTATTCTTTTTACCTAAATCATAACTAGAAGATGGATTTCCATAGTTTTCTTTTAAATATGGTACCATTTCACTAAGGACAACTTTATCTATTGGTGTAGTTGCAGAATGATCAAAATATTTTATATCCATAAGAATCTCCTTAAACTTTTCTTCTTATATATAATATGAGTAAAAGTTTAAATAGTTATTCTAAAATAATATAAAAAAAGAAGAATCTTTATGATTCTTCCCATCTTTTTATTTTAATATCTTTATATTTATTCAATATTTCCATGTATTTTTGATATTCTTCTTCCCACAGTGCATCTGGCACTTTTTCGAACGCATCAAAAATTGTATCTGCTTCTTGTAAAAATAAAACTTGTTGTTGTGGAGTTAATTGATCGTATTTTATCGAAAAAGCATATAATTTATTTAAAGTATCGTTAGCTTTAATAAATGACCAAAAGTCTTTAACATTCATTCCAGCCATCTTTATTTGTGCTACTGCTAGCATCGCTAAGAACAATACCATTGTTACCATTATACAAATAAGCACTACAAATATCAAAGTATTACACCTATCTTTCTTTTGTTTAAACTAAAGCGATTATAACATATAACTTTTTTTAAATCAATATCTTGTTTTTTAAATTCTTTGTGTTATCATAGTAATTAATATTACATTTAAGGAGAGATTATTTTGGATTCAAAATTCAAAGATATAAAAAAAGCAGGATTACTTGGTATAGTAGGAAATATTTTCTTACTTATTATAAAAGGAACTATTGGTTTTATAACAAAGAGTCAATCTATGATTGCAGACAGTGTTAATAGTGCATCTGATATATTAGCATCATTAATGACATTTATTGGAAATAAAATATCAAGCGAACCAAAAGACAATGATCATAACTTCGGACACGGAAAAGCTGAATATCTATTTTCTTTATTTATAAGTATTACTATGATAGTAGTATCTGTAAAATTATTTATTGATTCAGTATTATCATTAGTAACAAAAGCAGAATTCACATTCTCTTGGGCGTTAATTATCATCTGTATTCTTACAATAATAACAAAATTTGCCCTTTATCTATATACAAGAAAACTATATAAGAAATATGATAATATACTTTTAAAATCTAATTATAAAGATCATAGAAATGATTGTGTTGTTACAACATCTACTTTAATTTCTATCGTATTTGGTTATTATGGTATATTCTGGGTTGATGCTTTAGTTGGAACTGGAATATCAATTTGGATTTTATTAACAGGTATTGAAATTTTTACAGAAAGCTATAATGTTCTAATGGATGTTTCATTAGATGATTATACAAAAGATATTATCTTTGATTTAACTAGAACTCATAAAGAAATCAAAAATTGTTATAATCTTTATTCTGCACCAGTTGGTAATAAATACTTAGTAGTATTTACTATAGCTGTAGATGGTAACATGTCTACTTATGAAAGTCATAAACTTGCTAACCATTTAGAAAAAGATATTGAAGCAATTGATAAAATAGAAAAAGTTGTAATTCACGTTCATCCGGAAAATTTAAATAAAATATAAACCAAAGGTAGCTTTATAGCTACCTTTAATTATTTATTTTTTGTTTTACTAGTATCTCATCATCTATTACATACAATTCAACTTTATCATATTTTTTAATCTCATTTAATAAAATCAAATCTGCAATTTTATTTTCTATATGATTTTGAATTAACCTTTTAATAGGTCTAGCACCATACGATAAATCTTTACACTTTTCTAAAATATAATCTTTTATATTAGAATCGAACTCTATATTATAACCTTCTCTATTCATCTTTTCTCTAACATCATTTAACATTATTTCAATTATCAACTCCATACTTCTCTTATCCAATTTATTAAAAATAACAATCTCATCTATTCTATTTATAAACTCTGGTTTTAATTCTCTTTTTACCTCAGTCATAACTTTATCTTTTATCGAATCATTTTCTTCTACTACAAATCCAATTTGCTTTTTATCAGTAATCATTTTAGCACCTATATTAGAAGTCATAATTATTATTGTATTTTTAAAACTAACTTTTTTACCATGACTATCCGTTAAAACACCTTCATCTAAAATTTGAAGTAATAAGTTTAAAACATCTGGATGTGCTTTTTCAAGTTCATCAAATAATACAACAGAATATGGCTTTCTCTTTATAATTTCTGTAAGACCACCTTTTTCATCATAACCAATATATCCTGGTGGTGAACCAATCATCTTACTTACAGAATTTGATTCCATGTATTCAGACATATCTAGTTTAATAATATCGTTCTCGCTAGAAAATAACTTTTCTGCAAGTGCTTTGGCAAGTTTTGTTTTACCAACACCAGTTGGTCCTAAAAATAAAAACGAACCCACAGGTTTTAATGGTTCTTTCAATCCTACTCTACTTCTTTTTATTACCTTAGAAACTTTTTCAACAGCATCATTTTGACCTATTACTTTTTCAGATAATTCTTTTTCTAAATTATTTAATTTTTCAGTTTCTTTCTCTGTTATTTTATATATTGGTATTCCAGTCCATTTTGATATCAACTTTTCTATATCTTCTCTTTCTATATTAATTAGTTTATCTTTTGTTTTATTTTTCCACTTCTCACTTTCTTTATTTAATTTATCAATCAATTCTTTTTCTTCATCTCTTAAACTTGCTGCTCTTTCAAATTCCTGATTATCTATCGCCTCTTCTTTTTCCTTACAAACATCTACTAATTTTAATTCAACTTCTTTTATAATATCAGGTTCTGAAAAGTTTTTTAATTTTATTTTCGCAGCTGCTTCATCAATTAAGTCTATTGCTTTATCTGGCAAGAATCTATCAGTTATATATCTTGCCGATAATTCAACAGCACTATCTATAGCATTTTCTGTAATTTTAACATTATGATGATTTTCATACTTATCCTTAATTCCTCTAATTATATTTTTAGTAGCTTCTATAGATGGTTCTTCTATATATACTGGTTGAAATCTTCTTTCTAATGCTGAATCTTTTTCTATATATTTTCTATATTCTTTTATTGTTGTTGCACCAATTACTTGTATCTCTCCTCTTGCTAAAAGTGGTTTTAAAATATTAGCAGCATCAATCGCTCCTTCTGCTGCTCCAGCTCCAACTATAGTATGAATTTCATCAATAAACAAAATTACATTTTCAGCCTTTTTTACTTCTGCTAAAGTCTTCTTTAATCTTTCTTCAAAATCTCCTCTATATTTCGCTCCTGCGACCATTGAAGATATATCCAAAGTTATTATCAACTTATTTTTTAAATTATCAGGAACATTTCCTTTTGAAATTTTCTCAGCCAGTCCTTCTACAACTGCAGTCTTTCCCACACCAGGTTCTCCAATAAGACATGGATTATTTTTTAATCTTCTTGATAATATTTCTATAACTCTTTCAGTCTCTTCATCTCTTTCAACAACAGGATCCAAATCATCTTTTTTAGCTTTCTCTGTTAAATCATTTCCATACTGATTAAGAAATTGCATATTTGTAATCGAACTACCTTTAGATTTATTAAGTTCATTAACTTTACTTTCAAATTCATTTAAAACATTTATTAATTCTTCACCAAGATCATCCACTTTAATATTTAACTCATTTAAAATTTTTAAAGCAATACTTTCTGGTTCATTTATAATACCAATTAATATATGTTCTGTACCTATAAAACTTGCATCTATTCTTTTCGACTCATTATATGCATTTTCTAAAATCTTTTTTGTTCTAGGAGTAAATCCTAATATTTTATTATTCTCATTAATTTGACCACCTATTAATTCTTCAATCTTATCTAATATATCTTCTGGATATATATTTTTATTTTCTAATACTCTACCAG
>JAEIGA010020532.1_pt1 | contig 10072 bp, 8 predicted proteins | sample 9270691 | NCBI WGS metagenome assembly JAEIGA01 (sample SAMN17057246, study PRJNA624740) | gut metagenome | biome: biome; isolation source: fecal sample | host: Bos grunniens | place: China: Xizang | collected 2019
GGGCGTCCTCAGGAAGCCCGTCACGCATCTCCGCGACGTCACGATGGCGGAGTGGGTGCTGTACCGCGGAGGCCTCAGCGAGACGACTGCGAAGAGGGCGGTGCATCCGATCGGGGAGGACGAGCGCGTCCTGCAGGGCGCGGCGCTTCTCGAGAAGGGTGACCTCAAGGGCTTTGGAGCGCTCATGTACGATTCGCACGAGTCGAGCCGACACTGGTTCGAGAATTCCTGCGAAGAGCTTGACGCCATCGTCGACGCGTCCAAGGCGATTCCCGAGGTCTACGGGGCGCGTCTTTCCGGCGGCGGATTCGGCGGCAGCTGCTGTCTGCTCGTAGATCCGGCGGCGGCCGACAAGATCGCCGCGCAGATCACCAGGGAATACAAGGCAAAGTTCGGCGACGAACCTGATTGCAAGTTGATCAAGCCTTCTCAGGGGGCACATCTCGTCTGACGAGGAAAGGATCCGAAAAATGAATATTGTCAAATTTACTTCCGCAGTTTCCGCCGCGCTTGTGGCCGGAGCGCTTATCGCGCAGGAAGAGGACGCCTCCGGAGAAGAAACCTCAGCCGGAGAGGTTGTGTCCGTCGCGGCGAAGAAGCCTGCGGCCATGGCATCGTTCTTTACCGCGCTTCCGCTTTGCCGTCTCGCCGAAGGCGGCGCTGAAGTGTGTCTCCCGAACGGTCAATGGAAGAAGGCGGAAGAAGGCCGTTTCTATCCGTTCGGCACGGCTTACCGTACGCTCAACGGCGGCATACTCGAGGTTCAGTTCGGCCCGGAGTGCGTAGCAAGGATTTCGGGCACCGCCAATTTCAGCACCGTGGCGCAGCCCATTTCGGTGAAATCGCGCCAGATCGTGCTCGGCGAAGGCGTGCTTGAGCTTTCGCTCGCCGCAAACCTGCCGGAGGGGGCCTTCGTTATCACCGCTCCAGGTTTCACCGTCAAGAATCCCGCCGGAAAGTCCAAGTTCGAATGCAAGAGCAGCGGAGACGGACTGGTGGTTGTGGCGCGTTGCGTCACCGGGTCGTTCTCTGTCGAAGGGCGTCATTTCAATATAGCGAAAATGCGTGCGGCCGACGAATTTAAACTTCGCGGCACCCATGACAATCTCGAGACACTGCTCTATGGCACGAGCGGCGATTATCAGGTTACGCTGGACGTCGGCATGGTGTTCGAAAACGTTGTCGCCGACGACGGAACGGCCAAGCGCGTCGCGAAGAAGAAAAGCCTGAACTGGAATCTCTCGCCCGACACCAAGATCCGCATTCAGCGTATGCTGCCGGCGATCGGTCAGCGTATGTCTGTCGATGTGACCACCTGGGACGCGGCGGGTGAAAAGAAGAACTGGTGGACCTTCAGCGAGGGCCGTGCGGAGGTCAATTCCGGAGAGCAGGTAGCCGCCCAGAAGGTCGACAGCGAAGAACTTGCAAAGCGTGCCGCCGAAGCGACGGAAACCACGACCGCTGAAGTCGAGGAATCGTCCTCTTCGGAGGAATCGTCCGAATCTTCCGAGTCGTCTGAGTCGGGCAATTCTTCCGACAGCGAAGAATGATAGATCTGAAAATAAACAAAACAAGTAAAAAAGAGAAAAGAAAAGAGTCTGTAAGTTATGGTAATCCATCAGTTCAACAAGTTGATCCGCAATAAATGGGTCTGGGGCGTCTTCGCGATAATCATTTCGGCGGCCTTCTGCTTTGAGGATCTGTTTTCCACGCGCGAACGTGAAGATTCGTCCGGGGGAAGCGCCGGAACTCTCGCCGGCGAGAGCGTGAAAGCTTCGCTTTTCGCTGAAATCGCCGAAGATGTCCGCGGCATCGGACGTCAGCGCGACTGGAAGCTTAAGACTCACGAGGTAAACCGCAGTGCCTGGGAGAATTACGCGGCTATCAAGGTCGCGGAGAAGGACGGTATCGTCGCGACCGACGCCGAGGTCGCGGCCGCCATCCGCCGCGATCCTTCGTTCCAGATGAACGGCGGCTTCAGTTTTGCGCTCTATCAGCGTCTGCTCAGAGAGAATTCGCTCAGCCCCGAGCGGTTTGAAGCGTTTCTCAAGCGTCGTCTTACGCTTTCACGCATCGCCGATGCCATGGTCGCCTCGGCGTGCTGGGCTTCGCCGATGGAGCTTGATCAGGCTGTCGCCGATATGACGGACGTGTTCACCGTCAAGGTCGCCCGTTTCACCCAGGACCGCAAAGCGGCCGACAAGATCAAGGTCGACGATGCCGCGCTCCGCAAATGGTACGATGCCAACACCAATTCTCTCGCGCTGCCCGAGCGTGTCCGCATCCGGTTCGTCAAGTTCGACGCGACGAAGAAGGAAGTTCTCGCCAAGATGGTTGTTACCGAAGACGAGATGCGCGACCGCTACGACGTCACGATCGACCGCTATACTTCCACCGATACCAACGGTGTGGAGAAAGTGAAGAAGTTCGAGGAAGTGAAGGGCGAAATCGAGAAGGAGCTTCGTCGCATGACGGCGGTTCAGTTCTATGAAACCAATCTCAATTCCCGCGCCTATGCCGTCAAGGCGGCTAAGGGTTCCTCGCGTCTCGACGAGATTGCCAAGGAAGACGGGATGAAGGTTGAAACGAGTGACTGGTTCGCGACTGACGGCTCCTACAAGGAAGGCTTTATGAAGCGCACCTATCAGATCTGCCCCGGTGCCGCCGGTCTCGTCGAGGCTGTCGCCGAGCTGGACATGGAGAGCGAAGATCTGCGCTATGCGGTCGTCTCTTCCGACCGCGCCGTATGGCTCATTGAAAAGGCGGAAGTCAGCCCTGCGCACACGCCTTCGTTCGAGGAAGCGAAAAACGCCATCCGTCCGCGCGCACTGCGCGATGCAAAGGCCGACGCTTTCAAGGCTGAGGTCGAAGGCAAGATCGCCAAGGGCGTGAAAACGGTTCTCGCCGAAGGGAATGTCTCCACCAATCTCACGTTCACGGTTTCGGACCTCAATCCCGACAGCTTCCAGGATCAGATGACCGTCGCGCGTGCCGCAATGAAACTTAAGAAGGGTGAGCTTTCCGGTTTTGAACTTACTTCCACCGGGCGTGCGCTCGTGGTGCTCTGCGAAAACCGCGTCGACGGCGATGCCGCCAAGGCGATGGTGCTCCGTTCGCGGGTCGCGGAGGATATTTCGATGCTTCAGCGCCGCCAGCTTCCGGAGACGTGGATGAAGTGGAATCTTGAGCGTCTCGGGTTTGAACCGAACGATCTCTCGTCGGTAGAGGAAGTCGCGGAGGAAGAATGACCGTTTCGTTCAAGCGCCTTGTGCCTGAGGCGGTTCTTCCGGCTTACGCCCATCCTGGCGATGCGGGAATGGATCTTTGCAGTGTGGAATCGACGGTGATTCCTCCCGGCGGCAGAGCGCTTGTCCATACCGGACTTAAAATGGCGCTTCCGCCCGGGTTTGAAGCGCAGGTTCGTCCGCGCAGCGGTTTGGCACTGAAGCGCGGAGTGACCGTTTTGAACGCTCCCGGCACCATCGACGAGGGTTATCGCGGTGAAGTCGGGGTCATTCTCGCGAATTTCGGGAATGAGGAATTTAAAGTGGAAACGGGTGACCGCATCGCCCAGATGGTCATTGCGCCGGTAATCAGGGCTGAAGTCGTCGAAAAGGACGAACTTGACGCCACCGATCGCGGGGAAGGCGGATTCGGATCCACTGGAGTTTGACTTTATGGCGCTTAAAGTCTACAAGTACGGCGAAAAGGTGCTGCGGGAAAAAACGGTGCCGGTTTTGGCGGTTGATGAAAAGCTCCGCGCTCTGGCAGACGAAATGCTTGAGACTATGCACGGCGCGCGCGGTGTCGGACTGGCGGCGCAGCAGGTCGGCTTGACGGAGCGTATGTGCGTAATCGACATCCCTGAAGGTTGTGATGAGCCGGAGGACGAGATCTTCAATGCGCCGATAAGGATGCCGCTTAAGCTGTGGAATCCCGTAATTGTGGCGATGGAAGGCTCGCAGCGCGATAAAGAGGGCTGTCTGAGCTTTCCCGGGATCGGAGGTTCTCTCACCCGCGCCGCGCAGGTGACGGTAAGTTATCTTGACGAAAACAACTTGCCGCAGGTTATTTCCGCAAGAGGTTTTCTCGCCCGGGCTTTGCAGCACGAAATAGATCATCTTGACGGAATACTTTACGTTGACCGGATGTCGGCGGTGGAGCGGCTTCAGTTCGCGCCCAAGCTCAAGAAGCTGGCCAAACAAAACGGCGGAGTCAGGTGACGGGCGATGGTTGAAGTACGCAACCTATCGTTTTCGTACAGCAGACGCCGGATACTCAAGGACGTTTCCTTTTCTGTCGCCAACGGGGAAACCGTTGCCGTCGTCGGTGTCAACGGGGCCGGGAAAACCACTTTGCTGAAAATACTTTCGACTTTGGCTTTTCCCGACTCGGGATCGGTTGTTCTTGACGGTCAGGATGCTTTTTCACGACCGCTTCGCTACCGTCGGCAGTTGGGTTATCTTCCGGAAAAAACGGCGCTATATGACGATTTGACCGTCAGAGACTATCTTTTCTACCGCGCAAATCTCAAGGGAGAGCCTCCCAAACGCGTTCGGCGGCGGGTGAGCGAGGCTTCGGAATTGTGCCGACTCTCTTCGCTGATGCGTCGCGGCATACGGTTTTTATCAGCCGGAGAGAAGAAAAAGCTTGCGCTGGCGGACGCTCTTCTTCTGCGTCCGAGAGTCTTGCTGCTCGATGATTTTTTTGCCGGATTGGACGTTCCGATGCGAGAATCGGCGCAAACCATTCTTTCCGAAGCAGCAGCGTTTTCAAGCGTTATCGTAACCGGACACGAGATTGACGACCTGGTGAAAGTGTCCGCACGTGTTCTGGTTCTTTCGCACGGCGGCATTTCCGATGAGATACCGGTAGCGGCTCTCGGCCGTGATGCCGCCGAAGCTGGCGTCCGCAGGGCGCTTGCGGGAGGCGGCAGGTGAGCCCGATACGCGTCACCTGGGCGCGCACGGTCGCGCAGCTGGTCAGATCGCGCGCGGCGCTGCTGTCGGTCGCCGCTTTTCTGTCCGCCGCCGCCGCGTCGCTCGCCTTCGGTCTTGAAGCGTCCGAGGGCGGTCCGCTTCCGCTCGGTGCTGTCTGGGCGCTGAGCGTTTCGCCGATATTGCCCGTTCTGGCATCGCTTGTGTCGATGGATGTCTGGAGCGAGGAGCGCAGAACGCACCGGATAGACATTCTTCTTTCTTCGTCCGTGCGGGACCGGGATTTTGTCGTCGGCAAGTTTTTCGGCGCGTGGACGTTTCTGGTTTCGGCGGTGCTGCTTTCGCTCGTCTCGTCAATGGCGGTGCTGTGGTTTTTCGCTCCGTCGGTGTTTTCGGGCGTTGCGCTCATGGGTTTTATTCCGGCGCTTTTCATTCTTTCGCTGCAAGGGGCGCTCTGGTGCGCGGTTTCGGTGATGGTAAGTTCGTTTTTCAGGCGGGTCGCCTCGTCGCTTTGCGTGTCGGTCATTCTTTTGACTGTGCTTCCGCGCGGAATCTGGGCGGGACTTCTGGCATGGTCGCAGGAAGGCCGGAGCATCTTCGGAGAAATGCCCGTCGACGCGCATGCGCTTGATTTTTCTTCCGGCGCTTTTTCTACCGGCGTTATCCTGCTGTATTTTATATCGACCGCGCTTGCGTTGTTCATCAATTCAAAAGTCGTCTCCTCTCTGCGTCTGGTCGGACGCGGGGCGGCGGCGTTCCGGTTCTCGAGCGCGGTTTCGGTCGCGCTCGCCGTCGTGTTTTGCGCGCTTTGCGCGAATCTGGCGCTGCGCCTGGATTTGAAGTTCAACATTCCGTTCGGTCAGCTTCGCAACGATTTTTCCGAGCGTACCAGACGCATCCTTTCGGAATGCGACGGTGAAATAACGGTGACGGCCTATCTTCCCCGCAGTCACCGCGATTTTCGTCCCGTCGGGCACTTTCTGCGTTCGCTCAAGCGCGAGGCCGATTCCCACGGCGGCGCCGGAATCGTGCTGCGCTTCGTCGATCCGCGATGGGATGTGGCCGCCGCGCAGCGTCTGGTGCGAAGAGGCGTAAAAGAGTTTTCGATAGTGTTTGAAAAGGGTCGGCGCATGACCACGGTTCCGCTGAAGGAAGGCTTCGGGGAGCGGCTCTGCTCCTCCGCGCTGCAGCGGGTGGCCACGCCTCCGGTCAGACGCAACATCTACTGGACCGTCGGACACGGGGAATGCGCCGGCGACGACTACGGCACGTTCGGAATGAGCGATATCGCCCGCGACCTCGCCCGCGAGGGTTATGTCAACCGCAAACTTGATTTTTCGGCCGGTTCGAACGTTCCTCACGATTGCGCGGTTCTGGTGGTTCCGGGCGCGAAGGACGATTTTTCCCGTCTTGAGATCGGTATGGTCGAGTCGTATCTGCGCCAGGGGGGGAGACTGCTGGTGCTTGCCTCTTCAGCCGATCGCGGAGGTGTCGTTTCGATGCTTCCGGGCTGGGGGTTAAGATTGATGAAGGTGGCGCTTGCCGATGCGAGGACGCTTTCCGGAGAGGATGTGATCGTCTCCGATTTTTCCGGTCATGAACTTTCCGCTCCGCTCAAAGGGTCTCGCCTTGTGCTCGGCAAACCCGTCTCGTTCGCGCCTTCGGCCGTCGCCGATGCCGGAACGGAGGCCGGAAAGATAGAATTTCATCCCCTTGCGAAAGTCTGTGATGAAACTGTCGCCGCCGCTGTGGAGCGGGGCGCCATCGCCGGCAGCGATATCGCCGTGCGCCCGACGCGCATCGTCGCCGTCGGCGACGCGAGCTTTGTCATGAACGGAATGCTTTCCGCGCGAGCCAACGCCAACCGGGATTTCTTTCTCAACTGCATCGCATATCTTTCTGGTTCGGGAAGCTTCGACACCGGAGGCGTTGAAGCCGGAGTCTTGACTTCCGGGATGGATCGTCTTGAGCGGGGGCGTTATCTGCTTTTCGGATCTCTGATTGCGCCCGTCGCGGTGTTTTTGACTTTGTTGGCGATTTTCGGCAGGAGACGGTCGGAATGAAAAACCGCAAGATGATAGTTTTGCTGCTCGTCGGCATTCTGCTTTTGTCGATCGCCAACATTCTGACGGCGGTTGACGGGGAAAGCAAAGGCAAGATCGTCAGGAACGTCACGCTGATGAGCCCGTCTGCGGAGGTGACGTCGCTGCGCATAGAACACAGGGGCCGAATGCCTGTTATGATCGCCAGATCGTCGAAGTGGCGTCTTGTGGAACCGTATTCCGCCGATGTGGACGAACAGAAGGTTCTGCGCCTGCTCGACGCGCTTTCGCAGACCCTGGTCATGGACTCCATAGCCGATTCCCAGCTGCTGCGCCTGGGGCGCAGGCGCGCAGATTTTGAATTGGACGAGCCGCCGTTGCGTTTGCACGTCGCTTCCGGTGAAAAGCATATCGAGTATCTCTTCGGCTCGTTCACTCCGTCCGGAGATGGAGTTTACGCGGCCGTTGAAGGCCTGAACACGGTGTTTGTGATGCCTGCCGCACTGATGTCGGCGCTCGATGTTCCAGCCGACGGTTTCCGCAGGCGGACTCTGTTCGGGGAAACGCCGGAAACCGTCAACGCGTTTTCGCTCAAGCGTCCGGACGGATCGGTCATGAAGTTCGCCCGGGAAGGCGACGGCTGGACGGTTGACGGCGCAAAAGCCTCCGTAGGTAAAGTGCGGAAATTTCTTTCAGATGTGCTTGAAGCGGTCGCGGTGGATTTTGTCTGGCCGACGGGCGGGACCAACGAGTCGAAGATGTCTGCGGCGCTTCTTTCCTCGTACGGCCTGGATCCGGAAAGCGCGCTCACGCTGACGCTTTCGGGCATCAACGGCAATGGAGGGATGATATCGTTCGGCAAAACGGCTTCGTCGGATGAGGTTTACGCGCTCGTCCAGCGCGGAGATGCCATTGTCACGGTCGCCGCCGGTCTCAAGGAACAGGCGATGCAGGAGGCGCTCAAATATACCGATGCGCGCATTTTCCCCGTCGAAGCGTCATCGGTCACGGCGCTCGCCATCGCCGACGGCGAGACCTCGTATTCGTTTTCGCGCGGCAAAAGCGGAGAGTGGAGGATTGAAACCCCGATTTCAGCGCCGGCGGATTCCGAGCGCGTGGATTTGCTGCTGAACAGGGTTTTGACGCTCTCGTCGTCCGATGTCGCAGCTTCGGGGCTTACGGTTTCGCTCTCGAGCGGCACTGCGCCGGTGACGGTCCGGCGTGAGGCGGTTCTCGGCGATTTGCGCTTTGACGATCTGCGTTCCAGCGAAATTCTCAAGATAGATCCCGTCACCGTCAAACGGATCGTCATGGTTTCGTCCGACAAGGACGTGAAATCGACTTCGGTCGAGTACAGCCGGGAACGCCGCGCCTGGCAGGTCGGACAGTCGTCGAAACAGGGACAGGTGGACAAAAACGGCATCGACAGCGTACTTTCCGCCGTCAATCCGCTTCGTGCCGAGCGTATAGAACGCCTGAAGGTTTCGATTTCCGATCTGTCCGCGTACGGATTGGACAATCCGCAGCTGACGATCGCGATCGATCAGGATATCGAAAAGTCGCCGAGACGCAACATCATGCTTGGAAATCAGACGGGAAACGGATGTTTCGCCACTGTAGGTTCTTCGGATGCCGTGTTCGTGATTTCTGACGAGACGGCCGGAAAGATCTCGGCTTCAATAGTGATTGACTGACAATAGAAAAGGAGATGAAATGAATACCAGACGCGAGTTTTTATCGGCAGGGGCGTGTGCCGCCGGAGCGGCGCTTGCAGGATGCGTTTCCAGGCAACATTGTGTAATGACGCCGAAGATAGATTTTTCATGGGGTGCGCTGATGCACCTTGGCAGCAATATGTGGAGCGACTGGTACGCCGACGGCAAGTATCCTTCCTCGCTGCAGGAGGAGCAGCAGATGTACCGCGACGGAACGCTCAAGCGTCCGAAAGGGCAGATGGGCATCCATCGCAATTACATGTCGGCAGACATGAATGTCTGGCGCAGGCAGATAGAGATGCTCAGGGATGAGGGACTCAACACCGTGTGGATCGACGTCGGAGAGGCCTATGCGTACCCAAGCCATCCCGAGCTGTGGGTGAAGGGGGCGTTCGATTTCGATTCGATGCGCGCGGAGCTCGATTTCATCCGTTCGCTCGGAATGGAGCCGGTTCCGAAACTCAATTTCTCCACCGGTCACGACCAGTGGCTGCGCGAGTACCACTGCATGACGTCGTCGGCCAAATATTACGAGGTTGTTGCCGATGTTATCCGCGATACATGCGAGGTTTTCGGTAATCCGCGTTATTTCCACATCGGGTTCGACGAAGAGGTTTATGTAGCGTGCCGTTCCCGCAAGGTCTGCGTCATGCGTTCCGGATCGCAGTGGTGGAAAGACATGCTCTACTGCGTCGATCAGGTTGAACGCAACGGCGCGCGCGCTATGTTGTGGTCGGACAGCATCTGTGCCGGACGTGAAGAGTTCTTCAAGCGCATGCCCAAGAGCGTTATGCAGATTCCGTGGTATTACGGCAAGAATTTCTCTGATGAGATGCTGAAATGGAAAACCGAATTTGAAAAGAAATTGGATTGGAGCATACAGAGAAATCTCGCCGCGTCGATTTTGGAACTTGCCAATGCCGGTTATGACATAATGCCGTGCACATCCAACTGGAGTTGCGACGAAGCGGCAGATGCAATGCTCTCGTTCTGCAAAAAGCGTGTCGATCCGACACGAATCAAGGGGTTGTTCACCGCTCCGTGGCTCAAGCCTGTTGCTGCCGAGGATGAGAAGTTCCGCAAAGGCATCAAGCTCTTCGCCGATGCGAAGAGAAAGTATTATTCGTGAAAAGAACCGTAAAGCGGCTTTCAAAAAGAGAGAAAAAAATATGAAATTACAAAAGATGAAAGTTCAAGTGTTTTTTGCGGCAATTGCAGCAACGGTATCGCTTTTCGCCGCGCCGGAGTGGGAAGATCATACCAAGCTTTCGCTGGGTAAGGAAAAGCCGAGGACTGCTTTTGCGTCGTTTCCGTCGGTTGAGGAGGCGAAGGCGATCAGACCTAAATTCTCGTCGCGCTGGGTGCTTCTCGATTCGGA
>JAEIGA010020533.1_pt1 | contig 10071 bp, 12 predicted proteins | sample 9270691 | NCBI WGS metagenome assembly JAEIGA01 (sample SAMN17057246, study PRJNA624740) | gut metagenome | biome: biome; isolation source: fecal sample | host: Bos grunniens | place: China: Xizang | collected 2019
GTAAACGCCATAGAACGCGCCAGCAAGCCACTTTGGAGCAGAATAGGGCGATTTATCGAGCGTATATGCAGCGGCGCTTTTAAAAAGGCTTTAAAGCGCGCTGACGATGTACATATTTTACTAAACCATGACTGGAATAGGGATTTGGGCTCACTAAAGCAGGGCAACCTAGAACTAGAAGAAGACAGCATCGGGCTTCATGCCAGGGCGACTATCACTGACCCCGAAGTGATAGAAGATGCACGCCGCGGGAATTTGGTGGGCTGGTCATTCGGTTTCATGGATATAGACGTTGAAAACGCAATGGAGGACGGACTGCCGCTCCGCAAAGTGCGCGACCTCGATTTGAAGGAAGTGTCGCTTTTGAATCGCAAAATGACCCCAGCGTATAATGGCACGCTTGTAACAACTCGCGCGGTCGATGGCGAGGAACAAATTCAGTTTAGAGGTGAGCCTTTAATTGACACTGATGTACAAACAGAAACGGAAGAACCTGTGGAAAACTCGGTGGAAAAAGAAACTGAAAACGAGCGCGCAACAGAGGAAAACACAGACGAAAATGAAAGTCAAGAGCAAAATGACCCAAATGTGGAAAAATCTGTGGAAAAAAATGGTAATGTGAATTATAATAAGGTTAAGACATTACTTAATGAAATTAAGGAGGAATTATAAGATGTCGAAAAGAAAAGAACTAATCGAGAAGAGGAACGACCTCATTACTCGTGCCGATGAACTCGGTCAAGCAAACGAAACTCGCGAGCTAACTGTCGCAGAGATGGCAGAATTAGCAGAGATCCGCGATAGCATCCGCGACATTAAGCGCAAACTTGGTGTTGCTGATAAAATCGACGAGATTTCACGCGAAGCAGCTCCAGCCACTCGTGACGAGGGCGAAGCAGAAACTGAAACAACTGACGAAGAAACTGAAAAAGCCGAAGAACGCGCTTTTGAAGCAGAGCTTCGCGGTATGTGGAACGAAATGAATGAACGCGCTGACAACACCCCGCTCGCCAAGGGTGCAAACGGTGCAATCATTCCGGTAACTATCGCAAAAAGGATTATCCGCAAACTCTACGATATTTCCCCAATTCTAGAGCGCTCCACTAAATATGATGTCAGAGGCACTTTGGCAATCCCATATTATAGCGAAGATTCAACCGACAACATCAATGTTGCTTTCCAGGGTGCAGAATTCTCAAAGCTTTCTGCTAACTCCGGCAAGTTTACAAGCATCAATCTTACTGGCTATGTAGCCGGCGCATTGGCGCTTGTTTCTCGCTCACTTATCAATAACACTGACTTTGATTTAGTCGGCTATGTTGTAGACCAAATGGCTTACAGCATCAAGCGCTTCATTGAAGGTGTTTTGATTAACGGCTCTGGTGCTATCACCGGACAAACTGGCACTGTCGCTGGTCTTACTGGCGTAACTTTGACTACCAACTCTGCTGCTGCTACTGCTGTTACAGCGGACGAGCTTATCCAGCTCCACGATAGCGTTAAGGATATGTTCCAGGAAGGTGCTGTCTGGATTATGTCACCAGCAACCAGAACTGCTATCCGCCAGCTCAAAGACAAAATGGGTCGCTACATGCTACAAGACGACATTTCATTGCCATTTGGCGTGAGCTTACTCGGCAAGCCAGTCTATGTATCTGACAACATGCCAGAAATGGCAGAAGGCAACACGGCTATCTTTTACGGTAACCTTGCCGGTCTTGCAACCAAGTTCTCTGAAAACATGGAAATCCAGGTGCTTCGTGAGAAATATGCAGACCAACACGCTGATGGCGTAATTGGTTGGTTCGAGTTTGATGCGAAGGTGCAAGATGCACAGCAAATCGCAAAGCTCGTAATGGGCAGCGGTACTCCAGAAAGCGAATAGGAGTAACCACATGAGAGTACAAGCCTTAAAAAGTTTTGCAGGCAAAATCTCCATGTATGAGGGTGAAATAAGGGAGGTCAATAGCTTAATTGAGCTAAACGACCTCCTCCAAGCCGGCTACATAAAAGAGATTGAACCTAAAAAAGCTGTTGTGCAAAAGCCTGTGGAAACCTCAAAATCTTCCCCGAAAAAACGTGTGGAAAAAAGAAAGAAAAAATAAGGAGGCGGTTTAATGAATACCATAACAAAAGTAAGCGAAATCACCGCGGCTGATGTAGCGGAATATCTCCGCTTGCCAGAAGTAACGGAAGCCGATACCAACACAATAAATAATATGCTTGGCGTGGCTACTACCTTTATTACAAGCTACACTGGTCAATCAGACCTGGATGCTTTCCCAGACTATGTGATTGTGGTATTTGTCCTCTGTCAAGATATGTGGGATACACGCTCACTATATGTAGACAAAACGAACCTTAACAAAGTAGTTGATACTATACTCGGCATGCACTCGATAAACCTACTGCCAGTGACGGAGGAAGATGATGCTTAATGCCGGGAAGTACAACCGGAAAATCACGGTCTATAAGATTGTGCTTGGCAAGGATGCACAAGGCTTTCAAACCAAAACACAATCAATTGTTTTGCAACCATATGCATCTGTGAAAACTACAAGAGGTTTTACCTTAATCGCCAACAACAGCGATTTTGAGAAAGCCTACACAAATTTCACTATCCGCTACTCGGAAACGGTCTTAAACGCATACTACAACGCAGATGACAGCAACCGAGATCTATACATTGACTTCAATGGCAAAACCTACAAAGTGGAGTACATAAACAATGTGGACGAGCTAAATGTGGAAATAGAGATGCAGGCAAAGGAAGTGTTAAAGTAATGGCAAAGTTTGAAACTGAATTACCAACAGATATTCTCAAGGAATTTGACTTTGTGCGTAACAATGCAGCCCACATATTTGGGCAAATGACGAGAGCCGGTGCAGAAGTGGTAAAGCAACAAATTGCTGCTAATGCTACGCGGGCATTTGATGGTAAAACGGCATCAAAACTAAACCAGAAGCTTAAAATAACAAAGACCTATGACACGCCATCTGATGGAGGGATAAACACCAAAGTCGCGTACTATGGCTATATTCCTCGTTCTGATGGCAAGATGGTGAAAATCAAAGGCGGTAGTTATCCAGGCGTGCCAGCACCATTGCTAGCGGCTCTACGCGAATTTGGAGCTAAAGGCAGCGGAAATATGCCAGAGCCGTTAAAGCGATACTGGACAAAGCACCCGTTTGTCCGACCAGCCTTTGCTAACAAAGGTGCTATTGAAAAAGCCATGCTAAAAGCGCAAAAGGAATTAAGCGGAGGGTTATTAGATGATTGACAATCCAAATACATTGATTGAGCAGATATTTGCTAACTTTACCGTGGGCGGCGTTGCCATCCCGGTTGCGTTTTTGCGTTATGAAGGCAAAAGCACCACATATGTTACTTACCAGCAAGCCTTTGCAAACGACCCATTCTCCGGTGACGATGAACTACAAAATTATCTTGACTTTTACGATTTTGATATTTACTCCAAAGGTAACTATATCCCAATCGTGGAAGCAATAAAAACAATATTAAAAGACAATGGGTTTAGGTGGCAGCCAGCCAATACGTCCGGCGATTTGTATGAACCAGACACCGGCTACTACCACAAAACCCTGAGTTTTAGCATAGAAAGGAGTATTCAAAATGGCTAAAATCGGTCTACGAAACTTTTACTACTCGGTTGCTACCGAGGGAACAAATGGCGCGCTTACTTATAACGGCGCTACCAAGCCAGGCAAAGCAGTAAGCTTTACATTTGAACCAAATGTGAGCAGCGCTACTTTGTATGCAGACGATGCAATCGCAGAATCTGATACTAGCGTGAACGGTGGCACTTGCACTATGGGCATTGACCGCTATGATTTACAAACCCAAGCTACTTTACTTGGTCACACTTACACCGAACAAAACGGTGTGACTGCAAACAAAGACGATGTTGCGCCTTATGTTGGTTTAGCTCGCATCGTCACTCTAATGATTGATGGCGAACTTAAATACCGCGGTGTATTCTTCCCGAAAGTCAAGTTCCAAGAGCCAAGCTCTGACAACTCTACCAAGGGTGAAACCACTGAATTCGGTACTTATGAAATCGAGGGAACTGTCGTGCCGGCTGCCGATGGCGAATGGCGCAAAGAGCAAATCTTTGATACGCAAGCCGCGGCTGATGCATGGATTGCTGGCTTAATGGGCGCTCAATCTGAATAAAGCATGGCGGGGAAACCCGCCTACTTTACCAACTAATAAACTTAATACATAAATGGAGCTAAATGCAATGAAAGATATAATGGACAAGCTCGAATACAAGGGCAAAGAATACAAACTGATATTCAATTTTAATGTTTTGGAGGCAATCCAGGACGAGTATGGCACACTGGATAAAATGTTAAGTGAAGCCTATGGCAAAACCACTGGCGAACCATCTATTAAAGCCCTGGCGTTCATTATAGCGGCTATGGTGAACGAAGCCATTGATATTGACAACGAGGGCAAAGAAACACCAGAGCCATTTATTACGCAAAAGCAAGCCAACCGGATGCTATCCGAATTTGTACAGAAAAACGGCGTTGATAATGTCATAAACCTGGTAGACAACTTGATGGCAAAAAGCTTGCAAGGCGGCGAAAACTCAAAAAACGAGTAATCCAAGAGGGCGGAGAGGATGAGCCGATTGACCTCTCTTGGTTTGTAGTAGTAGGTCACAAAATTGGATTTACTACAAAGGAAATCGGCAGAATGACATTGACATTATTTAATAAATATTATGACCATTACAAAAACACGTTTGACTTTGAAATGATGCTAACTAAAACCGGCACTACCTACAAAAAGGCATACGAAAAAGCAAACGAAAGCGATAAATGGTTTTAAAAGGAGGCAAAAAAAATGGCAGGTTTCGGTGGTTCGGTAAAGCTTACCGGTGAAGCAGCGTATAGACAAGCATTGCAGGCTATTGCGGCAGATTTAAAGAATGTAGCTGCACAGCAAAAGCTCACAGCCGCTAGCTACGATAAAACCGATACTTCGCTTACAGCCCTTTCTAAAAAATCCGAAGATTTAAAGAGCAAGCTATCCGCCCAGCAAAAACAATATGACACTCTATCCAGGGCGCTTAAAGACTATACATCACAGCAAGAAAAAGCGAAAAACACTATTCAGAATGTCCAGGCGCAGTTAGATAAGGAAAAGTCTAAATTAGAGCAAATAGCTGCACAGTATGGCAAGCAATCGCAAGAATACAAAAACCAAGCAAAAGTAGTAGACGAGCTGGAACAGCAGCTAAAAGAGCTAAATGCGCAATACGATAAAAATGAAACCACCATCAAGAAAACGCAAGCGGCGCTTACCAGTTCGGAAGCTGATATTAAAAAGACCAAAGCACAAATGCAAGATCTGGGCGAAAAAGCCCAGAAAGCGGGACAAGATGCTAACAGTCTTGGTTTAGCGGTGGAAAACTCCGGCAAGCAGGCTAAATCTGCCGCTGACGATGGTTACACAGTATTTAAAAACGTACTGGCTAACCTAGCCACGCAAGTTATCACAAAAACCATAGAGGGCGTAAAAAGGCTCGGAACTGCACTAATAGATGTTGGCAAACAATCGCTCGCAAGCTACGCTCAATATGAGCAGCTAGTTGGCGGCGTGGAAACGCTTTTCAAGAATAGCGCAAACGAAGTGCAAAAATATGCAGCCGTTGCATACAAAACGGCTGGCATGTCCGCTAACGAGTATATGAGTACAGTTACAAGCTTTTCTGCATCCCTTTTGCAAGGCCTTGGTGGTGATACCGCTAAAGCGGCAAAAATAGCTGACATGGCAATCATTGATATGTCCGATAACGCCAATAAAATGGGAACGAGCATGGAAATGATACAAAACGCCTACCAGGGTTTTGCAAAGCAGAATTTCACCATGCTAGACAACCTAAAGCTAGGTTATGGCGGTACTCAAGCTGAAATGGCGCGTCTGATTAACGAAACCGGCGTGATGGGCAAAGCCTTCAAAGCAACGGCTAAAAACGTCAAAGAAGTGCCGTTTGACAAGATGATTGAGGCTATTCATAAAGTCCAGCAGAACATGGGCATCACCGGAACAACTGCGGTAGAAGCCAGCGAAACCGTTGAAGGCTCGGTGAACTCCATGAAAGCATCCTGGAGTAATTTGCTGACCGCCATTGCTGATGATAACGCCGATATGGGCAAATCAGTAGATGAATTTGTGGACAGCACAGCTACCGCGGCTAAAAATGTAATACCTAGAATACGGCAGATTGTAGATGGCATCAAAAAGCTGATAGGCAGCCTAACAACCGATGTATTCCCAAAGCTAAAAAGAGAAATCCCAGAACTGAACGCAATAATCGTACCATTTGAGTGGCTACTCAATAACTACAAATTAGTGGTTGGCGGCATACAAGCAATAGTGGCAGCCTTTGCGGTTAAAAAGGTGGCAGACTTCACAAAGAGTATGAGCGATGCGGCAAGCCATTTACTATCGCTTACTGGCTTAACTAAAACGGCAGCAAGTGCCACCACTGGGCTTGCTACCGCGCAAGGAGCAGCCACTACCGCAACCAATTTAGGCACAGCCGCTGCAAAGCTATTTAATGCGGCATGGGCGGCAAATCCAATAGGCGTTGTGGTTGGTGGCATTGCATTGCTTGCTGGCGGTATAATCGCGGTGACTAATGCCCTCGGCGGTCATAATAGTGAAATGAGCGAAACAGACAAACACTTGCGAGAATCTAAAAAGCTGCTAAAAGAAAATACCGAATCATGGGATGCACTATCAAAGGCACAACAAGAGAACGTCAATAAAGGCATGACTGAAATGAGCTACTACCAATCGCTAGCCGATGAATTAAGCGATATTGTGGATGCTAATGGCAAAGTCAAAAGCGGATATGAAGACCGAGCCGCCTTTATTACCAGCACGTTAAAAGAAGCACTGGGTATTGAGATTTCAATGACTGATGGCGTGATACAAGGCTATGCCGGCATTGAAAAAAGCATACAAGATACTATTGCAGCCAAGAAAGCAAAAGTCCAGCTTGATGCGCAAGAAGCGCTATACACCGAAGCCCTGGAGAAACAAGGGGAAGTCATTGCGACTATCACCAATTTGGAGCGGGATAAAGCGGCAGCGGTTGCCGAATCAGAAAGCACTTTTCAACGCTATACTGACGCCATACTTGCCGGCAACGATGCGGAAGCACAAATCCATTTACAAGCATGGCAGCGTTCCGAAGATAGAAAGAACAAAATTGAAAGCGACCTAGGCAAACAAGAAGAAATGTACTCAATGTACGCTTACAACATCGGACAGTATGAAGATAACATGGCGAAATACTCCCAGGGCAAATATGATGAAATGACCAACATTGTCTGGGAACACGCCAAGGAGTTTCAATCTGCCGAAGAAGCGCAGAGATCTGAACTAGAAACCAGCATTGCCAATGCAGAAACACAGCTTAAATTGTTGAATAAGATATATCAAGACACTGGCGATGAACGAATAAAAGACCAGGCTGTTAATGCCGAAAAAACGCTTAACAACCTACGAAGCCAGATGGCTCAATATAACACCACTACCGAAACAAGCCTACGTTCTAATTTGGAATTATGGGATAGCAACCTTGATGCTGCTGTTTCTAAAATCACCGGCGCGAACGTGGAGTTTAGAGATGCCGGCGATGGCAATGTCCAGATGTTTGTAAACGGCGTTGCTAGTGGAAAGCCAAAATCTAAATCCGAAATGAGAACCATAGTAGAGCAAACCATAGCCGAAGTGAATAAGCAAAAAGGTTCGGCAGATTCTGCTGGTCAAAACCTTATTAGTGGTGTCAATAGTGGTATCTCAAACCAAAACCAGCAGAGCAGCGCCTTTAGGAGTATTTCAAACTTTGGTAACAACCTTTTGTCTAGGTTGCGCGCATCGCTCCAGGAACACTCACCATCTAAAGCTACCAGAGAAATGGGACAATTCTTACTCCGAGGGTTAGGCATAGGTATTAAAAAAGAAGAAGACACCGTGTTGGAACAAGTAGAGGGCTTTGGCGAAAATGTACTTGGCTCACTATCCAGCGCGTTGGATGCTGGCGTGTCCACAAATGCGCTACAAGCCCTTCAAACAGCTATACCAACCGAGTTTGATGCAAATATAAGTACGAATACATCTCGCATGGCAGAAGCGGCTCAAACCGCCGATAAATCGCTTGTAGGCTATTTCAAGCAGGCATTAAGTGAAATGAAAATTGAAATGGATGGTTATGAGATGGGGAACTTTGTGGATAAAACAGTAACTAAATTGGTGTATAATTAAAATATGGAGGGATAGCATGAGAAATACAATTACACTAAACGGAATAGAGAGCAGCGAAATCACAGGGCTTTTGATACAGTCTTTGCCTCCCATCTCTAAACCACTCATGCGCACCGTAATAGAGGAAATAGACGGTCGAGATGGTGATATAGTCACTAATCTCGGCTTTTCTGCATATGACAAAGAAATAACCATCGGGCTATATGGCAGCTTCGACATAGACGAAGTAATACAATACTTTACCAGCGCCGGCACGGTCATATTTTCAAATGAACCAGATAAATATTACAACTATCAGATTATAGAGCAGATTGACTTTGACCGGCTGATTCGCTACCGCACGGCGACTGTAACACTCCATGTGCAACCTTTCAAATACTCCACCGATGAACAAGCTAAAACATTTAACACTAACGAACTGAACATTCCAGCCTATACGCAAACTAAAAATGGCGTAACAGTTACAGTGAATAAAGGCGCGCTTTCCGTTTCCGGAACGGCTAGCGCTGCCACTGAATTTTATGTACCAATAACGGCACTCACACTAAACGCTGGATCTTATACATTAAAGGCAAGCACATCTGGCACTAATGCCAGCAATGTTGCAATTCGCCTAATAAATGATTCGCCATCAAGCGCTAATTCATTTGGCGGGCAGCCAGTATTTCTAACCACCGCCGAAGATGCGACAATTCAAGCTACAATAACGGAAGCAAAAAGTTATAACTATCTGTGGGTCTACGCAACCACCGGAGCAGCTATAGACGTTATTACCGCAATTACGCTTGAAAACGATGCCGGCGTAAACATTACGAATAGTGGCAACTACTTTGCACGACCGCAACTAACGCTTTATGGCTCTGGCACGATTAACTTAAGCCTCAACGGAAACCAAGTTTTTGTGATAAATCTAGGCGAAACCGCTAGTAATATCACTATTGACACAGCCGCAATGGAAGCCTACCAGGGAACACCGGCGACACTTATGAACAGAAGCGTGGACGGAGATTATAACAATTTCAAGCTAAACGTAGGCAAAAACACTATTTCATGGAGTGGAAACTTAACTCAAATCGTAATAAATAATTACTCAAGGTGGATATAAGAAAGGAGCAAAAATGGCTAAATCACCAAACATATTAAACCTAGAGATGACGCGAGGCGATACTAAAGCCTTTGCAATCGAGATCAGCGGTTTAGAGCAGGATTTAGAAACCGCCTATTTAAGCTGCAAATTGAACCAGGACGATGAAAACTATGTATTCCAAAAGTCGATAGGGAACGGAATTACTAAAATTGAAACCGGCAAATACCGAGCAAAAATTGCACCGGCAGACACCAAAAACCTTGAAATCGGAACTTATTATTATGATTTAGAAATAGGGCTGGACGGTGATATTTACACCATCGCAAAGGGAAAATTACAAATAACTTATGATGTAACGAGGGAGGCTTAAAATGGCAGAAGTAAGAGTTTCAATTGAAGAACCGACTATCTCTAATGAAATTGAAGAAATACCGATTAGAGTGTTTGCAGCAAAAGGCGACCCAGGTACTGACGGACAAGATGGATTTTCACCAACTGTGGAAACGAGTAAAACCGGCAGAACAACAACTATCACTATTACGGACAAAAATGGCGCACATACAGCCACTATATTAGACGGAGCAGATGGCACTGGTTCTGGCGATATGTCCAAAGCTACATATGACAAAAATAACAACGGTATAGTAGATAATGCGGAAAAAGTAAACAGCCACAC
>JAEIGA010020534.1_pt1 | contig 10070 bp, 10 predicted proteins | sample 9270691 | NCBI WGS metagenome assembly JAEIGA01 (sample SAMN17057246, study PRJNA624740) | gut metagenome | biome: biome; isolation source: fecal sample | host: Bos grunniens | place: China: Xizang | collected 2019
ATGAGCTTGTGGATTTCGCGGCAGATAAACTCGGCAGAACCGTATTTTTCAACCCTTCTCTATCGATGGAGGAAAAGGCAGAACATACATTACAGTGCGGTGATCTGATGCTAAATGCTTTTGAAGAGACCGAAGAAGCATTCTTCCTTATGCTCGCGCGTTCTTTCCTTGGCAGGATGGAAAACGACTTGAGCTATCGAGGCGGAACGGATGAACAGGTAATCGCAGTTATGGATAAAAACCTGTATGCGACGAAAAAAACAGAAGATATGAGAATAGAAAACGAAGCGTTGAATCGCGCCTTTGACCGTTACGGCGAAGCGATAAGCGCAAACTTTTTGAAATACAATCTTGATTTTCGCACTAACGCTAAAGGTGGTAGACGAGCCGAACTTCTCAAGAATCCCGCGTACAGAGCTATTTTAGATAAGTACAGATAAATAACTTTTTTGCCCCTCCACGTGAGGGGCTTTTCTTTGTCTTCTGCATATCAAAAGCCACCACGAAACCCGTGGTGGCCCATTTCATTTTACCGCTAATTTTGCAGAGCCTCGGAGGGCTCCTTCTTTTTTAATTGTCATAGACCTCTTTTTCCAATAAAACGGTGATCATTCCACCGCCTTCTCCATCCCCGGCAAGCTTGATGTCGGTGATCCGCCAGCCGTTGGCAAGGTATTTCTCATTCACGCTTTGGCGGAATTTGTCATTAAACCATCCGGCTTTGAGATGCTGGACGGTTCGTTTGTTTCCGCGCATCAAATAATCCACGCTGACGCCAAAGAGGTCGGCCAGGGCGGGGAAGATCGTAACGTCGGGATAACAGCCGCCAAGCTCCCACTTGCTCACTGCCTTATCGCTCACTCCCAGCTTTTCGGCAAGCTCGGCTTGGGTCATTTTTCGCTCGGCTCTCAATCCGGCAATTCGGGTGCCTACGTTGGTTTCGTTCATGATCGTATCCTCCGTTTCTTTGCTTGTTTTTATTATAGCACATTCAAAATCTCAAGTCAACCTACCCGTTGTAGATTTTCCGGAGGACAAAAGCCCTCCGCTCTCAACCGTGGGTAGAGAGCGGCAATCGACAGACTTCCTTTACCGCATAGCTCTTCACATTGACCGCTTGAGAAAAGGGACTTGTTTTTTGGGCGTGTTTCGTGTACAATAGGAACAGAAGGGGGGAATGAATATGAAATGTACCTTGGTGATCGATCCCACGCGGGAGGAGGAGCTGGTGCTCTACGTGCGTGAGAAGCACACTCTGGCGCAACGGCTGGAGGCGTTGGCAACCGAAGGAGAGCGGGAGTGGATCGGCTATCGGGAAGGAGAGGCGGTACGCTTTTCTCCCGAGGACGTGATCTGCTTCTTTGTGGAGGACGGCAAGGTGTGGGCGCGGATGCCCCGGGAGGTTCTGCGAGTGCGGGAGCGGTTGTACGTTCTGGAACCGCGGTTGGAGGATACCTTTGTAAAGATCCATCAATCCTGCATCGCCAATATCAAGCAGATGAAGCGCTTTGATACCTCCATGGCCGGCACTTTGCTGGTGACCTTCCAAAACGGACATCGGGAATATGTTTCCCGCCGCCAGTTAAAAATCGTAAAGGAAAGGATCGGTATTTTCAGATGAATCCCTATGTAAAGCAGTTTTTACACCGTGGCATGTCGTTTGGTGGCTTTGGCCCCGTGGTGGTGGGCATCGTTTATTTTTGTATCTCTCGGGCACTGCCGGAGTTTACGCTCACGGGAGGCGAGGTGCTGTTGGCCATTCTTTCCACCTATCTGTTGGCCTTTGTGCAGGCGGGGAGCAGTGTGTTTCCGCGGATCGAGCATTGGTCGGCGGCAAGGGCATTGCTGTTTCACTTTGTTGCCCTCTATCTGTCCTATACGCTTTGCTACGTGGTCAATTCGTGGATCCCATTTGCCTGGAATATTTTATTGATCTTTACCGGCATTTTTGTGGCCGGCTATTTCCTGGTCTATCTCATCGTGATCCTTTCGATCAAATCGGTGCAACGGAGATTGAACCAACGGCTTTTGTGATTTCCAAGGGGCGGCATTCGGTGTTGCTCCTTTGGGTTCTATTGACTTTTTCCTTTCTCCATGGTATAATGATGTGAATGAGATCTCCCAACAGGAGAGATCCGGAAAGGAAGCCCATGGAATCATTTGTTTTTGCTCTGAACGCCACGCTCCCCATCATTTTGACTGTGGCCGTTGGATATCTGCTCAAGCGCATTGGCTGGATCACCATTCCCATGGCTAAGGCCTGCAACAAGCTGGTCTTTCACGTTTTTTTGCCGGTGATGCTCTTTTTGAATGTGTATAAAATTCAGGATCTGGGAAGTATCCGCTGGGGATATATGATCTACACTCTGCTGGGCGTGCTGGTGCTGTTTGGCATTTCCTTGCCGGTGGTTCTGGCAGTTACCAAGGAACGGGGACGCCGCGGTGCCATTTGGCAGGCCTCCTTTCGTTCCAATTTTGCCCTCATTGGAATCCCGCTGACCCAATCCCTTTGCGGCGACGAGGGGGTGGCCATGGCTTCCTTGCTTTCGGCGGCCACGGTGCCTCTGCTGAACGTTCTGGCGGTGATCTGCCTATCGGTCTTTCGGGAGGGTGGAGAACGCCCCAGTGTGAAGAGCATTTTAAGGGGCATTGGAAAGAATCCCCTGATCCAGAGCATTGCTGCCGGCTTGGCGGTGCTGGGGATCCGCGCGCTGTTCGAGTGCGGCGGGATCACCTTCCGATTGTCCGGCATTGTTCCGCTCTATACCACTCTTGGGTATCTCTCGGGGCTGGCCACCCCGCTGGCGCTGATCTGCCTGGGAGCACAGTTCGAGTTTTCGGCCATTGCATCCCTGCGGAAGGAAATCATTACGGGAACCCTTATGCGCACCGCAGTATCCCCGCTGTTGGGATTGGGAATCGCGTTCCTGCTGTTCCGCTCCCACTTTGAAGGAGCCCATTTTGCATCCTTGGTTGCCGTGTTTGCCACTCCCGTGTCGGTGTCCAGCGCTCCCATGGCGCAAGAATTGGGAAGCGACGCCGCCCTGGCAGGACAGCTGGTGGTTTGGACCACGCTGTGTTCCTCCATTTCCATCTTCTTATCTGCCTTTTTCCTAAGCCTTGGGGGCGTTTTTGGGTAAGCAAAAAGAACGCGAAGCTTGCAAAGAGCTTCGCGTTCTTTTTATTTGAAGGAATTAAGCATCCTTTTGGAGCAGATCACGGATCTGCTTGAGAAGATCCTCGGTGGTGGGATTGGCTTCTCTTTCCAGGCGTGCCTTTTCTGCGGCGGCCTTCTTTTCCTCTTCCAGCTTTTTGGCCTTTTCTGCGTAGAAAGCAGCAACGGCAGCCTTATTGGAGAACTTAATACCGGCCTTTTTCATTTCTTTTCTTTCTTCCCGGGTGGGCTTGCCCTCGGTCATGCCGTCGGCCCAGCTCTTTTGCCCTTCTCTGGCCTTGTTCACCAGCTTTACGATAGTGAAGAGAACCAGAGCGATGAGGAAGAAGTTAATCACAGCGTTAATAAAGGTACCCCAGTCGATGTAGATGGATTCCTTGAGATCGGGAATGCGATTTCCAAGCTCATCCAGCAGGTACTCGCCGTTCTCGCCCTTAGAATCCACGCGGGTCAGGAAGGTGAACATTTCGCTCAAGGAATCCTTTTCCAGGATCAAGGAGAGCACCCAGTTGATGATGGGCTTTAGGATCTGGTTGCTCATGGCGTTGACGATGGCAGTAAAAGAGCTACCAACGATAACACCAACGGCCATGTCGATGACGTTGCCGCGGGTAATGAATTTTTTGAATTCCGCAAAAAACTTTTTCATACGTTTCTCCTTTTTGCAGGTCCGATCACGATCGGAGCCCGTCGAATATTGTACTTTAATTATACACTTTTTTTGTAGTTTGTCAATAGAAAATCACGGATTTATGAACGAAAAATGATTTTTTATACCCATCCAAAACATCGAACCATGGAGGTAAACAGAACGCAGAGCAGAATTCCCAGAGCCGTGGGAAGAAGCGCCGCCCAAAGGCACCATTTCCAGCTTCCCGTTTCTTTTTTTACTGTCAGCAGAGTGGTGGAGCAGGGCCAATGGAACAAAAGAAACAGGATTACCGAAACCGCCGTGGCCCAGGTCCAGCCGTTGGCTGCAAAGAGGGTCTGCAGTTCAGAAAGAGAGGCACATTCCACTAAGGTTCCCGCTGAAAGGTAGGTCATGGTGATGATGGGGAGCACAATCTCGTTGGCGGGGAGCCCCAGCACAAAGGCCAACAGAATTGTGCCATCCAGTCCCATGGGGCGTGCCATGGGATCCAAAAACGCGGCGCAATGCCCCAAAAGGCTCATCTCTCCCAGAGTCACGTTGGCAAGGCACCACAGGAGCAGTCCTGCAGGCACGGCAACACCCACCGAGCGTCCCAGCACGAAAAGGGTGCGATCCAGGATCGAGCGCAGGATCAGCTTTCCCAGCTGTGGACGCCGAAAGGGGGGGAGCTCCAAAGCAAAGGAGGAGGGACGCCCGCGCAACACTGTGCACGCCAAGAGCTTGGTCAAGCCCAGAGTTGCCAGAATCCCTAGAACAATGCACACTCCCAAAAGCAGAGGCGAGAGCCAGGAGGCGTTGCTTCCCACCGCCAAAAACACCGAGATCAGGGCAAGCAGAGCGGGGAAGCGGCCGTTGCATGGCACCAGACTGTTGGTCAGAATGGCCAGCAGTCGTTCTCGTGGAGAGTCGATGATCCTGCATCCTACCACTCCTGCCGCATTGCATCCAAAGCCCATACACATGGTCAGGGATTGCTTTCCGCAGGAGCGACAGGCGTGAAAGGGACGGTCCAGATTGTAGGCGATGCGAGGAAGAAAGCCCACGTCCTCCAAAAAGGTGAACAGAGGAAAGAAGATGGCCATGGGGGGAAGCATGACCGAGACCACCCAAAAGGGAACGCGCAGGAGCCCGTCGATGAGCAGGGAGGAAAGTAGGGGAGGGGCTTCTGCCTTGACCAGGAGCACGGAGAACCATTCCAACAGAGTGTTCAGTCCTTTGGAAAGCAGGGCCGAGGGATAGTTTGCCGCTCGCATGGTGATCCAAAAGACTAGTAGAAGAAGCAGGAGCATCAATGGATAGGCCGTGATCCTTCCTGTCAAGAGGCGGTCGATCCTTCGGTCCCGTCCCGTGTAGGGCGGGCGACGATATTGAACCACATCACGGCAAAGTGCCTCGGCGGTGCGCGTGGTTGCCATGGCAACGAGGTCTCCAATTTCTTCTCGGGGGATCCCGTGAGAGAGTAGGTGCGCCTCGGCCTTGGCCAGTGCCTCTTGGTAGCGCGGAGAAGCAAAAAAGGTACTTCCCAGGCGTGCCTCCAGCTCCCCGGGGAAGGCGGGATCCCGATCCAAGAGGCGCAATGCCAGCCAGCGTGGGGAAATTCCCGCGGGGGCGGCTTCCCGTGCCACGGGTAAGAGGAGCTCTAACGCCTCCTCCAGCGAGGGCGCATAGGAAAGAAGTCTTTTAGAAGCGGTGTCTGAAGTCTCTCTTTCCAAGGCCCGGGGAAGCACGGCCAGGCTTTTCTTTTTTTGCGCGGTCAATCCGATCACAGGGATCCCCAAGCGCTGCTCCAAAAGAGGCAAATCCAAAGCAATCTTCTTTCGCTTGGCTTCGTCCATCAGATTAACGGCCACCAACACGTCGGAGCGGATCTCCAGAATTTGCAGAACCAGGTGCAGGCTTCGCTCCAGACAAGTGGCGTCGCATACCACCACAACTCGATCGGCCGCTCCAAAGCACAAAAAGTTACGGGCAATCTCCTCTTCGGGAGAGTGTGCCAGAAGGGAATAGGTGCCCGGCAGATCCACGAGAACGTAGTCCCTGAATTCGCCTTTGTAATGCCCTTGGGCACAGGCTACGGTTTTTCCCGGCCAGTTCCCCGTGTGCTGTCGCATGCCCGTCAGACCGTTGAAAACCGTACTCTTTCCCACGTTGGGATTTCCGGCCAACGCAACCACAAGATCGTTCTCCCGGCGGCGGTGGATCTCAAGCTCCGCATCCAGTAAAGAGGCTCCCACCGATCGATTGGTCAGACCCATATGTCACACCCTTCCGCGTCGGGCGCGTCCACGAGGACGAATTTGCAGTCGTCTCGCCGCAGAGCGATCACCGTTCCGCGCACCAGATAGGCCTTGGGATCTCCGCCGGGACTTCGTCCCACGCATTGGATGCTCGTTCCTTCCACAAATCCCAGCTCTCGCAAGCGGCGGCGCATGGAGCCTTGATTATTCAGTTCGCGGAGGATTGTGCGCTCCCCCGGTTGGAGCAGATCTAAGGTAAATGGTGTCATAATTCGCTTCCTTTTTTGAAAATTGAAGGGTTACCCCGTTCTGATAGCAGGATATTCCTCTTTTCGACAAAGGGTGCGAGAGAAAAGTTACATTTTGGAAGTTGAGAAAGCATAGGAATTTCTTGACAAAAATCGGGGGATACTGTATAATAAAAGAAGCGCGAAACGCACCAAAAAAGGAAAGGGGAAGGAATATGGTATTTTCGTCTTTGATCTTTTTATTCGCATATCTTCCCCTGACGTTGCTGATTTACTACGTGGTTCCGCGGCGAGGGCGTAACGTGATCCTCTTTGCCACCAGCCTGGTGTTTTACGGCTGGGGGGAGCCGGTGTATATTCTTTTAATGGTGCTTTCCATTACCAGCGCCTATGCGTTTGGCTTTTTGATCGAGAGGCATCGGGAGAACGCCCCCAAAAAGGCCAAGGCGTCCATGATCGCGTCGGTTGCCGTCAACCTGGCGTTTTTGCTGTTTTTCAAGTATTATAATTTCATCGCGCAAAATCTCTCCTTGTTGCCCTTTCTTTCAGTCCCGGTTCTTCCGGGACTCAATCTTCCCATCGGCATATCCTTTTACACCTTTCAGATCATTTCCTACACCGTGGACCTCTACCGGGGCGATTGCCGTTTGCAACGAAATTATATCTCCTTTGGCACCTACGTTACCCTGTTTCCTCAGCTGATCGCGGGTCCCATCGTCCGGTATCGGGACGTGGATGACCAGCTGACTCTGCGGCGGGAGAACCTCTCGGATCTTTCCTCGGGCGTGGAGCGCTTCTGCATAGGCCTTGCCAAGAAGATTCTGGTGGGGGACATGATGGCGGCCTGCCATGTGTATTTTCAGACCCTGGGAGAGCAATCGCCTACCGTGCTGGGGGCATGGCTCACCGTGATCTTTTACACGTTGCATCTTTACTATGATTTTTCGGGCTACTCGGATATGGCCATTGGCCTGGGACGCATGTTTGGCTTTCACTTTCCCGAGAACTTCCATTATCCCTATATTTCTCAGAGCATCACCGAATATTGGCGCCGCTGGCACATCAGCCTTTCCACCTGGTTCCGGGAATACGTGTATATCCCCCTGGGTGGAAACCGAAAGGGGAAGTGGAAGCAATACCGCAATTTGGCGGTGGTCTGGCTTCTCACCGGCTTTTGGCACGGAGCCAACTGGAACTTTGTTTTGTGGGGGATCTATTTTTGTGTGATCTTGATCTTGGAGAAAGCCTTCCTTCTGCGATGGATGGAGAAGTGGCCTCGCATTTTGCGGCATATCTACACCTTGCTTTTGGTGGTGATCAGCTTTTTGATTTTCTCCTTTACCGACCTTAGCGCGGGCTGGCGATGCCTTGGCGCTATGGTTGGTGTGGGGACCGCGGGCATTTCCTCTGCGCTGGTCAATTATCAGCTTCTTCGCTGGATCCCCCTGCTGGCACTGGCCTGTATTGGTGCCACGCCCTGGCCAAAGCGCGTATTCGAGGGACTTTTGGAGCGCCGAAAGGGCGTTCGTTACCTGGTCCCCGCACTCTGCTTTTTGGCCTTGCTTCTTTGCACGGCTTATATGGTGGATTCCACCTTTAGTCCCTTCGCGTATACCCAATTTTAGGAAAGGAGGCGTGATATGGGAAGAAAATTACAGATCGTTACCGTTGTTTTGTTCGTGCTCTTCTTGTTTGGTTTTGCCCTGGGATTTTTGTTCCTGCCGGATCAATCCTTTTCCGAGCAGGAGAACCGAAGCCTGCGCACGCTTCCGAAATTCACTTGGGAAAAGCTTTCTACGGGAAGATACGCCGAGGAGATCAACGATTATTTTGCCGATCAGTTTCCCCTGCGGGATTGGCTGGTGGGCTTGAAGGGATGCTCCGAGATCGCTCTGGGCAAGGGGGAGAACAATGGCGTGATCCTGGGAGAGGACGGTCAGCTCCTTACCCGATTTTACAATATGCTACTGTCGGATGGCAGTGTGCGTGCCGATAGCGACGCCTACGATCCCGTCACCGTAGACGCCGGTGTGGAGGGGATCCTGCGAGCCAATAATGCCCTGGAGATCCCCTTTGCGGTGCTCCTCACCGGGCGCACCCTGGACGTTGCTGCCTCGGCCAGCGCGTATCCCGCGGCAGGGAGTGACGCCCTGTTGGAGCAGGTGTGCCAAGGACTGGATGCGGGTGACGTGAACTACGTGGATACGGTCCCTATGTTCCGCCAAAAGTACGAGAATGGGGAATACGTTTACTACAAGACCGATCACCATTGGACCACCCTGGGGGCGTATTACGCCTACGAAGAGGTGCTGTGGGCCTTTGGCATGGAGGAGGAGATCCTTCCCATGGACGCCTTTGTGCGGCAGACCGTTGCCACCGATTTTTACGGCACGGCGTGGTCGGCGGGAGGAATGAAATTCGTAGCCCCCGACACAATGGAGCTCTGGCTCCACGGGAATGAGGATTCCTTTACCGTCACCGCCGACGGCATGACCCTGGAGGGCTTTTATTCCCGCAGGTATTTGGAAGCCAAGGATAAGTTTTCGGTGTTCCTGGACGGCACCCACGACGTGGTCACCGTGGAAAAGGCAGGGGAGGAGCGTCCAACCCTGGTGATCTTCAAGGATAGCTTTGCCAACAATCTGGCACCCTTCCTGGCCCAGCATTTTGACCTGGTGCTTCTCAATCTGTCTTCCAGGAGAGATTTCACCAACGCCAGCGAGCTCTGCCGGGAGTATGAGGCCGATTACGCTCTGATCGTATATACGCTGGAGAATCTACTCACCGCCGATCGCTTGGCCAAATTACGATAATACCGTTGCATCCAAGGGATGCAACCGAATGGAAAGGAAGTACATAGTATGAATCGATGGAAAAAGCCCCTGCGTCTGTTGGGCGTGGCGGCGGCAATACTGGTGGCGGGCGCCGTGCTCTTGGGCGTGATCAACGGTCTGGTGGCCGACGGAGCCTGGACCTTTGGATGGTCGGAGTATTCCTATGATGACGAGCTGTTTCAAATGGGGGACGGCTCCATCCCCACAAAGACCTTGACCGCCATCTCTCTGGATTGGATCGACGGCACCGTTACCCTGGTGGCCTGTCAGGATGCCTACGTTTCGGTTACCGAGCAGGCCGAGGGGGGGCTCACCGATGCCGCCCGTATGCGCTGGTATGTGGATGAAAACGGCGTGCTTTCCATCAAGTATCGCGCGTCCTCCTTCTTCCTGTCGGGCAAGGATAAGAATTTGGTGTTGCGCATTCCCGAGCAGTTCTTGGAAGGCTTGCGCGTTGAGCTTTCCACCGATTCGTCCAACGTGATCCTGGATGATCTGCACGGATGTGACGTGACCGTACGGAGTCAAACGGGGGGCTTGGCCCTGCTTTCCACCTCCACCCTGCGCAATCTTACGGTGGAGACCAAAACGGGCAAGCTGTTGATCAACGGAGGCGTGACCGAGCATTTGACCCTTTCCACCCAGAAGGGAAGCATCCAAGGAACGTTTACCTGCATGCCTGCACAGAGCAATCTGTTTAGCGGCAAGGGGGACGTGGTGCTGACCCTGCCCCGCGAGGCCTCCTTCTCCCTGGGCTTTGCCAGCGAGGACGGTGAATTTACCTGTGCCTTTGAGACCCGCCAACAGGACGGCCGTTGGATCTGCGGCACGGGAGCGGCACTCCTGGACGTAAAGACCGAGAAGGGCAACCTGAGTATCAGCAAATAAAAAAAACGAGGGCGCAACCGCGAGAGCGGTTGCGCC
>JAEIGA010020535.1_pt1 | contig 10069 bp, 3 predicted proteins | sample 9270691 | NCBI WGS metagenome assembly JAEIGA01 (sample SAMN17057246, study PRJNA624740) | gut metagenome | biome: biome; isolation source: fecal sample | host: Bos grunniens | place: China: Xizang | collected 2019
AAACAATCCTGTTTGTAGCAGACAGATAAACCAGCAATGCTACAGTAAAAAGCAGGACCAACGGACCAACCAACACACGGTCCTGATTTCCATCCTCATCGCTGAATCGTATTTCAAAGCAATATATAGCTATTAAAAGTAAGAATAAAGACAGGATCAGGAATGCCGGTAAGTGTCCATGTTCGGCGATCACATACCTTGTCACTGCCAAATCTGTCGTCTGAGTCGGATAAGGGCTGCCCTGGTCAGAATGCGGTTGCAACTGAAAATAGTGTTCAAGGTTACTGCCATCTTTCAGATACTGATTGATAAACCACTGATTATGAGCAGAGCGCATTATATAAGTAATGTCCGACGAATTGAAATCAGACTTAAGCATCAGGCCATCAATCGTCTGGTTCGTGTCAAGCTTCTGTACTTCGGCCCTCCATTTCATATGAGCCTTTCCATTGACGGTTTCCGAAATGAAAGACCCGAACTTTCCTGTAAGACAAAGACAGATTATTATTGCAACAGCACCAATAGAATAAATATGCACTCTCCTTTTGCGGTTGCAGTTCCTTATGCGATCGGCGAAAATATACCAGATAAACATCGAGGCAGCAGCTACGATGGCCACCCAGATCAACCAAGACAGCCATTTGATGCTGTCAAATAGCGCAATCATAATCGCGCCCTCAAATTTCAAGAGGAGGTATATAAGTCCAACAGACAAGAAACTCAAAGCCACTCTCTTTCCAAAGCGACTTAAGAATGCTATTCCGTTTGTCAACGGATAAATTATTCCGTGCAAAAGTATAAGATATACAGCAAACACGGCAATAAAACCGGCATCTGCCTGAAAGAGGTACACCGAAAGTATTACACCGAGCAATAGACGCAATTTCGTCTGATTCTTTTGATTTGACCCTGTCCTATACACTGCCCATAAATCAAACAGTGTATATAAAATCAAAGGAATAGGTATATTCATGAACCTTTCCAGTCTGGAGAGAACATGGCCGAAAATGAAGCAAAGAGCAAGAGAAATCAAAAAGAATGTGACAACCCTTGCATTCTGGCCAAGACAAAAATCAAAAAATTTATTCTGACTACTGTATCTGGTCAAGATTGCGTCTTTCTCCTTAAGATAGTCACCGATCCTCCTAATTTTATTTTCCGCCACGACACTATTCTTGACATATGACCACAAGATCAGTGCAATTGGATATAACCATATAAACCATGTCCAGCCATCCCTTCCGCTTCTCATCTTCGCGAAGACAGGGCCTGTCACATCTTCTATCGGTACAAAAGTAGACACTCGCCAGGACAATATAAGACGTATTGTCGCAAGACATAGCAGCAGGAAGTATATGGACAATTCGATATAAGACAATGACCTTGTCTGCAGATAATAATCCAGACCGATTCGTACAAATACAAGAATTATAAAGATGAACAGAATGCCGAATATATAACTCCAGTTAACGGAATTGCTCTCGCGTAGATTCCTTACAGCGAAAATCCATGTAAGTTTATCTGACAATGTAGAAAGTTCAAACTCCTTCCGATCTGCAGTGCTGACCTCTATTTCTTTTCCCTTCTTTTCGCTTGGATCCTTTGAATACATATCCATGATCTCAACAGCAAAGCTTTCTGTAGATGACCCGGACTTATATTTCATATTCGCATTTATATGGTATCTATTCTGGCCAAGATCGAATATATTATAATAGTATCCACCATCACCAGGATCATCTATAATAGATGCCACTGAAGATGTCAGAAAGACATTTTCTCTATCTTTGGCGAAAGGATGCATCTTTGCAAGAGAATACCTCAATTCAATGTCCTCTCCCGAACTTTTCAGTAAGAACACATCGGTCTTGGAACGGCCTATTCCAGAAAAGAAGAATTTGCCGCTTGGAGACTTGAAATTCCTTATTGGATCAATCTTCTGACCATTAGCAGTTATATGAGTATTCTCATAAAACCATGTATAACCAGGCATTAAGACCAGATCGATGCCTTTTAATTCAAAAGATCTTTTCTCAGTGCCATATCGATAATTTTCAATATCTATCTTCTCTCGAACCAGAAGAGAACCCTGAAGCAGCTGATACATTTCTTCCGTAAGCACATAACCTGGCGCTGCAGCAAGAATATCGCACAAAGGATAACCCTGGCGAATAACTTTCTTGAAGTTACTCTCTAAAGTATCATTTATGACATAGCGACACGAGTCCTTACCATTACCATATGGTTCCACCGACAGCTTCAACAAGACTTTGCCCTTGTCTTCAACTGTAAATCCTTTGGAAGCATCAAAATCAAACGTCCTATTGGCTAATGCATAATATTGTTTCTTCTTTACTTCATGACTGATGTAAAACGGTTCATTATAATTTGAAATGGTAATAGTATCATGCGTAACAACAACATTTCCTGACTTCGTATCCCACAAAGCCTCCTCCATAGCATTGCCATTTACAATACTGAACGGGCTCTTGACTTTAAAGCCTCTATGCTCCAGAATATGATAATCAGAATTGGAGAATATCTCCTCGGACGGATACATGTATCTCTTTACCGTATACATCGAAAGTATTCCCAGTAAAGCAAAAAAAACTACAAACACCCACCGAAGCGAATCCTTTCTTGCATTCAGGCGATTTGTCTTGCCTAGCATTTTCATTACAAACAGTAGCGATATACAGGCAATGGTTATGATCAGAAGAGCAGTGATGGTCATAGTTAATCTAGTTTCAATTTAAAGTTATTGAGTATCACATCGATATTGGAGGCGCCATACTCCTCCAGGAACTCATATACAAAATTTGAAAAATTGTCTGACTGCTTAAAGTTATTATGGATAAAATCTACCACGATATCCATTGGAGCACCGTCCTTGACATATTTATAATTTATACAATACAAATCCTCACTACCCTGCACAAAATGCTTGAGGTAATCAGCGAAATACAATGCAAGCTGAAGCGACTGACCAAGCAGCCATCCTCTATCCAAGTTCGTTGCAACATTTTCAGAGAAGTTCCTACCTGATTTCTCCCAAATCTTTCGGCAATAGCTCATCATCTTCTCATCACGCCTTATCATATCAAGCACTGAAATACATTGATCAATCCTTGCCTTTACCGCCGGCACATCTATATCAAGCTGATATTCAAGAGGTTTACCTGCATTAAACTGCGTACACATATCCTTCGCCATCCCTTCTACTACTGTCTCTTTAAATCTTTCTCCATCAACCTCGCTTTCACTCAGCCTATTAAGCATAATTCTAGCTATATACAAAGTCAACAGATCGGTCTTCACATCAGACAGCATCTTATCAAACCTGGCATCCATATCATTCTTGCCGAAATAAGGACAGATTGACTTGTATGCACTTGCCATTGATAAAATAATATGGAAACGGTCCCAATAATCAAATGACTCCTTCTGACAATTCGCATCAGTCTGACCGACCAGACCTTTCACATGGTCATATACTTTAAATATATTTTCCTGCTGTTTCAGATACTCATTAAGTTCCTCATATTTTTTAGACAACTCGTCATATTTCTTAAGAAAATCTGAATATTCCTTTGCTAAAGCCTTATCGGAAAGTTCCAACAAGGTCTTGGTCTGTTCTGACGCATCATCTGACATTGCTTTAGCCTTTCCGACCACTTGCGACACGGCTTTTATAACAGGGAAGGTATTATTTTTTTCACGTATCAGATCCAGATATCGCAGCAAGTCGGCCTCCGTCTTCTTTGAACAGAGAGTACGATAGGCATTCTGATACTTGATTTTTTGTTCCCATGCACTACTTAAATGACTGCCGCATTCAGAGTCGATAAGCATCAATATTTGAGCGACTTGTTCATCAATCGGCGAGTTTTTCCTGAGATTTCTTTTGATTTTCGTCAGAAAATCAGACTGTTGCGGTCCAGTTTCCACACGGGATTCTTTCTTACACTTTGCAGACACCTTGCGACACCTTTTAAATAATCCCTTCAATCTTCTTCGATTACACACTATACATATAGAAAGGCCTATAAGCAGCAGACATATTCCTGAACAAACTGCGTATTTTAACACTTTCGCGCGATTAATCTTAAATACAGATGGCTTGATTACCTTTTGTGATGCCTGTGAGGATTTCTGAAGCATCTTATCCTGCAACATGACGCATATCAAAGAATCGCGATAAAAACTATCTAGGTCCTTCAATTCCCTATTTCCTTCAACATTAGTCATTACAAAGACTTTGTCCGGATTTGAGAGAATCTGCTCTTTAATCTCATTACCAAGTTGAGGATCAACTGATGTCTCGCTTAATCTATATGACTTAGGTTCACCTCCATATACATATAGCTTATCCTGCCGGTAGTTCCAATAGCAGAACTGCAAATTATCACGTTTCCCGATAACCCCCGCATCCTGGATAAAAGCATATGCATTCGGATATGACTCCGGGTTCAAATTTGACAATTCCTTAACCTTGGCGATAAACTTACCCTTATCAAAGATTGTTGATGGATAATCCTTATAATGCAATTTCCGCAATACTGATTCCTTCTCCACATAAGCAACCAGAAATGCATCAGGATCCCCCACAAGGGCATTATATAATACAGAAAACACCTTATCGATATCGGAAACCACTTCTCCGGTTGCCTGTCGAATGGACTTCGAATAAAGATCTTCAACCTTGACATACCTGATAACCTCATCAAAATTCAATTCCTTCAAAGGTGTATTAGATTTTAGCCAAGCTTCAAAACGCTTCTCGGTTTCATCATCCAGCAATTTTACCGCCGAAACTGGCTGATTAGATGAATTGAAATACCCTGTATATGCCCATCGCACAATTTCTCCTTGAGGGGCTATACACAACATCTGCTTGTTACGGACATCAACAACAAGTCTGCTTTTGGTATACAAGTCAAATCGCTTGCACCAATTCGCATCCGTTATACCATAAACCTTTTCAAAATAAGTCTTTGCGGTTTCAAAAGAGTCAATTTCAACATGTTTCTCCTTCTTTGCACAGCCACATAAAAGGACAACCGCAAGAAGTGACGGCAGCAAGCACCTGCCCAGATTAGTTATTTTGTGTCTCATAATACGGCAACTATTCATTATCAATATCCGGTATATTATCAATTGATTTATTCGTCCCAGACTGACCAACTGCAATTGGTCCTGGATTCGGTTTCCCGGCTGCCCCAGCCAAAGGGGCTGACGATTCAAATTTTAAATCGTCCTTAAAATAATTTTTATTCGGTCTGCCTGCACTTCCTTTATAATGCGGAAAAAGAGACTGTTTAACCAGGGCCTCAAACTTATCATTCGTAAAATGCAGGTCATTAGAAGGAATATATCTCAATTCTCTATCATCTTCCTGAACAGCGAACTTATCTCCAAGGAAGAATATCTTTTTGGCTGTAACCTCGTCTGAAGATAAGGTTATGGCCCTTCCCCCCAAACGGAACTTCAGGTTGCGAGTTCTCACACCATCGGAGCCCTCCGCAAAGAAAGTCTTATCTACCTTCACACGTTGAGAATAAGAATACTTCATCTTCAACATATCGTGGCAACGTGCCAAGATTTTCTTGAAAAATCCCGGAGTACAATCAGTCAGCAAAGGACTTCCTATCAAACCTGAATTATCATTCACATCACACTCGCTTTCCATGGCAAGAGCACCTGACAGACAGCATGTCTTGGCCTGATTACCGCCGACCCATACAAGATTTGCACTAGTCTCAATCCAACCACGACGAAGAAGCATATCCTCTACAGCCTCCCTGTACAACGGGCACATAAATGCACGTCCTGACAGTATTACCTTTGAAAAAATACACTCATGCATTTCCATATAGTGTCCGATTGACTCTTCAAGACACTCCACAAGGTCATCTACCTTGGCCTGCAAATATCTTTTAATGAAAGGCAGTTTCTTATCTTTATTATTTGACAGATAACGATTCAGATTTGTCAAGTTGACAATATCAGCACTAGGAACACTCATGAGATTGCGCTCATCATCGAAGCCGACCACAGAATCGTGCTTTTTCAGATCTTCAAGACACGCAAAGAACTGAATGATATTCGATGGTATTTCTCTAGCAAAAAACGTCTGAATATCGATAGAGTGTTCCTTCATGTAATCATATAGCGCCTCATAATATGCATATGTCAGGACATTTCCGGCCGCTGGCAATCCATCACGATACACGCTTATGAATTTGTTCAAATTGTTGCATTGCTGAAGAATAGAAAAATCCGTCGTTCCCTTTCCGGAGTCTATATTCAAAAAGAGTCCCCCGGGGATATCCTCAATCCTTTGACCTTTCCTGGCTCCGATAAATGCGGCATCACTTTCAGAAACTATCTGAACTTCTATACCCTTACACTTGGGATAGCTTTTCTTCATGATTTCGAAGTCAGCATATATCCACTTCATCATATCGAAGACCTTGTCCTGATAGTACACATTCGGCGCCATCAGCACAAGGCGGACATAAGTACTTTGCCGCACTTTATTGACACGGCTCAATATCACATGGAGGAAATTCGAAAGGATGATACGAAGGCATGAGTTTCTCATCGTAAGATCTGCGATATTAGGCTGCTGATAGGATATATCAGAGCCTTCCTGAAGAAGAATATCACTCACATCGTATGTTATAAAACCTCCACCCTGACTCAACTCAACCAACTTGAGGTTCGGGAGAATGCTCATGGAGCCTACATTATAATCATCCGGTATCAGTGGAGAGAACAACGGACCTGCATTAACATTCTCCGGTGTATCGGCATAACATGTCGGCATTTTAGGCGAGAAATTCAGCCAGAAAATCGATTTAAACAACGTATCCTTCAGATTACCTTGCCAGAAACTCTTCGGCGCCGTAGTTGAAGAATCTCCATATATCTTTCTATGGAACTCATCCAAAATGGAAATATTCTGGGCCATATCGGCGAAACGGACTTGGGATGCTTCAGATCCAAAGTCCAATGCGACAGATGAGACGTTGTCATTTGGACTTTTCAAATAGAAAACCAATGTCTCGGAAAATGACTTTTGCACTCCATTCACCTCGTGTTTATAAACAAGTTTTACATTGATTGGCTCACTATAATCCAAGTCTGTTTTATCTACTGAAAGCGCCAGAACATTATCATCTCCAACTCGACCGGTCACAACAACATTACCAACGGCAAGATTACCGCATTTATTCTGATGAGATTCAGATTTAACAAGTTCAACTATATAATTCCTGTCGTGCTGCTGAACGGCAAAAGTCCATCCACCTCCAATCGTTATATGCTGTCCGTCTTCGGCAATCAAGCATATTTCGTTAGGCAAGAGAGAGAGGAGTTCAGGGGTCTCCGTATTCACAATAAATCCCCACGGAACATTAGAAGCATCCTCTCTATGCTTTAGATGGCAGACATGCAGTCTGCGCGAATTAATCATTATCGGCAAATAGTAGGACATATTAACAAATATTAATCATTAAACTCTATATTAACACCTCTGTATGAAATCCTGTCATATCCGAGCGACATGCGTCCGGTACTACAGTTATCGGTTCTTATTATCTCCACGGACAATCGTCTTAAGGCTGACTGCTCCTGAGACGTCTGAACAAATATCTTTCGCATATAATTATAAGGAAGAAACGACTGATACAAATGCCCGTCTGCCAGACCAGTATCCAGAGCCACATATTTTGAGCTGACGTTTCCATCTTCAAACGGGGAATACAACAACTGACTCTTTGGTTGTTTCTTATATTCGACGAAAGATATAAAACCCGGTATAATACACACCTCTGCATTAAACTTCAACACATCATGCTGACTCGAGCAATCGGGTTCAAAGAGACATACCTGAGATCCCTTAAGTTGTCTCCTTGCATATGACAGCAAGGCGTTTGCATAAATTGCTCTGCTGTTCTCATCTACAGCCTTGACATATCTGTATATCACCTTTGGGGCCCTTATAGATGTCTGCGGTTGAGTGTAATCGTTCAGCAGTATTATTCTCCAGCATTCCTTATCTCCTGTCACTGTCCGAGATATCAAGGCATCAGCATCGACAATACTGTCATCCGCATAGTATGCAGTCAGAATTCTGTCTACATCTGTAATTTCAACATTCGTATCGATACTGCCAGATACTATTACGAGTCTCTTTCCCGGCAGCAGAGTAGGAGAATCGACATAGACAGACTCGAAATCAGTCATATCCTTGTAGTAGTAATAATAATCAGGTGCAACTCTGTTCAGCAAAGCAATGGTTCTTCTTATCAGTTTTGCGACCCATACACTTGATGTCCTGATGTATTTATCTCTCAACTTTGCACATATCGTACGTTCATATACTCTTTTCAACATTTCAGGATATTCGCCGGTATGTGTACTATATACGGTATTCAAATCCTCCAGAGAAGTATGCCTAAGACAGTCTTCCGAAAATCTCAACTTAACATGACTGCATATCAGAATATCCGCTCCCGATGTAGCAAAGCCCGTCCTCGCCATTTGAACATTATGACTTTTTCTAGCCCTGACACTTACTATTTCCATGTTCGAAGTTCCGTAATCGACTACTGTAGTCAACTGGTTCTTCCAATCCTTCCTGAAGCCTCTGCGGACAGTGACCATACTACCATTAGCACTATAGATAATCATCAACTTACGGCGAGGTAAAATGGCAAAACGATAAAGTATATATACAGCAATGACCGTTACAAGAAAACCTATCAGGAGGACATATAAGCCCCATAACGTTCCCGCAGGACATACCTCCCTCTGGACAAAATACAACTTCCTGTAGTGCGGCCCATAAATATCATCGACATACTCCAACTGTATCTGACCGCAGACAGTCACTTCATTACGCCTCAGGCCATTACGATATTCAGCCACCCTCACATCAAGTGTATCTGCAAAAGACTTATTTACCATAGTCTTAACCCCATCTACAATTATGCTGTCTATCTTGAAGAAGCATACCGGATCTCCCTGTATCGTAGTTGACCGACTTTCCAAATGAACAACATTACCATCCACCGCCTTGATGCTTAAATAAGAATCATACAGCGTGTCTCTTTGGGAAGCGATTGTCGAATACTCGTATTGCCAGATATGAGGTAAGTGTGAATCATACATATGAAGTGGTTCAAAGCGTCCAGCTCCTGTTCCGATCAAATCGTTATACACATAACGCTGGAGTGTATCCTTAATACGTTTGGAAACCGGAGTCCCCTTCGACACCTTGTCCGCCGCCATGAAATGCTTGTTATCTACCAGCCACTGATCGTTCTGATCTGCATCATCTGTAATTGTCAGCACCCTCAAAGTATTGAACTCCTTATCTATTCCCTTCTCCTTAAGCAGAGCTACTGTCTTTACAATGGAGAAAGTCCTGATCTGAGATACAAAAGACAAATCATGGTCAAATTTCATTGACCTCATTAATTTGTGTATATGAGCAAGTAATTGATTATAATTATTGAAACTATGCAGTTTGGCATCAGTATGGTGTATAAACGATTTATCCAATGACTCTGCCCTTGCCAATTCATTACTTATACCTTTAGCACTATCATATGAATATCCGGAAGTATAAAATACAAATCGATCCTTCCTGAAATTCATCGTTGATGAGAACTTTCTTTTCATTCCCTTCATCCGGTCATGCACCAGATTCGCCAAAGATTGTGGAGTTTGATTTCTGGGCATATGTGCAACCTGATTTGTATTCAGCATCGAGCCTGAGCCGTCGATTGTCACAATCCAGATATTACCCAAGGCATCTACATCCTGGAAGTTGTCAGCATACGCCCCCAAAGGCATAATCAAACACAAACATATCAGAAGACATAGTTTTTTCATAGCATAGATTTTAGCAAAGAAAATTAACACCTTAGGAAGACTATACAATCTTCCCAAAAGCTTTGGTGCTTTGCACAGATTCGTTTCCGACAAATCTACATACTTTTTATTAAAATTTCAAATCGATTACAAAACATAATAAAGCGTGAAGGGTTTTCTATTTCCC
>JAEIGA010020536.1_pt1 | contig 10069 bp, 14 predicted proteins | sample 9270691 | NCBI WGS metagenome assembly JAEIGA01 (sample SAMN17057246, study PRJNA624740) | gut metagenome | biome: biome; isolation source: fecal sample | host: Bos grunniens | place: China: Xizang | collected 2019
ATTTCGGGGGAAACGCAGGTTGTCGCGCATGAACTGCTGTGGATTCACCAAAGGCAGCATGGCACGTGGGAAACCTGCATCATCTGTACGTACTGCCAGAATACCGCGGGCAGCGCCTATTGTGATGTCTGTAAGGTGATGCACCAGACCAACGGGCAGTATCCATTGGTCGCCGTTCAGGTCATACATGGACGACCATGACTCACGAGAGAACTCGAACACAGTCTCCACACCCAGCATCATCTGCGTGATATCGTTCTTCTTGTATTCTATGTTCAGCAGACAGCGAACCAGACGGTTCTGTGTGTCGCTGCTGAAGTTTATCTGATTGCCAACCTGCAATTCGCCCTCCGGCCACTCGTTGCACAAAGTGACGAACTGTACCTGGCGAACGTCGTTCAACTTGAACTGAATCTGTATTTGTTGTTGCTTGCTCATATACCTTATTATATATTATATATATATTAGATTGCTATTTTGACGGGTGTAAAGGTACAACATTTCTTTCTAAAACGTCCACAAAACCCTGCATAATGGCACTATTCTGCAAAAATAATCGTACTTTTGCAGAAACACTTATCACACGTAAGACATGCAAGCAGAGCAATTAACCCTCTTTGACGAACTGGATGCTTCCACTGCAGTGCCATGCCCGCTTCTGGGGCGCAAGGTGGCAGTTACCGGGACATTTGCACAGAGCCGACAGACTCTCCGCAGTACATTGCTGAAGCTTGGCGCCAGTGAAGTGCGCTTTGACAAACTGCAACGTAACACCCATTTTCTCCTTGTCGGCGAGAATCCCGAACCCGAGGTCATCAACTATTGGCGTCTTTATGTGCATGACGGCTACAACATTTGCCGCCTTACCGCTGAGGATCTTCAGTGTATTCAAAGCGGAAACTATTCCGCCTACCAGATGCCGGAAGATATGCCCAAGGAACTTCACCTGACCCAAGAGCACATCTACTGGAACGCTCCCGAAATAAGCGGTCTGAAGAATACGCGCCAGGTTTCGCCACTTGCACTGAATGCCATCGATGCGCTATATGGCAAGGAGATATTCGTGCATCCGTCCATCATGGACTCTGCGCCCACATTGGCACAGGCACTTGGATGCCTGGGTGCCTATGCCAATACAGAAATGGCAGACGACACAGACTGCATCCTCATCCCCAAATCCATGCCCCGGGACATCTGCCAGTCTGTGGAGCAGTACTACAACTCCAGTCGTGCCACGCAGTTCAACATCCCGTTCATTCTTCTCGAGGACCTGCAGGCCTATATCATGGACCGCGCTCAGCAGTTCCCAGACCCCACACTTTTAAGTCTAATAAGTATAAAATAACATACAACTATGAAAATCAGAGTAGGATTCGGATTCGACGTACATCAACTTGTAGAAGGTCGCGACCTTTGGCTTGGAGGCATTCAGCTGGAGCACACCAAGGGTCTTCTGGGCCATAGCGATGCAGATGTGCTTATTCATGCAATCTGCGACGCTCTTCTCGGAGCAGCAAACATGCGTGACATCGGTTACCATTTCCCCGACACCGGAGCGGAGTTCAAGAACATTGACAGCAAGATCCTGCTGCGCCGTACTGTGGAAATCATTGCCACTAAGGGCTATCGCGTAGGCAACATAGATGCCACCATCTGTGCCGAGCGTCCAAAACTGAAGGCCCACATCCCATCCATGCAGGAATGCCTGGCTGGATGTATGGGCATAGACGTGGACGACATCAGCATAAAGGCAACTACAACGGAGAAACTTGGCTTCACAGGTCGCGAGGAAGGCATCTCAGCCTATGCCACCGTGCTGATAGAGAAATAGCACAGGCCTATTAGTGGACATAATGCCCCACTTGATATAAATCAATAAAACACGAAGTACGGGCAAAAAGTTCGCCCAGACTATTGCAGGTATCGGAAAAAGCCGTACCTTTGCATCGTGTTTTTCATGGTATTAGATTTAAGGTTAACGAAAGATTGGATGTCGTGATGACATCCTTCTTTTTTATGTATATGCCTATAAGTCAGTATTTTGTCGTTTTTGCCTCATCCCGATAATTAAAATTTGGGTGTACATTGGGTGTACACGTGCGGAGGAAAAGCCATATTTTAGCCTCATCATGGCAAAAAGCAAGGTGTCTTAAATACACTTTATCGTTTGCGCCATCTGGATACAAAAAAATGTCCTCTCTTGCCTTCACAGGTTCGGGAGGACTGCACAAAATACATGCTTGGCACAGCATGGTATGCTTTTATTATTTGATGTTGAAAAACGGCTTATATATACGTTTGATGTACAAGAACTCGCCTATATATACGTTTGATGTATAAAAACTCCTACCCTCTGGGGTCGGGTTCTGCGGTGGTGTTCCCGTCTGTGATGGTCGTTTCATCAAACCACGGGTTAGTATCAAGCCCTAAATCAAAATCAAGGTCTAATTCAAAATCCATGTCAAGATGGAAATCCTCCCATGTCATATTTTCCCATATTGATTTATCCATATTGGCAAATAACTTCGTGTCCATCTTACTTTGTTTTTGAATTGTTATTAACAGGAACTGGAGTGCTTGGATCGTCCTTTGCTTTTGTGCGCTTCTGGTATGCCTTGGCCATCTTGATGATGGTGGCAAGGTTTTGCGCGTTCCTCTCCATGTGTTGCCGTATCTCCTCAAAGACAGCCCGTGCGCTTGGCGGTAGTTCGTTTATAGTCCTATTCTTGGCATAAGCAAAAATAGCATCGTACACCTGCAACCTTGTGGCATCATCCAGTCCATCCATTAACTCCCTCCAGTTTGAATTTAATACAGTTACTCCCATATATTTATTATTTGATGTGTGAAAAACTAATAATTATCCGTCCTTGCTTCGTATCGCATCATGTCTCGGTCTATCGTTGATTTGATAAACTTAAACACGCTCCTTTCGGCTATATCATCTAAATGTGGGTGTGTGCCGTGCATAGCATACTTGATAATGGTTTCATACATTCTAAGTCTCTGTACCTCATTAAATTCCGAAAGATACTCTAACCATTCTGTATAAAAAATGAATGTTCCTCTTTTCATAAGTTCATAGATTTTAAGAAATGTTCTCTAATCGCTTGTAATTTCTTCGGTGGTATGTTGTACTTCATAAGGATAATACGGTTAATCTCGCCTTGTTCTGCCCCATTACTGGCCATTTCCCTGCACTGCTCGTATGCTTCAATATAAACGGCATCCGATGGGGTTATGCCTTCCCGTGCCATGATGAGGAGGACAGGAGCAAATACCTTAATGTACTCGTATCTGGTCATGCGGTGAAGACAAGGTTAATGCGCTTGCGCATATTGGATAAAAACGACCTGCATAGACTCGCGCCCCCTGCAAGGGGTAGGTTCGGAGAATCCGAATAGGTAAAACCTTCTCATTGCTTGCATATAAGGGTAGTATTAGGAAATATTTTTAGCGTTATATCTTTTTTATGGTGTACACTTCGGTGTACGTTTTAATGCTTTTCGGTGTACATTTTGGGGCTGTTCGTTGTACGTTGCTTACCTTCCTTGCCACAAGTACTTTTTCGTGTACACCTTTAATAAAGAATGTACACCTTTAATAAGCTATTATCCTCCAAGGTGCTTTAGGTTCTTAAGCAATGCCCCTCTAATGTTTCCCGTTTGTGGGGTCTTGTTGCCCACGTTCTTTCGGATGGTATAGGTGCACTCTTGTTTCAAGGTCTCATGAGACAGGACGAACGACACGAAAAAGCCTCGGCATCCTTTTGGGGCATAATATGCAAGATGGTAGTAATTAGTTAAGCCTTTTATTAGTTTGGCAAATTGCCTCCGCCTTGCCCATCGTGTTTTGTTTTCGTCTGTGCATCCCGATAATTCCTTGTCTGTCATTCCGAACATGCGAGCCACAACGTGGGCAATACTGGTACGCTTGTATGCGCCACGGCCGATAATGCTTTTTATTGCCATATATGCACGGAACTTCATCACCTCATCGGGTCGGGTTTCTTGTCCTTTGGCAAATAACATTAATTGGGCAGTATTTGCACCTGTCATTATACGACTTCCCCACTTGTATGCGTTATATGTTTTCATTGAATTGTCTTGCCACGATGTTATTTTATCAGAAGGCAAATAAAAGTAACTCACTGCCTCCTGTATTGTCATAGGCTTGCATTCCGCTAACCTTCCCACTGAGTAATATAATGCATAAAGTGCCACGGCTCTAATATCTTCCACTGCCAGTATGCTTATAGGGAAATTCGCATACCTGTCTTGCCCCTTTGGTCGTGCCATGCTGTGCCCCTCCTCTTAGTCCTGTGTTGTGCCTCTCCTCTTGTATTTGCGAAGTTCCCCCGTGCTGATGGCCTCCTCTATGTCCTGCGCCTTGAACAAGGGCTTGCGACCTACGTGGGTAGGCTTTAGTATGCCTTGGTTCATCAGTGCATGAACGGTGGGAAGGGATACTCCCAACCTCTCGGCCACTTCCTTACGGGTGTACATACGTGGGGCTTGCTTCGCGATGTCCTCCTGTATGTCTGCGTATGCCTGTTTGTATGCTTGCTTGACTATCTCATTAATGAACTGAGCAAAAGCATAGGTTTGGATAGATGAAACGTTTTCTGTTGCCATATCTTTGCGTTTTTTATTGTTTGCGTTGCAAAAATATGTCAATATTACCCCCCAGAAAAAAAATAATAAAATGGCAGTTAATTACGAATGACCAAAACCGCATAAATTACAGTTTTTGCATTCTATTAACTGCCAAATCAAATAAAAGATTACGTCTATTGCAGGGATTTCCTTTTATTGTAAAATGAACGTTCGGGCATCAGCCCAGGCAGGGCATCCGCCAAGACGTTATAAGGTGGCATGTCATTGCCCAGATACCCATACTTAAACGCTTTTGCTATGGCTTCAAACTGCTTCTCGTTACGTTCTCTATTTTTTAGGGAAGCATGTTGTCCTATCTCATTTCGGAGTGCATCCAGTATCTGGGTAGCCTCCTTTTTGCTATTGACCGCCTCCGTGATTATCGTCAGCAGGTCTTTCGGGTAACGTGGCCTTCCTGCTTTCGGTGGTTCTAATCCTTTAAGTTCCGACCACGAATAAGGGGCAAGCCTTGCCAAATGGGGTTTATATAGCGCACTATGTTTTTCAAATACTTTTCCATCATTACATAGTTTGTTAATATCAAGGCAAGCCATCATTAGCGCATTTCTTATCCTACGTGCCTTCTGCTCCATTTTAAGGGTAACGTTTCCCACCTTGGAAACATTAACGACCTTTTCCAGTTCACGCAAATACATTCGTATGCTTGCCAAGGTTTCATCCAAGGTACAGGAACTCTCCTCTAAATGAGTCAGCAGTCTTTTTATTTCGTCTTTTTTCTCGTATTCCTTCATGCCCCATGCCCTGCGGTGGTCTCATCCTCTATCTCCGTGGCCATTATATCCCCGATGAGGCTCGCGATAGCCCCTTGAACTTCATACGAGGCAGTGCCGTATTTATTGGATAGTTCGTTAAGTTCTCTACCCGATGTTTCGCTGTACTCTTGCAAGGCCTCATCAAATAACAAACGTGCCTTTACTACGTACTCCAGTGCCTTAATCGCTTTTTCCTTTGTGTTCATGTCTTTGTGCTTTATGTGGTTATTAAAATAATTGTTCGTTGGTGTCCTCCATCGTGGCGGTCATCGCTTCGGCTATTTCCTCTTTGGATAGTCGTATATACTCACGGAACATTACAGCGCTCTTGTGTCCGCTAATGCTCATCATCTGGAGCATGTCAAATTTCCCCGACAAATAAAGGTTAGTTATGCCCGACCTTCTGGCCGTGTGTGTTCCTACAAGTTCGTACCGTGGTTTGATAACGTACCCTTGTGCATCCCTGCAGTGCTTGACCTCTCCCCTCTGTTCTGCCTCCAGTTCGTGCCTCGTTAATACCGTTCGCACCTCCTCGGCCAGGCTTGGAACTTCTGCCGACAGCCTTTTAAGGATGTTCCGCACGTGCTTGCATACGTATATATCTCCCATGTGCGGAAGGGTGTATCCATATTTCTCGGCTATGTGGAGCAAGTTATCGTTAAGTATGGGGATAACTACCACACTGCCCGTTTTCTTCTGCTGTATGCGCACTATCTTCGTACCCTTGGCGGTGGTTGAGAAGTTGGAAGGGTCAAGCCTTGAATAATCGCTAAACCTCTGGCACGTATATACTCCGCTCATGAAGATGTCGCGTGCCTTCTCCTCCTTCCCTGTAAGGGGCATATTATAGAGTGCTTGCAGTTCTTCGGTAGTAAGGTATATTTGGGTCTTTTTCTCATCCTCCAAGACACGTTTACGGCCTATAACCTCCACAGCCCTTGTATTGGTGTGCATTCCCTCGCTCATGGCTCGCTTTGTCAATGCAGAAAATAGTGCCTGGTATGCCGATACGGTACGGCTCATAAAGTTTTGCCGTTCCAGATATGCGGTGTATTTGTCAGCGATGAGGCCGTTAATCTCGTTCCAAGTGAAAGGGTGCTTTGCATAGAATGCACGAAAGGTCTTGGCAAATGATTTCCACACTTTAAGGCTGTTATATGCCAAGGCTCGGCCTTTATGCTTGATTTCGCCAGATTCCAAGCCCGAAATTAGATTATCCAGATACAAGATAGGGTTTGCCTTGTCCTGCTCCTTCAATGCCTCGGCCTCTGCCTCCTGTTCCTTCCGTATTCGCCTTTGCTCCTGTCGTACCTCTCGGTAATAGTTGGCATTGATGGCCTCCTCTATTTCGGCACGGCTATATATGCCCCTACTGGTAAGGCTTTCTATTGCCTCGGTTATCTCATCCATGCGCTTGCGAAGTTCGCGCCCCTCTCTGCTGTTCATGAAACGGTCTAATGCTCTGGGGGTAGCATGCGCATTTTCCCATGCCTCAATATCTACGACTATGGGGGTAGCGATTTTTAATGATATGCGCGGATGTTCTGCGGTTTCTCGCTTCTGCACCTCGGTATATAGATTAGCCTCTCCCGTTCCCTTGGTGCTTCGGATGTAAAAACGTGCCATGTTATGCCTATTTGTGTTTTGTGCATTGCAAATATAGGCATTAATTCTTATTTTTGGGTGTACATTGGGTGTACATTTTCTTATTTTGGCTTACTTTTTCGGTTAAGTGTCATTTCTACATTAAAAATATCATACATCCGTATAATATTGATACTTAATAAAATATCTGTGCTTTTATCTTAACTATTGGAGTAAGCAAAAATCGCTTATTGGTTGTCGTGATGACATCCTTCTTTTTTATGTATAGCCGAGAATCTATCTCTGGTTATTTTTTCTTCATTTCCTTAATTTTCAACTACCCAGCGTTCCAGATTACGGGTTTCGCTTGTGATGTTGGCGCCTATCTTTACAACTTCTCTGTCGTCCACAGCGAATGGAAGTGCATAATCCTTATCGTTTATCTGTGCCAGAGCTTCCTCGGCAGAACCATCTAATTTTAGTTCTATAATATAGACGTACTTGTCAGTTCCTATAGTCAAGTCTATACGTCCATGTGATGTATGATATTCCGCCTGAACATAAAGTCCCATCAATTTGGTGAAGATGAACATCACATTCTGGTAATGAACCTCCAGATCCCGTATCAATTCGTATGGAGTGTCTGCCATCAGCGCCTTCAATCGCAACATGAAGGCATCTACCTTGCCGTTTCTAACTTCACGCACAAACTTACCGACAAACGATGGGGAGTCATTCTGTGAAATGGGAGTGTAGTAAGGCATCAGGAAACTAACGAAACCCTCCTTTACCTCCTCGTTGGGGTAGTCGAGGGTATACAGACGAACACTGCTGTCATAATCCTTTATCGTGAGATATCCGCTCTGATAGAGCACCGCAATGGGATTGTCCACCTTTATCTGCACACTGTCCAGTTCGCTGGCACTGGCCTCGTATCCCGACAGTTCCGTGGGATTCATGTCCACCTCCTTCATCAGCTCAACAAGATAGGTTGGCGTACCCGTACTGAACCAGTAACTGCCGTATTGCAGGTTCTTCAAGGTAAGCAGCACACTAAACGGATTGTACATGCCCAAAGTATCCGGAGCGAAGTGATAGCCGTCATAACGCTGCTTCAGCATTTCGTATGCCTCCTCCTTGGTCTGCCTGTTCGCCTTGGCAAGTTCACCGACCTCTTCGTCAAATACATCTCGCAACTCCTGCTCGGAGATACCACATATATTGTAATAATCCGGACTCATGGACAGGTCCTCAATGTTATTCAGGTCGCTGAACACACTCACCTTACTGAACTTGCTGACACCGGTGAGCATAACAAAGCGTATATCTGCATCGGCACTCTTCATCACGCCATAGAACGATTTCAAAGTGGCACGAAATTCGTCCTGCAATTCGTCCTTGCCTATAGCCTGAAGCATGGGTTTGTCGTACTCGTCCACCAGAACCACCACATTGCGTCCGGTCTTCTGCTTAGCAGCACGGATTACGGCATGAAAACGTTGCGACAGACTTGGGTTGTTGCCTTCCTGCGAAGCGTATTCCGCCTCCCATTGGCGCAAATATGTGTCAAGGATGTTTACAAGTTCGGCATGGCACGTGTACCTCTCTGCATTCAGGTCGAGGTGAAGTATGGGATACGCATTCCAATCCTTTTCCAACTGTTCCATGGCAAGGCCTTGGAACAAGTCCTTGCGACCCTCAAAGTATGCCTTCAGGGTAGAGATCAGCAGACTCTTGCCGAAGCGACGGGGGCGACTCAGGAAGTAGTACTTCCCGTTATCCACCAAACGGTAAACAAGTGCCGTCTTGTCTACATAAACCCAACCGCCAGTACGTAATTCGGAGAACTGCTGTATGCCTATAGGAAATTTCATAACCAAATGATTTGCTCTTTTCTCCTCGCAAATATACAACAATTCCCTGATACCACCAAAGGCATCAGGGAATTATACCGAGCAACAATCTAATCGGAACTGCACTGCTATGATAGGATATACTGCAGCAGACGGAGTTCCTCCTCGTTGTACACATCTCCCCATTCCTGTTCCAGGAATTGCATGCTGCATTTTCCGTTTGGCAGACTTTCACGCACCTCCCTGATGTCCTCCTTGCCTATCACTTCGTCGGTGAAATAGGTTATGTCCATACGCTTTCCATGATGGAGGAGCGCTTCAAGGTCGTTCAGGACTTCGTCCAGGTCTATGTTTTCGCTCTCTGCAAAATCGTCCAGAGCTATCTTGCGGTCGATGGCATGAATGAGTTTTATTTGTCTGCGGCTACGTTCGCTTTTAATATGGCTACCAGCACTGCTGTGCATGCCGCTGTTCATCATGGCTATCAGTTCTGGGTCTTCTATGCCGCTGTAGTTGGGTTGGATGTTTTCCTCTTCGTCATCGTCGCCCATTGTTACTGCATGAGGTTTCTTCCGGAACTTCTTTCCCTCGGGTGTATATGTGAGAGTGTTGCTCCTCTGGTTCTTGATTTTCAGGAGTCCCACCTCAATGGCACGGTCCATAATGGAGTTCCAGTCCTCTTCGTCCATCCCCTCGGCAATGCCGAAAGACTCCAGCTGGTCCAGTTCCATGGACTGCAACTCCTCTGTCGCCTGGCCGGTCAGTATGTTTTGCAACTGTGTGCGAGTCAGTCCCACACCAGCCTCTTGTATTACGATTATGATTTTAACTATTCTGTCCTGTATGTTCATAAATTGATCCTGTTTCTTTTCAATATGTACGCAGTCCCCTTTCTTCCATTGCCTTAAAGTCCATTTTTCCGAGGCATCTGTCAAATGTGAGCGGTTTGTTGTGGTCGCTCAGGTAAGTACGTTTTTCTTTTGTGATGTATTTTTCCGAAGTCAGTGCCAACGAATCCTGGCCGAGAGGTGTTTCTATTCCGCCCAGGCCAAGCATTGTCGGGAACACGCAATCCGTCTGAATAGGTTCTGCTGTTCTGGATGCCAGCAGTTCCACTCTCTGAGGATGCTCTGCACGATATGTGCTGTCTGTCCATATCAGGAACGGCACGTGCAGCTGGTAGTAGCTGGGCCATGGCGATGCA
>JAEIGA010020537.1_pt1 | contig 10069 bp, 6 predicted proteins | sample 9270691 | NCBI WGS metagenome assembly JAEIGA01 (sample SAMN17057246, study PRJNA624740) | gut metagenome | biome: biome; isolation source: fecal sample | host: Bos grunniens | place: China: Xizang | collected 2019
CGGCCTGTGGAGCGGTTTGTTGTGGCATTGCTTCTGCCGGTACGTCCATCATAGCGTCCTCTGTCGCCAACACGGTTGGTACGATCTACGATACGCGCACGTCCATAATCGTGGTTGCGAGCCGTGGACAAGCGCGGGCCATGTCCGTGATGGCCAACAGGTCCCCAATAATGATGATGAGGAGGATAGTGGGGATAATAACCTGGCCAATAGGGATTCCAATAACTACCACAATAACCTACACCCCAACCAACAGAATACCATCCGCCATAATAATAGGGACGATACCAGGGATCCCAATACCAGGGGTCCCAATGCCATGGGTCGTAGACATAGGATACGCGGTTCCAATACCATGGATCATAGAAATGACGACCATGGAAACGTGCCAGACGAAGACCATAGTAGAAATCCATGTCGTCGCCATCGGCGAATCCTTGGCTATAACCCTCGCTATATCCCAAATCATAGAGACTCTGTGCCGAGAGTTCGTAGGTCTGAGCCTGACGTGTGTCGGCAACCTCCACCACTTCTTCGGCAAGGAGTGTGTCGGCCGATACGGAAGAATAACGTTTGCCACGTCTGTTGTATTCGTCCACATCGCGCATGTCAGATGTAGGAGCAGTTGCCACAACACGGGTTGCAGAGGTGTGCTCCGGCTCATCCGATTCGTACACAACCTCTATCACATGGGTGGTCTTTTCTGACTTGGAAGCATTTGCCTTCTTCTCCTTCTTGGGGGTGAAGTACATATCATCTTCCTGGGCCATGACCACGGTAGAAAGCGTGAGCATCAAAGTGCCAAGCAGTATTGTCAGGTGCTTCATATCTAAAAGATTATTTCGTTAATTATGTTTTCTATGGGTCAAAGATACGAATTTACCCATAAAGCCCAATGGGCATTATCCTATTATTAAGAGGATTTTCCCTTTTTTAGCAAAAGTAAAGACCAATTGGCGTCCTGACGCTGGAGAACGGGATGCAAATCATGTTTTTCCGCTTCGGCAAGCAGTACGGGTACATCCTCGGTGTAGAATCCGCTCAGCAGCAACTCTCCACCAGGCAGAAGGCAGGAAGCAAAGCGGGGCATATCGGCCAAAAGGATATTGCGGTTGATATTGGCTATGAGAAGCGTCGGTAAGAAGGACGAGGGCTCTGTCTCCGAAGAATTTGCAGGTGCTGATGGGGGCAATACACTACTGTCTCCAAGGTGTACCTCCACGGCATCGTGAATGTCATTCAGAAGAAGATTGTCCTTTGCATTACGTACGCTCCACTCGTCAATATCGTATGCAAACACGCGGGTTGCTCCGAGCATCTGGCACAGAATGGCCAAAATGCCTGTACCTGTACCCGCATCCACAACATGCCTGCCAGACATGGGCATTGTGAGCAATTGGCGCAAGATCATACGTGTGGTTTCGTGCGTGCCTGTACCAAAAGCCTGACAGGGGTTTATACGAATATCGTACTGAGACTCTGGAACATCATCGTGAGCGGTGTCGTGAATGACAATAATGGGTTTGGCGCTATCATCATCGGAAATCACTATGGGGCGGAAGCCTTCCTGTTCCCACTGACGGTTCCAGTTCTCGTCGGGAGCCTCGGAAACGGAATACTCAATGCTGACATCGGGCAGAGGGAAATCGGCAATGACACGCTCTACACCATCCTGACTATAAAAAGACTGCTGCACCCATGCCGAGAGGCCATCATCCGAAGGCTCGAAAGCCTCGAAAGCTTCGTCTGCAAGGAGAGCACTAAGGATATCCGTGGCAACATCGGAATTGGGTGATATATGAAACCTGGCTTCGTAATACTTCATTCTGTCTTATATATACCTTAAAAATTATAATTCTAACTCAGCAAATAATCCGGCGCAAGCATGGCCCGAACACTATTCAAACCTGATGCTTCGTGCAGGATGAATACGGCTTACCACATGGGTGGGAACTATAAGTACAAGAACACACACAACAAGGGTAATCACATTGACAAGAACTATGCCCCACACAGGGAAATACACCGGGACGCGTGCCAGATAATAACTTTCCGGATCGAGGGCAACGATACCGGTTGCATGCTGTATGAAAAGCAAAGCGAAAGCAATGATATTACCAAACAACAACCCTCGCACAACGATCATGGCAGAAAGATACAGGAAAACGGAACGCAACTGGCTGTTTGTAGCACCCATAGCCTTCATTACACCTATGAAACGTGTACGTTCAAGGATGATGATGAGCAAGCCGCTGACCATGGTGACGCTGGCCACACATATCATTAGAATGAGAATGGCCACAACATTGGTATCCAGCAATGTGAGCCAGGAAAAAACCTGTGGGAAGAGTTCATCCACACGGGGTGTGGCATAGTAGTGGCCATAGGCATCCTCCTTCATGTAAAACATGGAAGAAAGGTTTGTGCCAACGGTGTCCATGCTACTGAAATCGTCCAGGATTACTTCGGCTCCGCTGTACTGATCGCCTTCCCATCCGGACAAACGCTGAACAGTACGCACATCGGCAAAGCACATCTTGTCATCAAAATCGGCCATATTGGTCTGGAACACACCGGATACGACAAAACGACGTGCACGCAGGTTCTTGTCGAAGAAATATGCGTAAATCTTCTGGCCAACTTCTACCTGCAAGGCAGATGCCATGGAGGCAGAGAGCAGAATGCTGTCGGAGGGAGCATCACCCTGTCCAAAGGAAGGCAAAGAGCCCGAAATAAGGTTATCGGCAAGAAACGAAGGGTCGAATGATGAATCTACACCACGGAAATATATTCCACGAAAGGCATGCTCCGTCTTAAGCATACCCATGCATAGCGCAAAGCGTTGTACATGAGTGACACCATGCAAAGCAGATATCTCCCTGCAAAGCGAATCGGAAACCTCTATCGGAGCAGGATTGTTGCGATAGAGTGTTTCCGAGTTAACAACCTGAATGTGTCCAACCAATGATGCTACCCTACCCTTGATTTCACGTTGGAAGCCTATGGTGACACATATGCTGATAATCATAACCAAGATGCCCACGGCAACACCTGCGGTGGCTATGCGGACAGCAGAGGCTGAGGCACGACCGGCCTCGCCACCTTGATATATCCTCTTGGCTACGAAAAACATATCACGCGGTTAGCTGATGAATGAGACTATTCTGTACGACCGGGATAGGCCTCCAAAGCCTTGCGCAAGACAAAGAGTGCACGTACCAGATCATCCTTCTTCAGCACATAGGCAAGACGCACCTGATTGTGGCCGGCACCGGGTGTAGTATAGAAGCCAGAAGCTGGAGCCATCATGATGGTTTCGCCTTCCCACTGGAAGTCGCTAAGACACCAGGCACAAAACTTGTCGGCATCGTCAACAGGCAACTTGGCAACGGTATAGAACGCACCCATAGGAATAGGGCTATATACACCAGGAATACGGTTGAGGCCGTCAATAAGACACTTACGGCGCTCTACGTACTCGTCATACACCTCACGGCTATACTCCTCGGGAGCATCAAGCGATGCTTCGGCTGCTATCTGACCGATGAGAGGAGGACTGAGACGTGCCTGACAGAATTTCATAACGGCCTGTCTTACCTCGGGATTCTTGGTAATAAGAGCACCAATGCGGACACCACACTCGGAATATCGCTTGGATACAGAGTCTATCAGCACCACATTGTTCTCGATGCCTTCCAAATGACATGCTGAGATATAGGGTGAACCTGTGTAGATGAACTCGCGATACACTTCATCGGAAAAGAGGTACAGGTCGTACTTCTTGACAAGATCACGAATCTGGTTCATCTCACGACGTGTATAGAGATAACCCGTCGGATTGTTGGGATTACAGATAAGAATGGCACGAGTGTGCTCGTTTATCAGTTCCTCAAACTTCTCCACCTTGGGCAAGGAGAAGCCCTCCTCTATTGTAGTGGAGATGGTACGTATTTTAGCTCCTGCCGAGATGGCAAAAGCCATGTAGTTGGCATAGGCAGGTTCCGGAACGATGATCTCATCTCCTGGATTAAGACATGCAAGGAAAGAGAAGAGCACTGCCTCCGAGCCACCACTGGTGATGATGATATCATCGGCGGTGAGGTTGATGTTGTAGGAGGCGTAGTAGTTGACCAACTTCTTGCGATAGCTCAGATATCCCTGAGAGGGGCTATACTCCAATATCTTGCGGTCTATATTTCGTATGGCATCAATAGCCGATTGCGGTGTAGGCAAATCGGGCTGGCCTATGTTAAGATGATAGACATGCACGCCACGCTTCTTTGCATCATCGGCCAAAGGAGCAAGCTTTCTAATAGGTGATTCAGGCATTTCCTGACCACGAACTGATATTTGTGGCATAAGCTTTAAACTTATTAGTGATGTTGTTAATCTATATTGTTATATCCAAAGAAATAATAGTTCCAATATGTATGAGGATAAGACCTTACACATGCTTTGCGCTGCAAAGGTACATTACCCTTATGTTGTTCCATTAACTCTGTATAGCCAGAGAAGATACTATCCATGGACAGATCTTCAACCATAAGTTTTGCCTCGTTTTCACGACTTTTATACAGAGAAAGAGCCTCGCGATAATGCTTGGGCAAGGTCTCCGCCACGTTGTAATATTTGAAGACTTCATTGGAAAAACGCGACAAGTCTTTGTCCAACAACAAGGCACAAAGATAATAATCTATCAACGGCTGGGCACGAAGACTGTCCGCTGATGTTGCAGAGGTGTCGCTTAGCAAAACCATACGCCTTTCCAGAGCCTTCTCCAGAAAACATGTAGCATTATGCACCCTTCCCACGGGAACGGCCTGCAAATGTCCATATACCAACGTAGGTGTATGGTACACCAGAGATGCTGGCAATGTATCTGGCAACATACTTTTGCTACCCTTGAGACTTGGCAACGAGAACAACCTGTCTGCCAATTGTCCACGCTTGCTCAAGCTAAGTATCTGGACAGAAGTGATGGTGCTATTAGTGATGGTTTCTCCCGATGGGAGTTCGTCTACCACGGAATGGTCATTGTGATGTATACCGTTGGTCAGTTTCAATTGTACGTGCAACTGAGGATCGGTATTGGTCAATAACATACAGAACAGCATTCCCACACACGAGATGAGGACATTTGAGCCCAAGTAGTTACATATCGGAGCATGCTCGCCACGATCCTCATGGTAAACCTGGCTCAAAAACAGCAACACGCCCGACAATAGCAACAATGCTATCGATGCAAGAAGCGGGATGTTGTTTTCCGTAGATGTTACACTATCAGGAGATATACCCGTAATCAATCCCAATATAATATACGATGGCAAGAAAGCCAACGCCTTAAGACGTAGTGGGAAATACAATAGTCTGGATAACACCAGCGCTGGAATAGTACATAGGAGTGTACCCAAGAAAGCACTGATCCATGTACTAGAAGTAACAGTAGCAGAAGCAGACGGACTGGAAGCGACAAAGTAGCTCAATGCCACTATTTCTGTCTGATGCTCCAGATACATATGAACAGAGTATAGTACAAAGAACACAAAGCTGGCAATATACAGAAAGATTGCCTTGTGTTGCGTACTCTTATAATGATACTTCATATTGGATGTAAGTTATCGTTTGTACCTTATACTCTATTCAAATCTCTTTTGAACAATATCCACATAGCCCTACCCGACTCTTCATCAGGTAGTTCCATGCGGATATCGTATCTATCTGTAATTGTTTATCTTATCAGTCCTTAATCATTTTCAGGACACATGCACTACGTGCGGGAAGGTAGAGTTTGAGCCATCCCTTACCATCCTTGGCCAATTCACGATCGTAGATGGTCAGATGCTTGAGGGTATCGTCGTTGAATCCCTTACCACCAAACTTGATATCGTCTGTGTTGAGCAGATACTGGTAAGTACCAGCCTTCACCATGAAGCCATAATCGGTATAGCTACGGAATGGGCTGAAGTTGAAGAAGAACAGCAACTCACCACGCTGGAATGCAAACACCTGATCGCCATCGTTGTGCCAAATCTCTGTTACATTGGTCTTCTGCATGTCCTTTTCGCTCTTGATAATCTTGAGCATATTACGGTCGAAGTCGCCCAGATAGTGGAAGCACAGCTCCTTGTTGTCTACCAAGTTCCACTGACGGCGTGCATACTTGTGGCTCCAGCCGTTTCCTTCACGTGGGAAGTCAATCCATTCGGGATGACCGAATTCATTACCCATGAAGTTCAGATAACCGCCATTGATGGTGCTGCATGTAAGCAGACGAATCATCTTGTGCAGAGCAATACCACGCTCAACGGTATAGTTCTCGTCGCCCTTCTTGAAATGCCAGTACATATCGGCATCCACCAGACGGAAGATAATGGTCTTATCGCCTACCAAAGCCTGGTCGTGACTCTCGCAATAGCTGATAGTCTTCTCGTCGGCACGACGATTGGTGGTTTCCCACAACATACTGCTTGGCTTCCAATCCTCATCGCGCAATTCCTTGATTATCTTGATCCAATAGTCAGGAATGTTCATGGCCATACGATAGTTAAAGCCATAACCACCTGCCTCGAACGATGCGGCCAGACCTGGCATACCACTTACTTCCTCGGCAATTGTAATGGCCTTTTTGTTTACCTGATGTATCAGGAAGTTGGCCAAAGTCAGATATACAATAGCATTGTCGTCCTGGCTTCCATTATAGTAATCTCCGTATCCGCCGAATGACTGACCGAGACCATGGCTGTAGTACAACATTGAGGTAACACCATCGAAGCGGAAACCATCAAAATGGAACTCGTCCATCCAGTACTTACAGTTGCTCAACAGGAAGTGCAACACCTCGTTCTTACCATAGTCAAAGCAGAGGCTATCCCATGCTGGATGCTCGCGACGGTCGCCCTGATAGAAATACTGACAGGGATCACCTGCAAGATTACCGAGACCTTCTACCTCGTTCTTAACGGCATGACTATGTACTATATCCATAATCACAGCTATGCCCAAGCCATGAGCCTCATCAATAAGAGCCTTCAACTCCTCAGGTGTACCGAAACGGCTGCTGGCGGCAAAGAAGTTGCTTACATGATAGCCGAAGCTTCCATAATAGGGATGCTCCTGAATGGCCATAATCTGAATGCAGTTGTAACCAGCCTTGTGCACACGTGGCAACACGTTTGTACGGAACTCCTCGTATGTACCCACTTTCTCTGCATCCTGTCCCATACCGATATGGCACTCGTAAATGAGCAGAGGACTTGTATTAGGCTTGAACTTGTTATTCTTCCATTCGTACTTGTGCTCTGGTTCCCATACCTGAGCAGAGAAGATCTTTGTCTGTTCGTCCTGAACAACACGACGTACCCAAGCAGGAATACGTTCGCCCTGACCGCCTTCCCAATGTACGCTCATCTTATACAGATCGCCATGCTTCAGGCCTTTCTCAGGCAATACCAATTCCCAATTACCGCTATCGCCAAGCTTCTTGAAAGCATAGTGGCCGTCTTCCTTCCAACCATTGAAATCACCAATGAGATAGATGGCCGATGCATTGGGAGCCCACTCACGGATAACCCAATTCTTACCTTCCTTATGCAGACCGAAATACAAGTAGCCAGTAGCAAACTCAGAGAGAGTCTTCTCGCCATTGTTAGTCAGTTCCGCAATCTTATTGAGAGCAGATTGATGACGTCCATTGATAGCATCGGCATACTCTGCCAAATACTTGTCGTTTTTAATCAAACGAAGAACAGCCGGAGCCTTCTCTTCTTCGGGGACTACCACCTTCTTCTTGGCACATGCTTTCTTGGCTGTTGCCTTCTTTGCAGTTGTCTTCTTGGTGGCAGTTGTACTCTTCGTGGTTTTAGACGCCTTTACAGCATCTGTTTTCTTGGTTGCCATAATATTATGATTTAAAGTAATTGCATTTAAGGATTTATCTTCTATTGACGCCCAATCATTTCTCCGGCTTTGAATTCGCCTTCATATCGATTTCCTTCTTTATCTTCCTGTATGCCATGCCCATCCTTCAGGCCAGCACGGAATTGTCCTTTGTATTTAGTACCATCAGCCTGACGCAGGATGCCTTCACCCTCCATGACTCCGTTCACCCATTCTCCGTCGTAAACGTCGCCGCTTGCAGATGTATACTTTCCCTTGCCATGCTGACAATTATCTTTCCATTGTCCTACGTAAACAGCACCTCCGCTCCATGTAAACGTGCCGTAGCCGTTCTGGTTTCCATCCATGAAGTTGCCTACGTACTTATCACCGTTCTTGAACGTGAAAATGCCCTCTCCTGTACGCTGTCCTTTGACATAGTTTCCTTCATAGACATTTCCGTCGCCGAACATATATATCCCACGGCCATGCTGTTCGTCATTCAGCCATTCGCCAGTATATTTGTCTCCAGTAGCATATATAAATGTACCACGACCAGACTTCTTGTTTTCTTTCCAGCCTCCCTCGTATCTATTGCCGTCGGCCCAATCAAAGACTCCCTCACCCTCTCTCTTGTCCTTCTTCCATTCGCCCACGTACGATGCGCCATTACTATATGTATACGTGCCATGACCTTCACGCATATCACGCACCCAGTTTCCTACGTATACATCACCGTTGTAATAATACATAGTGCCCTTCCCGTGCTGATAGTCACGGAACCAAAGACCTTCATAGCGATTGTTGTTAATGAAATAATAGGTGCCTACACCATGCTGCTGATCCTGGAACCAGTCACCATCGTATTTTTCACCATCAGAAAATATATAGACACCATGGCCATGACGCATTCCCTTCAGATACTGTCCCTCATGACGGTCTCCATTCTTAAAGTGAGTCACACCTTTTCCATTGGGTTTTCCCTTGGCCAGTTCACCTTGAAAAACTGCCCCATCAGAGAACTCATAAGAACCAATCTGAATCTTTTGAGCATATGCCGAACCTACAACCAAAAAAAACAATATGGCTGTAAGAGAAAGAGTGCGTGTAACTGTGTTATTTGAATGCAATGTACCTTATTTATATATTTGCGAGCAAAGATAAGAAATTCTATTGACACATGCAAGCATTTATGTAAATTTTACAACAACATTCTACACAAAGACCTGTCGCCGGCATCATTCCGACAACAAGTCTTCTATTCAACATTATCGATATCGTCAAGCCTATGGATTCATAGCTTCCTCGTCTATAGCAACCCCGTTTGCCTCGCCGGAAGCATCCCGAGCCTCCTGCCATGCGGCAGAAACCTCTTCAGGAATCTCAAATCCTTCCTCTGGATCATATCCCAGCTGCTTATCTGCATATATCTTTTTGAGGAAGAGTGCAACCACGGGAAGTGCAGATGCAGCTCCCTGGGCATATGCCATGGAAGAGAAGTGTATGTCTCGTTCATCGCCACCAACCCAAGCACCGAAGGCAAGGCTTGGAGTATAGCCTATGAACCATCCATCGGAATTATCATTGGTGGTACCCGTCTTACCGGCCATGGGCGATTTTATGTTATAACGGAAGCGCATACGAGAACCCGTACCTCCATCCATGACGCCACGCATCAGTTCCACCATTCGCCATGCGGCATCTCTACTGATTACATGATGTATCTGTGGAGAGAAAGTTGCCAGCACATTGCCGTCTGCATCCTCTATACGTGTCACAAAACGTGGAGCTCTACGCATTCCCTCGTTGGCAAAGGCGGTATAAGCACTCACCATCTCCATAACGCTGATTTCACAAGCTCCCAGACACAAGGACATTGTGGGCTCTATCTCACGGTTCTGCACACCAAACTCATGTATCAGACTTACAAGCAATTCGGGACTCAACTGATTCATCAGCCATGCCGAAATCCAGTTGTTGGATTGTGCCAGGCCCCACTTCAGTGTTACCATCTCGCCATATCGGCTTCTGCTGGCATTTCGTGGTGTCCACTCCTTGTCACCAACCTGATAAGTTACCTGCTCGTTGGGTGCAAGATCATAGGGGCTGTATCCGCTCTCCATAGCCAAGGCATATAGGAAGGGTTTGATAGTAGAACCCACCTGTCGGCGTGCCTGACCAGCCATGTCGTAAC
>JAEIGA010020538.1_pt1 | contig 10069 bp, 13 predicted proteins | sample 9270691 | NCBI WGS metagenome assembly JAEIGA01 (sample SAMN17057246, study PRJNA624740) | gut metagenome | biome: biome; isolation source: fecal sample | host: Bos grunniens | place: China: Xizang | collected 2019
ATTATCAGAACAGGTTCAGGTCAAATGGAATTACAGATTGACAATGACATCATTTCATTCAAAAAAGATGGTCAGCAGTTCGGCTGGTGGGATGGTGTAGATTTTCACACAGGGAATATTGTTGTAGAGGTTAATGAACGAGCGCAATTTGGAAATTTTGCATTTGTTCCACGTTCTGACGGTTCATTGTCCTTCTTGAAAGTAGGTGATAACTAATGGCAAAAAGTGGTTCAAAAAGCGTTACGGTCACATCATGGGACACCTTGAAATTTTCATGGTCAGAAGCAAGTCAGGACATAGCCAACAATAAAACCAAAATCAATTGGAAGATGGAATTGATTGCAGGAAGTTCAGGAAGGATTTCTTCAACAGCTTCAAAAGATTGGTCTGTCACTGTCAATGGGAAAAAGTACAGTGGTACAAATACGGTTGGGATTGCAAACAATGACACAAAAACATTGGCAAGTGGTTCAACAACTATCACACACAATTCTGATGGTACAAAATCATTTTCTTATTCATTCAGTCAAGAATTTTCAATCACTTTCAGTGGTTCGTCTATTGGCACAAAGTCAGGATCAGGAACAGGAACGCTTGACACTATTCCAAGAACATCAACACTTTCAGTTGCTAATGGAACATTAGGAACAGCGCAAACACTGACAGTCACAAGACAATCAACAGCATTTAAACACAGAATCACAGCAACGTGTGGCGGAACAAAGCTTTACATTAAAGCAGATGGCACGACATCAACATCAGTTGTGGAACATACGGATTGCAGCATTTCTTTCACACCACCACTTTCATGGGCATCAGCTAACACAACAGGAACAACGGTGTCTGTTGAATGGGGAATAGGTACATACACAAGTGATGGAACAAGAATTGGTGGAAACACCTACACAAAAACATATACTATTCCATCCAGTGTGAAGCCTTCTTGTAAGATTACTGTAAGTGAATCAACAAGTTATGGTGCTTATGTCAAAGGGTTGTCAAAAGCCAAAATCGTTGTCACACCAACAAAAGCATATGGTTCAGACATTGCTTCTTATAGTGTGTCAGCAAATGGTGCGACATACACAACAGCAACATCAACAACTGGTGCGTTAAGCACAGCAGGAACAATGACAATTACTGCAACGGTTAAAGATAAACGTGGAAGAACTGGAACAGCTTCAACCACTATCACTGTTGTTGACAAATCCACCTTGACGGTAGCAAACGGAACACTAGGAACAGCCCAAACAGTATCACTGACAAAAGGGCATAGCACTTTCAAACACCAAATCACATATTTGTGTGGTAGTTATTCAGGTTATGTTGCAGGTAGTGCTTCAACATTTACAACTGGAACAAGTGCTTCATGGACACCACCTTTGTCAATGGCTAACGAAAACACAACAGGAACATCTGTTTCAGTAAACGTGTATTTGCTTACTTATACAAGTAATGGAACAAAGGTTGGTGAAGTCAAGAAAACAATCACCTGTTCAATTCCTTCAAGCGTAAAACCATCATGTTCAGTTTCTGTTACTGATTCGCTTGGTTATGCAGACACTTATGGTGGATTCCTTAAAGGATTGTCAAAATTCAAGGTTGTAGTCACACCAACACTTGCTTATAGTTCTGCAATTGCTTCATATAGCACAACAGCAAATGGTGCAACTTATACATCAGCATCCTTTACAACTGGCGCACTGAATTCATCAGGAACTTTGACGGTAAATTCAACCGTAAAAGATAAACGTGGTAGAAGTGGTTCTGCTAGTGTCAATTTAACAGTATTAGATTATACAGCACCAACAATCAGCAAACTGACTGTTGGAAGATGTAATTCTGATGGAACTGCCAATGAAAAAGGTGATCATGTCAAAGTTATATTTAGTGGCTCTGTTAAAAACCTGAACAACAAAAATTCAGCTTCTTATGTTTTGAAATATAAAAAGACCACAGAATCATCATACACAACAAAGACATTCACAGAATATGCAAATACTTATTCTGTATCGAATGCAACATTCATATTTGCTGCTGATACTGGCGCAAGTTATAATGTCAGCCTTTCAATCAAAGATGATTTAAAAACAACAACCGAAAGCACCACAGCATCTACAGCCTTCACTTTGATGCATTTCAGCGCAGGTGGAACAGGAATGGGCATTGGTAAAATTGCAGAAGCAGAAAATCTTCTGGATATTGGTGTTCCTGTTAGTTTTCGTGAAGGGTTTGTTGACAACATTCTTTGGACTGGTGCATGGTATATGAATGCATCACAGACAATTTCACTTTCACAATCAGTTCAAAAGCAACGTTCAGGAATTGCACTTGTTTTTTCTGCTTATGAAGATGGTGAAGCGAAAGATTATCATTTTGCAACCTTTTTTGTTCCAAAATATGTTGTTGCCAATAAGGAAGGTTTAGGTCATACCTTCTCACTAATCGTAGGGAATTTTGCGTATATTGGAACAAAGTACCTATATATTTCAAATGACAAAATTGTTGGTAATGATACTAATGTTGCAACAGGAACAAACAACGGTGTAACATACGCAAACAATCACTGGGTGTTGCGTTATGTTATTGGAGTATAAAAGGCATCCTTTCAAGGGTGCTTTTTTATATGTAACTAATTAACTATGATTCAAAGGAAAGGTGAAGAACAATGAAGATCAATTTAAAAGTAAGAATGAAGAATCCTTTGTTCTGGCTGACAATCATTCCAGCGGTGTCAGCCTTTTCTTATGCCTTGATGGGATGCTTTGGTATTGTACCATCCATCAGTGAAGAAGTATTTGTGAATGCTTTGACAGCAATTGTCACAGCTTTGACAACGCTTGGTGTTCTGGTCGATCCTACAACTAACGGTGTGAATGACAGTGAACGTGCAATGTCATACACAGAACCACACTAGGTGGTGCGCTAAATGGACACAACACAATTTATGGGCTATTTAGTTAGCGCAATTGTCACACTAGGTGGATTCGTTGCAGTCATCATGAAATTCATTCAACCAATCAATGATTTGCGTGTAGTGATTCAAAAGCTGAACGACAACATTGATATGTTGAAAAGTGACAATGAAAATCATGACAAACGAATCGAAAAACATGGTCAGGAAATTGACAAGCTTGATCATCGTGTAGGGAAGCTGGAAACAAAAATGGATTTATACCACAAAGAGTAGGCGCAAAATGCCTACTCTTTTTTATTAAAACCGAAAGGGGAAATTGTCATGGCAAAATATATTGCACACGCATCTATTGATGAAAGAGGAAAAATCGCAGGTGGAAAAGCAGGTGATTCTACAAAAAAAGAAGTCTGTATTCGTACTTGGTACAACAAGCCGTGGAATTACCTTCTTAGAATCAAGGATGAAAATGTCAGAATACAATTCGCAAACAATATGATTGATCTTGCGAATAACAACAATATTGGTTATGACCAAAATCAACGAAACACGTTATTGACACAAGCAAAGAAAGTAAACTTTGACTTCTCAAAGATTGCTACAAAATGCGAATGTGACTGTTCTTCTGCTGTCACAGCTTGTATTTTAGGCGCAATCTACAAGGAAAAAGGCAAAGATGCATATAATAAAGCTTATGAAGTTATGTTTGCAGGTTCAAATTGTGCGACTACAAGCACATTGCGAACACGTTTAAAGAAACTTGAAATGATCACTGTTTACAGTGACAAATCTTACGTTGGAAGCATTGTGAAAGCATTATTCGGTGACATCTATGTGAAAGAAGGAAGTCATGTTGTTGCATACATTAATGATGGCAAGAAAGTAGAAATCAACAAGGTATCATATTACAAGAAATACACTGGTGAATCATACGGAATCGACACAGTGTTTGCTGCAATCGGTGTTCCTGAAATCTATCGTGGAAATTACAAGAATCGCAGACCTGTTGCAAAAGCAAATGGCTTGGGTTCAAATTACACAGGAAGCGCAAATGATAACCTTAAACTGATTTCACTTGCAAAGCAAGGGAAGCTTAAGAAACCTTAAAATCCTTTGAATTCCCTATCTATTTTCATATTTTATTCGGTTCATGGGTATTTCTTGGGGTGCAAGGTTAAAAGGCTTTAAAAGGCAAAATAAAAGGGCAATCGGTGTCAATTTATCACCAGTTGCCCTTCTTTTTTTATTCATTTAATTTAGCAAGCATCTGTTCCTTTGTGATGATACCAAGCACATACAATTCAAGAATCTGTTCAATATAAACTTCCTTGCGTTCCTTGTATTCACCTTCAGAAATTTCACCATTCATCAACAGTTGTTCCAGTTTCCCAAGTGTGTTCATGCTGTTTCATCCTTTTTTCCAATGATAGTGATGCCATATTTGTTTCTTTTTGCACTTCCCATCTGTCCTGATCCACCAAGGGCTTTGTCAATGGCATTCAATGCATCATAGTGGGTTTTGTATATGTTATCATCACCTTCAAGGTCGGTTGTCCATCCTTTAGGGCTTCCATAAATCATGTGTTTTCTATACTTCACAGGTTTATATGTTCGGGGCTTGCTGTCTTTCCAGACTACACGCATTTATATCAATCCTTTCTGTGTATATTGACAATTTTTGTCTGTTGTTTTAGATTGATATATATCATGTTGGTGATATAAATGATGCACATTCATGATATATATCGACTTCACACATCCTTCCCTTGGTAGGAAGAATGGCTGTGTGTTCCCAAAGTTTAAGGCTTCAGGAACACATCCAGTATAAATTCATCATCATTTTCTCTACTGAATTCAATCTTGCTGATGATCCGCTTCAGGTATTCGTTTTTAACTTCAGCATCCAGTGTTTCATCCAGAAGTGAATCCAGTGCTTCAGAAAGCATGATGATTACATCTTCATATTCTTCTTTTTCTGGAATAGAATTTTCCAGTTCAATGATTTGTTTTTCCAAAGATTCTATTTTTGCATTGTGCTTTGCTTTTTCCAGAACAAATTCATTGTCAGAAATCAATTCAGCAGTCCATCCATCAAATAGTTTTGACAGAGCTTTCTTGCTTTTGATAATTCCTTTCTGCAAGGCTTCAATTTCCGTCAGAATCGTGTTTTCATTCACATCAGGTAAATTGTCCACCTTCATTTCAAAGTCTTCAATATAAAGCTTCAGGGCATGCACAAGGGCATTCATAACATCAGAAGCAATCACAGATTTCACCTTGCACTTTGTTGATTGCCTATGACAATAACGTGGTGCAACTGTTGGTTTGTTCTTGTATGCTTGATGAACCATTGTGTGACCACAGTTCTTGCATCTGAAGATTCCTGCAAGTGGATTTTGCAATTTCACATTTGATTTTGTTCTGTCACTATGGAATCTTGAAGAAGCGGCTTTGAATGTTTCTTCATCCACAAGTGCATGTTTTTTGTGTTTTCCGTCATATTCCATATATTTGTCAGTATGGTTTGAACGTGGTCTGGATTTCACAATCTTTCCATCAACCATTCTTCTGACAGACATTCTATCATTCCATTTCACCTTTCCCATATAGGTTGGATTTGTTAAAATGGTTTTAACAGTTGCACCAGCCCATTCTGGTGTGCCTGAATAAGTTGGAACACCCAACAGATCAAGTCTTTCAGCAATCTTCCTTGCTGACATATTTTCATTGACAAACCATTCAAAGATTTTCTTGACAATGGGTGCTTCATCTTCATTTGGGATCAGGGTTCTTGCTGTCTTGGTCTTTAGAATGTCATATCCATATGGTCTGTATGATCCCATGTAGTCACCTTCAGCAATTGCGGCATCTTTTCCAGCATCCATCCTTCTTTTTATCAGCTTATATTCCCTTCTGGACATAAACAGTTCAAATTCCATATATTCAGAATCATCATGGTTGTGTGCAACATCATAAACTTTTGATGGTGTAATTACTAGAACACCATTGTTATTGTTCCCATAACGCAAACAGTCCATGATTTGTTGTGCATCACCTTGATTTCCTCTGGAAAACCTGCTGACTTCAGTTATTAAAATACCAGCCCATTTTCCATCATAGCAATCTTTGATCAATCTTTGAATTTCTGGCCTGTCTTCAATTGTTTCAGCACCAGAAATGATTTCTTGATAGATTTCCCCAATATACAGACCTTTCCTTGCTGCAAGTTCAGTAAGGATTTTTTTATGCCTTGCTAGTGTTTCACCTTCACCAAGATTTTCTTCTTCTACATCTTCCCTTGATTTACGAAGATAAATGGCATATTTTTTTATGCCAAAAGCAATATCAACTGCATTGTTCATTTCAAAAACGGTCATGTTTTCACCTTCTTATGTCTAGTCTAGTTGTGAGCGTTTCAAACTCTTTCTGAAATTCATCACCACCTTTCAGGATTTTACAAATTTCGACATAGTTTTTTGGTATAATTTGTTCGTTGTCAGAGAATTTACTATTATTGTATTATTTTACTTGGAACAAGTGTTCTTGCCCCGGATGAAAGGAGAATCACCATGAAAGAAAAATACGTCAAAGAAATCACTGAAATCATTAACAAATTAGACGAAAACCAATTGCTGTACATACTCACTTTCATCAAAAAACTATTTGGAAGCAATTAGGCTTCCTTTTTCAGCCTTCTGCAAGACTTTTCACAAGGTCTTTGACAATCTTCCTTTTCTTCTGATCCAACGTTTTGAAATCCTCAAATAGTTCTGTCAAATCTTCATCCATAATCATTTCAACGTGAATTTCAGCCATTCCAGATGGGTTCTTTTCAATCTTTTCATATATCAATTCAGAAGGTCTGATTCCTAAAATATCAGAAATCTTCTTCAATGTACTTCTCTTTATATTCACCACCCTTCCACTTTCATATTTTGCAATAGCTGATTTCTGGACACCCAATAGTTCACCAAGGGCTTCTTGTGTCATTCCTTTTTCCAGTCTGGCAGCCCTGATTTTTTCACCTATGTCCACCCAATCACTCCTTTCTATTTTTTAGTATCCTAATAATACACCCTTGTGTCTTTAAAATCAAATATTTTCGACTTTCATTCAAAAATATTATTGACAACACTGAAAGTATTTGATAAATTATAAGTGTCTTAATTAGACACTTTGTAATGAAAGGGGTGACAGAATGAACGGTTCACTACTAAAAAGTATTATGGTTTTGAATAATGACACAATTGGTGATTTGGCTGACTTTTTGGGAATATCACCACAAAGCGTGTCTTATAAAATCAATGAAAAAGTAATTCACAAAAAGAAGATTGAGTTCAAGCAGGGTGAAATCGCAAAGATTAAAGATAGATATAATCTTTCTGCTGAACAGGTGGAAGCCATTTTTTTTAACTAAAAGTGTCTAAAAAAGACACAAGGTGGTGAAACATGACGGAATACAAAATAGGCAAGGCTGTTGTTCGCATCCATGGTTCAGCGGATCGTGAACAACTAGAACAATCAACAATTATTTTTATGAAGAAGGTGAAGAAATGTCAAAAAGAAAAGCAAAAATCAGAAACATCATCTTAAAAACATACATCAGCATAGTATTCTTCATTTGGTGCTTTGCTGCTTGTTGTTTAGATTCACAATCTTGGACACCATTTTATGTGGTTATTGTCACATCAGCATTGCTTGTGTGGTTTGCTTGGGCAAATGGGGGATTCAACAATGATTGATAACTACGCACTTTGGGAAATGCATGAGGCAGAACAGGAAAGACAACTTTCTAAACTTCCAGTGTGTAGCTGTTGTGATGAACACATTCAAGACGAATATTTCTATCAAATCAATGATGAAAACATCTGTGTTCATTGCCTAAATGAGTATTACAGAAAGGACACAGAAGATTATGTGCAGGTGTAGAAAAAATGAAATTGTTTAGTTTATTTAGCGGTATAGGTGCATTCGAAAAAGCACTTGATAATTTGGAAATCCCACATGAATTGGTAGGATTTAGTGAAATTGATAAATATGCGGTGAAATCATATTGTGCGATTCATGATGTAGACGAATCAAAGAATTTTGGTGACATCACAAAGATTAATGAAAAAGCATTGCCAAAGGATATTGACCTAGTTACATATGGATTCCCATGCCAAGACATTTCATTGGCAGGAAAACAAAAAGGATTGTTCAACGCAGATGGTTCACAGACAAGATCAGGGTTGTTCTTTGAAGCATTACGCATCATTGAAGAAACTAAGCCAAGGGTTGCCATAGCAGAAAATGTGAAGAATCTCACAAGTAAGAAATTCAATGCACAGTTTCAGATAGTTCTAGAATCACTAGAACAAGCTGGCTATAACAACTATTGGCAAGTATTAAACGCAAAAGATTATGGGATTCCACAGAACAGGGAAAGGGTGTTCATTGTCAGCATTAGAAAGGATATAGACACAGGAATGTTCCAATTTCCTGAAGGAATTCTGTTGGAATTAAGGTTAAAAGATATGCTAGAAGATGGGGTAGATGTTAAGTATTATCTTAGCCAAGAAATTCAAGATAGATTTCAAGTGACGGATGAAACATTTACAAAAAATGTTGTTGGCACAACAAAACCAGAGTTTAGAACAATTGGACAGAGAGATTTGGTATATCAGAAGGATTCTATCATGGGGGCATTAGTTGCTACAGATTATAAACAACCAAAGCAGATTATTGAAGATAACAACATTGACATGGTCGGGTTGCTTCCAATTAAAGGCAACGAGCAAGTAAGAAGAGTATATGGGACAAATGGAATTGCACCAACACTTAATACAATGCAAGGCGGTAACAGACAGCCTAAGATTATCAATGAAATATCTAATGCAAATAAGATGTTAAATATGTTAATCGAAAATGAAGATATTCCAGATGGTAAAAGTGGTGCTGATTGTACTATTAATAACCCCAAATTAAGAGATGTGGCCAACTGTATTCCAGCAAGATATGATTGTGGGGTTTCAAATTACAAGCAGTTTGGTACGTCTGTTGTAGAAAAAGAGGATAGAAATTTCTACATTAGGAAATTGACACCAAAAGAATGTTTCAGATTGATGGGATTTTCTGATGAAGACTTTGAAAAATCCGAAAAAGTCAATAGTGACACACAGTTGTACAAACAAGCAGGAAATTCAATTGTTGTTCCTGTTGTTCAATACATAATCAAAGCACTATTTGATGCTAAAATCTTTTCGTGCGAACCACAAGAAAACATAGTTGCATCTGTTGAAGATGACGTTGTTGAAACTATAACACCTTTAAAATTTGCTGAAGAAATGGCAAGAATTCGTGAACAGGGTGATGATGCAGAAGTGATTCATGAACAAGCAGACAATCTAATGTGCAAAGTTCTATTGCAACTTGGTTATAAGTATGGTGTGAAAATATTTGAAGAAATGCCGAAATGGTATGCATAAAAAACAGAAAAGGAAGAAGAAGAAATGTATAAATTAAAAATCAAAGAAAATTATCATGAACTTGTTTTTTCATTTAATAGTTTTGAAGAAGCCAGTATTTTTCTTGAAAGTGCAATGACAGCTGACAAGGAAAGAAATTATAAATATGAATTGGTAAAGGTGGTGGAGTAGATGAACATCGTTGAAAAATTAGTTGTTATTCAACAGGAATTGATCGCACCAAAAAATCAATACAATAGTTTCGGCAAGTACAATTACAGATCATGCGAAGACATTCTTGAAGGCTTGAAACCATGCTTGAATAAAGTGAAAGCAGCTGTGACTGTATCAGATGAAATTGTGCTTATTGGTGAAAGATATTATATCAAAGCAACAGCAACATTGAGAGATACAGAAACAATGGAATGTATTCACAACACAGCTTATGCGAGAGAAGATGAAGGCAAGAAAGGAATGGATGTGTCGCAGGTAACAGGCGCAACTTCTTCTTATGCTAGGAAATACGCATTGAATGGATTGTTCTGTATTGATGATGTAAAAGATGCAGATACAAGAGATAACAGACAAAAGGAAGCAGAAGAACAGAAGAAAGCTGAAGTAGAACAAAAGAAGATTGAATCTTCAGTTATTTCAGAAGTGAAAGTCAAAGCGTTACTTTCGAGATGTGAAAAAGAAGGCGTTGATATTA
>JAEIGA010020539.1_pt1 | contig 10068 bp, 7 predicted proteins | sample 9270691 | NCBI WGS metagenome assembly JAEIGA01 (sample SAMN17057246, study PRJNA624740) | gut metagenome | biome: biome; isolation source: fecal sample | host: Bos grunniens | place: China: Xizang | collected 2019
CTTGGCGCGCGAACGCACCTCTGGAGTCAGTCTCTCAACGGTTTCGATATTATGTCCCACAATATCGGGACGCGATGCCAACACTGTGTCCAACAACTCAGGGCGGGCATCCATATCGGAAATAAGGAGCTCTATTGTAGACTCTGGGTTTTCGCGACGCACAGCCTCGACGGTTCTCGCCCAGATGGCGGCACCATGGTCGGGTAGGTCGTCACGTGTAACCGATGTAATAACAGCATGCTTAAGGCCCATAAGCTTCACGCTTTCAGCAACCTTCTCAGGCTCTGCCTCGTCGGGAGGCAAAGGTCGACCTGTGGTTGTGGCGCAGAAGCGACAATTGCGAGTGCAAATATCGCCCAAAATCATAAATGTTGCGGTACGACGACTCCAGCACTCTGCCTTGTTAGGACACATGCCACTGGTGCATATCGTATGGAGACAACGCCCCTCGACGATATGTTCGACATCTGCCGTATCCGTCGTGCTTCGTAGGCTGATTTTGAGCCACTCAGGTTTTCTGAGGTAATCTGTGTGCTTATCTACCTTCGGCATTTTTAAGTTCACTTTTTTCCAATTGATGCAAAAGTACAAAAAATTTCAACAAATGCAAATTTTTCAATAGAAAAAGTAACAACACCCTCTGCAGAAAGAGAAATGGGCTCTCCGAATTTTTGTTCGGAAAGCCCACTTAAAATGCTCTATTTCAGTTCTCGATAATTGTAGAGTTGGTCTCGAAGTTGCGGTGTGAAACCGGCTCGACGTATGGTGGTTTGCATAGCCTCCTTGTCAAAACGTGTGGTAGCTCCTGCCGAGGATACCACATTCTCCTCAATCATTATCGAGCCCATATCGTTTGCGCCACTCTTGAGGGCTATCTCCGCCACGTCTTTGCCCACGGTAAGCCATGAGGCTTGGATGTTGGGAATGTTGTGCAGGATGATGCGGCTCATAGCTATAATGCGCAGATACTCAGTGGCTGAGAAACGTGGCGATATGCCCTCCTTCTCGAGTTGTGTGCCTGTAGGGCAGAAGACCCACGGAATAAAGGCAGTAAAACCTCGCGATCCCTCGGGCTTGCGTGCCTGAAGGTCGCGGATGGTAATAAGGTGGTCAATGCGCTCGTGTCGAGTCTCGATATGACCATACATCATTGTCGCTGTGGCAGGAATGTTGAGCTGATGCGCCTCGTGCATCACCAAAATCCAGTCGCGCACAGATGGCTTTGCTGGCGATATAATCTTGCGTACGCGCTCCGAGAGGATCTCGGCTCCAGCACCTGGAAGAGTGTCTAATCCCGCATTGCGAAGACGTATTAGAGTCTCGCGGGTGGTGATGCCACTAATTGTGGCTATATGTGCCACCTCTGGCGCGCCAAGTGCGTTGAGGCGTAGTGCGGGGTACTCCTTCTTAATCTGCGAGAAGAGACGCTCATAAAATTCGATGCCGAGGCGTGGGTGAAGACCTCCTTGAAGCAATAGTTGGTCTGCTCCAAGAGCTAGTGCCTCATTGATTTTTTGACGATATTCTGCCATTGTGGTGATAAATGCCTTATCCTCCTGGTGTGGCTTGCAGTGGAAGTTGCAGAATTTGCAACCAGACTTACAGACGTTGGTAATGTTCACATTACGGTCGATCTGCCAAGTTACAACATTAGGGTCTTTAACAGCACTTTGACGTAGCCCATTTGCCACACTGCAAAGTAGTTGCAATGGTGCATTGTCGTATAGGAAATATGCCTCATCACGCGTTAATGGTATGCGCTGCAAGGCTCGTTCTAAGATGTCGTTTATTCTCATTATAGAAGTAGTTTGAAATCGAGTGTGCGGCGACGCATATCTACGCATTTGACCATAACTTTCACTGGCGTGCCGAGTGTGAAGCTAAGGCGTGAACGCTGACCTACAACCTCGTAGCGCGCCTCGTCGAAGCGATAGTAGTCATCGTCATCAATATCGCGTAGGAAGACCATACCCTCGATATGTGTCTCGTTAATCTCAACATAGAGACCCCACTCAGTGAGTCCCGAAACGGTGCCCTCGAAGACCTCGCCAATGCGGTCCTTCATAAACTCCGCCATCTTATACTTGATGCTTGCACGCTCAGCCTCCGAGGCGAGAATTTCACGCTCGGTAGAGTGTACGCATAGTTGCTCTAAGAGTTTTTTATCGTCGCCCTTCTTGCCCTCGAGGTAGCTTGCCAAGAGACGGTGTACCATCATATCGGGGTAGCGACGGATAGGTGATGTGAAGTGCGTGTAGTATGGGAATGCCAAGCCGTAGTGACCGATATTGTCGGTGGTATATACTGCCTTTGCCATACTGCGTACTGCCAATGTCGTAATTGCGTTTGCCTCTGAGCTACCCGTGATATTGCTGAGGAGTTTGTTCATCTCCTTAGCCACAGCACGACCCTTTGCAGCCTTGAAGTAGTGACCAAAGCGTAGCGCGAACTCTCTGAATCTTTGAAGTTTATCCTCCGAAGGCTCGTCGTGAACACGGAACACCATTGGGCGTGGTACACGACGACCATTAGATATGCGGTGGGCGCAGAACTCAGCTACACGACGGTTGGCAAGCAACATAAACTCCTCGATAAGCTGGTTTGCCTCCTTCTGCACCTTTGTATATACTCCAAGTGGGCGACCCTTCTCATCCAAACGGAAGCGTATCTCGTCGCGCTCAAAGGCAATAGCACCACTCTTAAAGCGCTCGGCACGGAGTACCTTTGCAAGTGTATTTAGCGTAAGTATCTCCTCCGCGAAATCTCCCTTCCCTGTTTCGATAACCTCTTGTGCCTCCTCGTATGCAAAGCGGCGGTCGGAGTGGATAACCGTGCGACCAAACCACTCGTCCAAAATCTCGGCATTGGCGTTGAGGGTAAAGACCGCCGAGAAGCATAGCTTATCCTCGTTTGGACGCAAAGAGCATAGATCATTACACAAACGCTCAGGGAGCATTGGTACAGTGCGATCTACAAGATATACCGATGTAGCGCGCTGCTGAGCTTCGTTCTCGACAACAGAATCTGGTGTTACATAGTGTGTTACATCGGCAATATGTACACCAACCTCCCAAATGCCATCCTCTAATTTGTGGATAGAGAGAGCATCATCGAAGTCCTTAGCATCGGCAGGATCGATAGTGAAGGTTGTTCTCGCACGCATATCTCTACGGCGAGCAATCTCCTTATCTGTTATCTTGCCACTTATGCACTCTGCATCGTGGAGAACGCTCTCCTCGAACTTATATGGTAGGTCAAACTCGGCGAGTATGGCGTGCATCTCGGTCTCGTTCTCTCCTGCCTGACCAAGAATGTCGACCAACTCTCCGTATGGAAGTCGTCTGTCGTCGTTCCACTCGGTGATTCTTACCGATACCTTATCGCCATCCTTAACATCGGGATAGCGGTTTCGCGATAGATAGATATCTGAGCCTAAACGGCGGTTGTCGGGAACAACAAATATCGAGTTTGGACCAACCTGAGCAACACCAATATATGGCTTTGGGTTGCGCTCCAAAATCTCGGTGATGTAGCCCTCATATTCGCCACCGCGCGAACGACGAGCCACGGCGATAGCAACTCTATCGCCCTCCAGCGCTCCGCAACCATTTTTGCGCGCCACGCATACATCAACATCCAACTCCTCGACATATACATACAACACTCCTGGTGACATTGTAGATACAACGCCCTCGTGATGAGGCATCATGGTGTGCGAAACGCTATACTTGCCGCGCGAGACCTCGGTGATGTATCCCTCCTCCAAGAACTGGCGGATTATAGCCATGGTCATAGCACGACCCTCTCTATCGGCATGACCTGATGCTGCCGCAAGGTGTCTTAGTGAGAATTTCTTGTCGGGAAACTCTCGAAACATATTCATAATGAACGTGGCACGTTCATCGCGGTTGTGTCCTCTTAGACTCTTCTTTCTTGTCATCCTCTATTTATTCAGTATATGTAGTGCCATGCGACACATCATCCTCTCACCCACGGCTATAGATGCCTCGTCGGGGAGGAATGTGGCACTATGTGAGCCTCCAGCAGCGCTGCCTACGCCAAGGCGGTAGAATAGCGATGGGTAAAGCTCGGTGTAGAAACCAAAGTCCTCTGCCATAGGAATACGCGCAATATCGCGTACCGTAATATCCTCATCCTGAGCGATAATCATTGCCTCGTAGGCAAGCATTATGTCGTTCTTGACAGAGGGGTAACCTCTATTAATATCAACCTCTACCGTAACGCCATATCGCTCCTCTATGGCTTTGGCGTTGCTGTAGATATGTTTATAGATGCGTTCACGCTCCTCGCTATCGAAGGTGCGCATTGTTCCCTCAGCGCTCACGCTGTCGGGAATAACATTGGTTGCGCCATCGGCTATAACCTTGCCAATAGAGACAACGCCATTAGGGCTGTTTAGAGCCGTTGTGCGCATCACCATATCAGCCATTGCCGTCACCGTGTCGTTGATGCTACTGCGACGTGCAGCGTGACCACCCTTGCCACGCACCCAGAAGCGTAGCTCGTCGTTCGAAGCCATAAAGACACCGGGGCATATAGCTACCTCGCCAACCTCAAACGAGGCATCTACGTGCTGACCGATAACCGCGGCAACATCGTAACCCTCAAATGGGTTCTCCTTTAACACTAACGAAGCACCTCCAGGGTTTAGTTCTTCGCCTGGCTGAAAAATACCAAAGAGAGTACCCTCAAAATCGGGCCTCTGCTTCAGGCGTTGCAAAACACCAAAGAGTATTGCGGTGTGAATATCGTGACCACAGGCGTGCATAACACCCTCGTTCTCAGAGCAGTATTCAATATCGTTAAGCTCCTTAATTGGTAGAGCATCAATATCGGCGCGGAGCACTACACAGCGGCGGTGGTTGCCACGTTCGCCCTCGATTTTAGCAAGAACACCAGTGCCGGCAATTGTGCGACACTCGATGCCCTCGTTCTGCAGTGCCTCGATAATGAGTCGCTGAGTGTTGTGCTCCTCGAACGATAGCTCAGGGTACTTATGTAGTTTACGTCGTAACTCTATGCTGTTCATAATTACTTATTTACGAGGTTTATAATGGCGTGCCATCTGCGCTATGCTACGGGTGTATTCTACGGTAGTGCCACAGCAACCACCCACGATGCTAAGTAATCCCTTCTCTGCTGCAGCGCGTAGTGTCTCGGTGTGCTTCTTTATGGTCTCTGGGTATTTGCCCTTGCCGTCAGGAAGACCTGCCGATGGCGCTACGTATGTAGGTAGTGAGGTGTAGCGCGTAAGTAGCTCGATGTTATCGACCACATTCTTAACGCCGTGTGAGCAGTTAAAGCCGATAGCCAAAGGGTTGAACTTCGCAACGTCCTCGACATACTTCTCTACCGAGCGACCCGAAACAAGCAGACCGCCAATCTTTGAGAGTACTGCCGAGAAGATAATTGGAGTCTCAGGAGCTACTTCGCGGCATACCTCGGCTGCAATCTCAGCGTTGCGCACATCGGTGATGCTCTCGATAAGGAAGATATCGACCCCGTGTTTGTGGAGAGCCTCAATAAGGTTATTATATGAGTCGCGCAGCTCCTCCTCCTTAAGGTCTATGGCAAGCGAGATATTGCGTGTTGAAGGACCTATTGAGCCAGCGATAAATACCTCCTTCTGGCTCGCCTCGCGCGCCTTTTTAGCTGCCGAGAGTGCTGCTGCAACAACCTCCTCAGTGGTGTAGCTTACGCCACATGATGCCAACGATAGTGGGTCAGAAAGGAAGGTGTTTGTAGTGATGATTTTAGCTCCTGCCTTTATCGACTCCTCGTACATCTTTACAACCTTAGCCTCATCCTCCAAAGATATAAGCTCAGGGAGAATATCGCGGCGAGTGCCAATGAGTGATGTTCCAATAGCGGCATCCTTAACAAGGATATGGCGCTGGAGCAGTTCCTGTATGCGGTCTGTAGTATTATTCATATATACACAATTATCAATATGCAAAGATATATGCTTTTATCCAAATCGTAGCTTTTTTTGCGAAAATATTGGCTATATCACTTCTGTTGGTGATAAATAGAGACCCTCCACAAAGTCTCGACAACTTCGGGAGGGTCTACTTACTTCGTAGTTTTAGGAGGACTACCTTATAGAAATAGGTACTATCTCTGGTGTGGAATTTTTATAGCATGGCATAGCCTGTCCAATGCCAGCGTTGATATAGGTCGGGTCGCAAACCACAAAACGTCGATTCTGATACATATAGTAGTCGCCCGCAACACTCTCCTTAAATGCAATTGCGCAGGTGATGTGTCCGATGCCGTTGCTTGCCTGGTTACCCTCGAAGCGAACACCGATAACATCCAAGCCTACAAGCTCGCGTACAAGCCAAGAGAAGACACCTACGCGGTCCTTGCAGTTGTTCTGACCGTAGAAGAATGACTCCTCGACAAACAATTGCTTCTGTCTACCAAAGACCTTCATATCGTCCACATAGCCAAAGCCATTCTGAACGAAATTGAGTAGGTAGCTAACAGCCTCGGTGTCGCTTTTACCCTTGATCTTCTCGCGTAGTGGAGAGAGTATCGCGTCGGCAAACTCCTCAGAGAAGCCCTGTTTGTAGTATGCGATATTATCCATAAGAGGGTAGCTATATAGTAGACCCATATTGCCCATATAGATTGGTGCTTCGAGCTTCTTGCCAAGCAGTGCTCCCAAGCGCTCAAACTCCATATTCTGCTTCTGACCAATCCTCATATCGCCAGTCAACGATGCACTTAAGATGTTGTCGGCGTACTCAAAACCCTTGTCGTAGGTGCGGAAGCATGGGCAGCAGCTCTCGCTATAGCTAAAGATGTAGTACTTCTGCGAATCGATAGTTAGGTATGTTACGCCGTAGATTGTCTCCTTGAATGGGAGCAACAAAACCAAATCGTCGCGGCTCATAGCAACCTGTGCACGATATTTAAGCTGCGAGAGAAGGTACGCTTGGAGCGCAATACGCTCGTTTGGCTTGTTGTTGGCGTATGCTTGCTCGCTAACTCGCTTTACAAGCTGGTAGCTGCCCCAGCCATTTAGGTGGTGCGATGCTACGTAGCTCTCAAGATGCTTAACTGCGGGCTGTGTGGTATCGCTATATTTTGACCACATTGTACTGAAGTTCTGCTCGTTAAGGGCAGCCATAAATGGAAGTTCATCCTTGTCGCAAGGGACATCTAATATTTCGCCAAAAAAGTCTACGCTGAGAACCTTCGTGTTTACAGCGGGCTTAGCCTCTGGCTCCTGTACAATAATATCCTTAACAATCTCTACCGTATTCTCTGGCTCTGGTAGCGACTGAGGGACCTCCTGCGTAGGCTGTGGCTCTTGTGCGACTTCCGGTTGTGGCAAGACATCTGGAATAGGTGCTGGCTCGGCTTGGTCTACATCGTAGTCTGCCCAGCGCTTCTTCAAGTACTCGGCAAAATCTTCGTTTGCCTTCTTACGGAAGTCGTTATATTCCTGTGTACGTTTCTTCTTAAATGCCTCATACTCAGCTCTAATATCGGTCTGGGCTATTGCGCTTAGGCTGATAGTGAGCGAGAGGATAAGAAGGATATATCTCTTCATAAAACTTAGGTATTAGCAACAGAGCCTGACCACCGAGTAGTGTGGGCAGGCTCTGTGTTATTAAGGTCGTTTAAACAACAAAGAGAGTTGTGCGACCTATTGAATTAGCGTGAACTCTTTGAGTATATTATCTATTCTCAGCGTAGTTCTGGAACTCTGCCTCATAAGCCTTTCTGAAGCGCTCGCGGTCGAACTGAAGCTTCAACTCCTCCTCCTGTGCAATCTGGTTCTCAAGCTCCTTCTCTACCTGTACCTTGCTGATCTGTAGGCATACATAGCAGTCGTATGAGCCATCCTCGTTCTGGTAGTACTTCTCATCAAGAACCTCAATGTTGCGAAGTTGCTGCTTTACAGTTACACCTGTCAACTCCTCGTAGATAGACTTAGCCTTGCCACCAACGTTCTGAGCGTAGTTCTCCATGAATGACTTAACTTCAGCCTCAACGCTTGCTGCCAACTCCTGGCGGGCATTTGACATCGCTACCTTCTTAGCCATTGCCATCTCGTCGCTACGACCAGAGTTTACTGCGCGCCAGTACTCGTTGTTACCACGGTACTCAGGACCGCTCATAGGAACTGAAATCTCCTTAGCACCCTTAGCTGCTGGAGTAGTAGCGTTAGTTGCAAAGCAACCAGTTGACAAAGTCGCGATGATAGCGACTGCGAAATAGAAATACTTTTTCATAATACGTAATGTTTTAATTGGTTAATATTGTTTTATAGAATAATCTTGTATGGTAGATGGAAGCGAACCTCGGTGCTCTTGTTTGTCTCCTTGTTCACAATTGTAATTGTACCTGTTGCAATGCCCTCACGGCGCTTGACGCTCTCGAAGCTACTCTCCACGTCGAAGCTTAGACGGTGGTTGCCCTTGCCTTTAAACTCCTCGTTTAGCTCTGGCTTAACACGGATGTTAAGGCTGTCGAACGAGAGGTTGATGCCAGCAACCGTGAATGGAGTATCTTGCTTAGCGCGCAAGTCCAACCAACCCTTAATCTCGGCAATCTGTTCGCTTGGAATAGCTGCATCCTCCGCGATAGGAGTGGCGTTTCCCAACTTCACATCGAGCTCGATTTGACCAAATGGCACAACATCGATACGATTTTTCGATACATCGAAGTAGAAGGTGTGGCGAGCAACTGCGTTGTTTGCAAATTGGTAACTGATATCAATCTTGTTGTCATCCTCAGGCTGGCAATACTCATAATTGTAGGTTATGCGGTAGAGGTTGTCCTCGATAGCCACGAGCTCAATCTCTGAGGCATACTCGCTCTTAATGTTTGGGCGGCGTGAGGTGGTCATGTGACGACCCTCGAGGTTGAGGTAGAAGACGATATCGCCCAAGGCGGTGTAGTATGGTACGATAGATATCGCGTTGTATAATCTGCGATAGTTATCTATTAGAGCCTTTGCCTCAGCCTTGCGATTATCGTCGATGTAGTACTCACACAAAGCATTTAGATCGGTAATAGCACGAGCGATATACTCCACCTCAGTGAATGTTGAGAAGGCATCTTTAATCTGCTGGAACTGGTTGTTCTTCTCCTGCTCGATAGCGTTATACTGCTCTACAAGTGCGTTGCGCTCAAACTTTGTGAATGGATACTTGGCGTGTACCTCATATTTGTAGCTCTTGTCCGACTTGTCGTAGATCTTCTTCCAGTAGATCTCCGCTTTGTCGAGAGTGATGCCCTGAACAAAAGGTAATCTTGCCGCTATTGTCTTAATACGTGACTCATAGCTATGTGTGATATCCTCATTGTACTCGGTTCTTGTCATCGCATCGTACGACTGCTCAGTCGATGTGATGTAGACCGCCACGCTGCTAATGATAGACTGCTGGATAGTGGCTAAACACGATGTTTTAGCCCCATCAAGCGTGGCATTCTCAGCCGATACGATGATGTAGTTCTCCTCGGCAAGACCTATCCACTCTGGAGCCCTTTTTGCACTGCTCTCAACAACCTTCTGCTGTGCAGAGATGTATGGCGTTGCAAGAAGTACAAATAATATTATAAATAGGTATCTCTTCATAATTTAGGTAATTTGCATTATTTATTGCCAAGCAACCACTCCGATAGAGCCTTCTGCACTCTCTGAGTCGAGCGCTCGCTCTTCATACTCTGCTCTGAGCTCTTTTTAGATGCCTCAATCTGAGCCTTGCGTAGCATTACCTCGTCGTCGTGGAACTTCATAGCGAGCTCCTTCTTAGCTTCAATCTCCTTTAGGCGAAGCTGATACTCGCGCATCTCCCTCTCCTCCTTCTCACGCTTTGCCGCCTTCTCGAGCTCCTCAATCTCCATTTTAATGGTATCTACCATAGTGCTCGCCTCGCTAAAGCGTGTGCTTGAAGGGTCTACAGCCATTAGTGCATCAAGAGCTCCAATATAGTCCTTCAATGCAATCTTGCTCTTTGCATCCTGGAGAGCTACTGCGGCAAAACGGTCAACCATCTGGGTGTATATAGCCGTCATCTTCTCAGCAAC
>JAEIGA010020540.1_pt1 | contig 10068 bp, 11 predicted proteins | sample 9270691 | NCBI WGS metagenome assembly JAEIGA01 (sample SAMN17057246, study PRJNA624740) | gut metagenome | biome: biome; isolation source: fecal sample | host: Bos grunniens | place: China: Xizang | collected 2019
ACGCTATTTTATCGCGAATGAAAAATATTAACCGTTGGGGTTTAATGAGAAACACCCGCCAAGAAAATTTAAGCGAACATTCGCTTGAAGTGGCTGTTATTGCCCACGCGCTTGCCATTATTGGCAAAAAACGCTTTGGTAAAAACGTTAGTCCCGAAAAGATTGCGGTTGCCGCAATTTTCCACGACACATCGGAAATAATTACAGGTGATATGCCCACACCAATTAAATACTATAACCCCGAAATTAAAGAGGCTTATAAAAAGATTGAAGCTGTTGCCGAAGACCAACTTATTTCTATGTTGCCGACTGATTTTAAGGAAGAATTCACCGAAATTTACCACCCCGACCAAGACACCGCAAAATATGTTAAGGCGGCCGACAAAATTTCGGCACTGATTAAGTGCATTGAAGAAATTAAAATGGGTAATATGGAATTTAAAGACGCCGAAAGTTCAACAAAAGCGGCCATTAGTATGCTTGATATGCCCGAAGTTGAAATTTTTATGAGCGAATTTATTGAAAGTTATTACCTAACCCTAGACGAACAAAGAAGTATATAAAAACCGGTTATTATACCGAAATTTGAATTGTTTTTAGCAGTTTGCAAAATTTGGCGAAATGTTTTTTTAATTTTTTTAAAAAAAGGGTTGCATATTTTAACGTCTTGTAGTATAATAGCCTAGCACTCGCAAGAGAATATATCGCGGGATAGAGCAATCCGGTAGCTCGTCGGGCTCATAACCCGAAGGTTGTTGGTTCAAATCCGGCTCCCGCAACCACAAGGCAAGCCTTACTAACTCACTGTTAGTAAGGCTTTTTGTTTTGTTTGGCTCTCGAAACTAATACCAAAGTATTCCCATCTATACCTATCTTTTTGGACGGCTATCTGTCGGCTCGGTCGGTTTTCTGCGAAAATCCAATCAAATCTCACACTCAACAAAACATTAAAAGGTGTGAGATTATATGAAAGATAATACAATAGATGTACTTATGGTTGTTGCAGGCGTTAAACCTTGTCAGGTTAAGATTAGTGGCACTTATAACAATTTGAAATATCTTGTGAATCCAAATTTATATTTAATGGCTAATGTTGAGGCGATTATGCTTGAAAAGGATATTGCTCTGATTTACAATAGCGAAGGATATTTGCTTGGCCTTAAGGGTAATCGTAAAGTAAACAATAACATTATCGCAGGAACATTCTTTATTGTAGGAGTTAAGGAAGGTATAATTTCTTCGTTATCAAAGAAAAACCAAGAAAAATACTTTAATCGTTTTGCAAAAATAGAAAAATATACAGAAAAAGAACTTAGCGACTCTTATTGGAATGCTTGCTTTGAGAATTTAGATAAACTATAACGACATTTTAATATTAATAAAAATTCCTCTATGGTTATTCGGTAATTGCCGAAACCATAGGGGGTTTCTTTTTTGAGGTGAATTATGGACAAACACAAGAACTTTGAGATTTTACTTGAGCGAAACGGTTTGGTAAAATATTCCAATGAGGTGATTCGTATGGCTGAAAAGGATTCCGAACTGCTTAATACAATATATAAGGAAATAGCGGACAATCTTGGTATGGATATCGCTATGGATATATATAAGATGTATAAAGGTCAGCAAATTACCTTCCCTATGCGTTTTTTCAATCCAGCCCGTATTCAAAGAATAATAATACAAGAATATGACGGTACAAATATAAAAACGCTAGCAACAAAATACAACTATTCTGAAAAAACGGTTAGGCGTATTATAAGGGATAGTGTGGAAGAATAAAAAATTTAAAACAAAGGGGTAATTATTATGGGTTTATTTGACAAATTAAAAGATGGTGCAGCATCTGCGGCTGAACAAGCGAAAAAAATGGCAGAACAAGCAAAATTAGCAGCAGAACAAGCCAAGGCTAATTATGAAGCGAAAAAAGCCGCTGAAGAACAGCATCGTCAAGAAATGGAAGCACTTGCAGCAAGCAAAGCAAAGGAAATTATTGATGCTATTGTTGCATATCAAAACAATGGGAGTTTCTTCAAAAGCACTACCAAAGAAGAATTGCTCGCTTTTACCAAAGAGTTTTACGATAAAATCTTTATGCCTGCAAACAGTGTGAGCAGTAGTAAAATTCAGATGTTTCCGTATATCACGGATAAAATGCTTGCAAAAATTTCAAAAACTTGGACAACATACAACGTTACAGAAACAGCTCTTGTATACTTGAAAGTCGAAGGCAAGCAGGAAATTTTAATCACTAATTCTTCACTATATTTCTCATTAGCATTAGCGGAGGATTCAAAGTTTTTTATTAAGGGTTCAGTATCGTGTGATGAAATTAGCAGGTTCTCTGTTGCGAAAAACGGCGAAGTATTTGAATTTAAGTGTGATGAATATGTTCTTGCTACATTTGCTGCCGACAAATCTACTTCAGAAGATTTTATTACTCTTGACAACTACTTTACTTGTATTACTAATCACGATTTTGTTATTACAGATGAAGAAGTTGACCGTTTAATTCAAGAGAAAATTGGCGCAAAAATTTATGCTGAAGTAAAAAAATATATGGTATACGATGATGAAATTCTGGTTTACTTTGCTTGGGGTTTAGATTCTTTATCTGCAAAAGATTACATTGTTTGTACTAATAAGCAAATTATCCGAATGGACAGAGAAATGTTTGGCTCTACCGCCAATATTAAACAGTTTTATTATGAAGATATAGTCTCTGCAAGCACCGAACAAAATTCAAACAGCACAAGTTTAACTGGAGCATTGCTTGATGCCGCAATCACAGCCGCTACACAAACTTGTGATTTAATTATTTCTACTGCAGGTACAGGACTGAGAATTAACAATCTTTTTAAAATAGAAGCCGAAAGAATTGTTGCGGTATACCATCATTACAAGAAAGAGACAAAGATGGCGGCAAGCCAACCTCAAGTAGTCGTTCAGCAGCAAATTGACCCAATGGAGCAACTTGAAAAACTTTCTAATCTTAAAGAAAAAGGAATTATAACTGAAGAAGAATTTTTAAGCAAGAAGGAAGCATTGCTTTCTAAACTTTAAATAAGAAGGTAATGTGCGTTGCTATTATTACGTTGACTTTTAAAAAGGATGGTTTGTATGAAGTCATTTATGGCAATATTGTTGACGACAACGCTTGTTTTGTCGTTGATGGCTTGTGGTAACAAAAAGAATGATTCGTCGTATTCGGTCGAGAATCTTAATTCGTCTATATCATCATTTAACAGTAGAAACTTATAATGACGAACATACTAAACAAATCACACTTTCCTTTCCGCTAAATAAGGTCAAATAAAAAATGATATTTAACACCCGATAGCAGTACAAACTGTTATCGGGTGTTTTATTTTTAGAAAGAAGGAATAAGAATTGATTTACAAAATAGGCTCCGTAGCCGATATGGAAAGCATAGTCTTTGATAGTAACGATGCAAGAGAACTTACATATCACTATGCAAGGATATTGACATACGAATATGGAGCAGACAGAAATATTGATACGGATGACGGCGGTTATATCCTATACTGTACGTCCGGCACAACAGCGGAAGCAATTAAAAGCTTCTTTGACTATACCGAAAACTGTGTAGAATTGGTTCACCAACAAGGCGATACCTGTTCTGCACTTTTTATTTTAAGCAGTGATTACGGTGTGGTAATAATAACGTCATTTGCTGACACCCCACCCGAAATATTAAAAGAAATCAATAACTAAACGGAGGAAAACACAATGATTACAGAAAAAGACACCATAAAATGCGAGGCTATCTTCAACGATGAGCATACCCACAGATATCTGTGGAGTCGAGTGTGGGATAAAGACAAACCTACAGTATCAATAATTATGCTTAACCCTTGCCAATCAGACAACATCATTACCGATACCACTACTTCCCTTGTGGTGAATAACGTAGCAAGGCTTGGAGAGTTTGGCGGTGTTGAAATTCTAAACCTATACTCTAAGTTAACATCTAAGCTTAACTTTAAGGAAACGGATGAGGAACTAAACGACAAAGAAAACGATTCCTACATCTTAAAATCGGTAGAAGCAAGTTCTAAAACAATCATAGCTTGGGGAAAGGCATCAAACAGCAACGCAAGAATCGAGGAAAGAGCCGTACAGATTATCAATATGCTTAAAAAACACAAAGAAAAGCTTTATATGATATCCGACGGAATAAGGGTAGGCTTGCACCCTCTTACGCCCACCATTCGCAATAAATGGATTCTTGAAAAATGCGAGTTCCCAAAAGAAGCAAAGAAATAGAAAATGTTCCCGTATGGAAACATACGGGAACACACAAAAACATAGGAAAAGCCTATGTTCCGCAGAATTAGTTCTGAGGAAAGCACAAATTTTTCCGTCGATATCGTCGGTATCGATGATTGGTGTTTTATTTTTCTTTTTTAGTGGTGATTTTGCCATATAAATCTTCAATGTGTTTTTTTACAATAAATATATCTTTGTGTTTTTTTAAAATAATATAAATGCCGTTTTTTCCTTCTTTTTTCCCTTCAAGAATGGCTATTATATATTCACCAAATAACTTGTTTAATGAAATTTTCACCTTGTTATAATGGATCGTGTTTTTGTCCATAGGATAAAAAATAACTATTGCTGGAACGGTTTCCGATTTGTTTGATGTCCAAATTTTAGAGTGATATAATGCACAGGCTTCTTCGGTTATTCTATCTTCAATCGTTCTATCTTTTTTTTGCTCAGACTTATATTTTTCGTATTCTTTTTTGTCAAGAACTCGATATGAAGAATCTATTTTGTAGACTTTATATTCTTTAGATTGTTCAATAATAGGCTTTTCTTCCATTAATAATTCTAAGGCTTCTTTAACGGTTGTTCTATGTACCTCAAGCACCTTACCAAGATATGTGGCAGAAAAAGCTTTGTTTTTATTTTCAAATAAATATTGCCACGCTCTTTGTTTGGTGTTTTTATCGTTGCCTTTTGGTTTTTCTAATTTAATATGTTGTAATTCGTAAGCGGTTTTTCGTGCCATTTTCAAATTCCTTTCAGTCCTTATCGAAAAAATATCACTATCATATCCTCGCTAGCCTAACCGAATTCGAGACTCTTCCCACGGCAGTTAAAAAGTCTCCCCACACTCAAAGACAAATTGACTATGATATGGCATAATGAATTTGCCATTAGTAAGTTGAATGATTGGTTCAGTTATATAACACCGCACCAAAACATGTCAAGACTTAATACGTAAAATGGTCAGAAAAAAGTATCAACTTAAAAACAAAGTAGCAGAAAAATAAAGGAGGTGAAAAAATGGAATTTGAGCATCTTAAGGGCATTGAAATTTATACGCTTGTTAATGATGATAGCAAAATTTTTGCTGAATATACTGTACAAGGTGTTGATAAAACAATGCCAGATGTTTTGAAAATTACGGATATCGATTCACCAAAATTTGCAAGTTATTTGCGCACAGTAATTATTCCAAATATGGACGACAAAGTAACGGCAAAAAAAATAGTTCAAGACATCCACGATTATATAAACGTATATGGTTGTGATGATAAAATTGAGACTAAGGTTCGAACGGCTGGCAAGCTTAGTGATGATGTTATCGAATATGCGTTATACAATAATGCACAAGAATACGTAAGAATCACAAAGAATGGTTGGGATGTTGTGTCCTCATCAAAGAATAAGTTTATCGCAAGTGCTATGTCAACAGAACAGATACGCCCCAAAAAGTCAATAAAAAACTTAATTGATTTATTGTCGCCCTATTTAAATACGGATAAACACAGTATGCAATTGATTACCGCTTGGCTTGTACAAGCATTCTGCGAAGGTGACCACCATCCGCTATTAATTTCCGCCCCGAGCGGCTGTGGCAAAAGCGTCTTAACCGAAATTTTGCGCACAATTATCGACCCTGCAAAGGCAGATATTTGTGCTATGAATACTAAAGGCGATAATTTATTAACTGCATTGACCAATAGTTACCTTGTAGCTTTTGATAACACTCGAACGCTATGCAAGGACGAATCTGATATTCTATGTATTGCCGTCACTGGTGGAACATACAGCAAAAGAGAAGCGTTCTCAACAAATACCAACGCTGTTTTTCGCTTGCACAATTCACTTATCTTAAACGGAATTGATATCATACCAACAGAAAGCGACTTCGCTCAACGTTGCTTGCTTCTAAAATTGAAGGCAATATCTCCTCAAAAACGTCTACTTAAGAGTGAAATAAATAAACGTTTTGCTGAAGATTTACCCTATATTTTAGGTGCTATATTCGACACACTCTCAAAAGCAATGCACGTAATCCATACCGTAAAGATAAGTGAAAAATCACGAATGGCTGATGCGCAGTTTGAAATGCTCGCTATATCAATAGCGTTGGGTTTGTCGCAAGAGGATTTTCAAAATATCTATCAAGAAAATAAATCTGAATTGGACCGACAACGTTCCAAAACCGAACTGTTTTATGCTGTCCTTGAGTATATGAACAAGATTGACGGCAACAGTGTAGAAGGTACTGTTTCGCAAGTGTTTGCTAAAATTTCCAACAGTTATTCTGGTGGTAAATCCGCTTTACCCAAATCTCCATCACAGTTTAGTCGAAAACTAAATTCTGAGTTTCAAACTTTTTTGGCAGCAGGTATTAGAATAAATTTGGACGACACTTTTGCCGATGGTACCCACATCAAAATTATAAAAAAATAACTATGTGCCACCTGCCACCCGAAAGTATTAGCCAAAACAATCAAAGCAAAATCACACAAGGCGGCAGGTAGCACCCTCAAAAAATATCAAAATTAAAAGGAGAATGCTCATATGTATGGCATCAAAAGAAAAATTAAAATGAATCCTCAAATCTCAAAAGGCTCAAAAATCGTTGCCCCTGTTGTAACTAAAAGTCCCCGTAAATTCAAAAGCTACGGATACGGAAAATACCACTATCCAACATATGAACAAGTACCTTCTGGTGAGTATTTTTCGAAAATAATCCATGCCGAAGAAGCGGTTACATATACGGGCAAGTACGCTATTGAAATTCTCTACGATATACGTGCTTTACCTGTATGCTACAAAATCGCAAACGGCTTGATGGAAGACGATGGTAAAGAAGGCATTCACTTCATTAAGGTTAAACTGAATGAAGCAAGCCCATACTATCAACCGTTTATTGATTCTATGTCCGAAGCTCTCGAATGCGGTGACGAAGGTTTTGAACTAACTGATATAAACGGTGTAACAGAACACGTAAAACTAGCTTATAATGGCAACTACGCTGATTACATCGAGCGCTTCCCTTGTGAGTTTGAAGATTATATTGACCCCAAGCTACACAATGAAAATAACGCCGAAGGCAACGGCGATTGTCTCAATGATGAAGAAGGCGCTATCGATTATTTCGATGACGAAGACAACTTCGATTACCTTGATGATGATGAAGACTAAAACATAAATTATATGCCACCTGCTACAACCTACCGTTTTCCTATATACTCTAAGGGGAATCCATAAGTTGTGGCAGGTGGCACCAAACTCGAAAACTACTAGAATATATCTATATATTGTTTTTAAGAATAAGGAGTCTGGACTATGAAAGACAGATATTTAACCGTTACAGAAGTAGCGGAAATGTTGAGGGTATCCTATGATACCGCACTAAGTTTTATAAAATATAATGTTGAATATATTAATGTTGGCAGACAGTACAGGGTATTAGAAAGTAAGCTTAATGCTGTCTTATATCCTGAAAAAGCGGTTAAAAAGAAACTGCATAATAGACCAATATATCAAATAATAGAAAGGAAATAATTTATGGCAACAGGCAGTATAAGAGAAAAGAAAACTAAATCGGGTATAAGCTATCAAATAACGGTTGAAGGTGAACGTAATTCTCTCACAGGCAAACGCAATAGAATATACAAAAATGTTAAGGGTAGTAAACGTGAAGCCAATTCAGTAATGCACCGAATGATTACCGAAATGGAACAGGGTAAAATATCTAAAAAGACTAACAAAACAATTGCCGAATGGATGGATGAATGGCTTGACTCATATCTCCCCGATATATCGGAAACTACGAGGGTAGGTTATAAAACTAAAATTCGTTGCTACATAAAGCCAGCACTTGGAGATATTATGTTAAAATCTCTTAGAGCTGAACACGTTCAAAGAATGGTTAACGATATGTCTGCAAAAGGATTGTCCCCTAAAAACATCCGTGATACATTCAACAATGTCAATGCAGCTATGAAAAAGGCAGTAAAAATTCACCTTATTCCCTATAATCCTTGCGAGGGTGTAGAGCTTCCTAAACTCAAAAAATATAAGGCAAAGGTATACCCTCCCGAAATGATACGAAAATTACTTGATTGTGCTATGGGTACGGATATGTATCTTCCGATTCTGCTTTTTGTTACAGTTGGTTTAAGGCGAGGAGAATTACTTGCTTTGCGTTGGGATAACATTGATTTTAGTAACAATATCCTTAAAGTACGGGACAATATTGTAAATGGTGAAAACGGTTATATCATTAAAGCACCTAAAAGCGAAGCAGGTATTCGTGATATACATCTTGGTATAGAAGTTATGACAGAATTAAAGAAAGCTCGACTACAATATATGAACGATGCTTTTGCTTATGGCACAGGCTTTCAAAACTTAGGGTTTGTGATTCATCAAAAGGATGGCTCTCCATTCCATCCCGACTCTATGACTCAAAAATGGGCAAAGTTCTTACGCAAAAACAATCTTCCTAAGATACGCTTACACGACCTAAGGCACAGTAACGCAACGGCGCTTATTCAAGCAGGTGTTAGTGCAAAGGTAGTACAGCAGAGATTAGGACATTCTGACGTAAATATAACATTGAACACATATACCCACGTGCTACCCGAAATGGATATTGAAGCCGCACAAAAGCTTGACGGAATTATGCTCAAACGAGCGTAGCTTTAAAATTAGAAAGGCGGTTTTTGATGATACTAGTCGGCTTAATGGTCGGTTTTAAGAACATCAATATCCCACCTGCCTAGGCTGTTGATATAGAGATGGGAATCAATGTATCAGCTCATAACCCGAAGGTTGTTGGTTCAAATCCGGCTCCCGCAACCAAAAAAAGAAAGACCATCGTTTGATGGTCTTTCTTTTTTGTGTTTGTGTCCGTCAGGGCACAACATCGTTTGACCGAAGGTCAACATCATTTTTTGCAAAGCGAAAACCTCGTGTTTTCGGTCGGACACAAAACGATGTTGCCTTATGGCAAACAGTGTTATGCTTCGCATAAACGATGTGGGCTTGCGCCCAACGATGTTGCAACTTCGTTGCAAACTTGGGTACCGCAACCCGAGAGGTTGTTGGTTGGGCTCCGGCTCCCGCAACCAACAAGTAGGACCGATTTAGATATCAAGGGCAGATTTTGCGATTTTTATGTAAAACATACTTGACATTTAATCGATGTTATGTTATACTCAAGATGTAAAGCTAACTTTACGTTTTAAATATCTTTTCAGGGGGTATTTTTTTTGAAAAACAAAATAGAAGCTATTCGTAAGGAAAATGGGATTCTCCAAGAAGAGTTTGCCAAAGCTATGGGCGTATCTCGACAAACAATCAGTTCTTTGGAAAACGGACGCTACAACCCTTCCATTCTTTTAGCTCATAAAATTGCAACATTTTTTGGAATGACCATTGAAGAAGTTTTCATTTTTGAGGAGGAGTAACATGAAGAAAAAAGATATTATTTTTGGTGTAATCTGGTTTTTGCTTGGTCTTGTTTTGACCGTTCTATGCTGTTTGGAAACTCTAGACGAATTTTGGAGCGGTATGGGCTCTGCTTTGATGGTCGTTGGTATTGTGCGTCTGCTCCGCAGTTACCGTTTGAGCAGGAGTGAGACTTACCGAGAAAAAAGAAAAGTTGCCGAAACCGATGAACGGTTTCATTTTATTCGCAACAAAGCCTGGGCTTGGGCAAGTTACCTGTTTATTATCATCTGCGCCCTAAGCACTATCGTGTTTAAACTTTTGAACCAAGATTTGCTGCGTATGGCT
>JAEIGA010020541.1_pt1 | contig 10068 bp, 7 predicted proteins | sample 9270691 | NCBI WGS metagenome assembly JAEIGA01 (sample SAMN17057246, study PRJNA624740) | gut metagenome | biome: biome; isolation source: fecal sample | host: Bos grunniens | place: China: Xizang | collected 2019
GTAAGCCGTATTATTGACAACGCATACAAGGACTCACCTCAGGCTTTTGTTGACGGTCTTCGCAAAATGGGAGTTGGCATACCTCTGAACCTGCCCTTTGTGGGCAAGGGAGAACCCGTCATTCCCCAACCAAATAGCAAGAAGAGATACTGGAGCAAGTCCGACCTCCCGTGGATGAGCATCGGATATGTTACACAACAGCCGGTAATTAGCACCCTTACCTTCTACAACGGTATCGCAAATGGAGGTAAGCTGGTGAAGCCCAAGTTCATAAAAGCAGAATTAGCAGACGGGCAGATAGTACGTGAATTCCCTACAGAAGTATTGGTGGAGCAAATGTGCAAGCCATCGACTCTCAAGGATATACAGTTCTGTCTGAACAACGTAGTTAGCATAGGACTTGGCAAAAAGGCCGGTAACGGAGGCAAGCTGTTCCAAGTAAGCGGAAAAACAGGAACGGCCCAGATAGCCAGTGGCAAAAAAGGTTATCACAGCGGAACAAGGAAGTACATGGTCAGCTTCTGCGGCTACTTCCCTTCGGAAGCGCCTAAGTATAGTTGCATTGTCTGTATCGTCAAGGATGGCCTGCCTGCTTCTGGCGGCGGACAATGCGGACCTGTTTTCAGTCAAATATCCCAGTTCATCATGGCGCAGAGCGTCAAACGCGACGCCTCGCAGCTTGCCGACAGTCTGTCTGTATTCACACCTGAGACTAAAACCTCCAGGGCTAACGACGGCAAAGACCTCGTTACCGTACCCGACGTAGAGGGTATGGGAGCAAAAGATGCCGTTTTCATGCTTAAGAAGAGAGGACTTGACGTAAGCCTGCAAGGTTCTGGAGAAGTTAAGTCACAAAGCATCCCCAGCGGAACTCCCACAACTAAAGGACAGAAGATAAAACTGAACTTGGAATAGCACACGAATAACCATATATTATATATAAATAAGGTATATGACTATACAAGAACTTACGCTTGGCCACAAACCATTAGAGGTGTACGGCAATACCGAAACAGAAGTCACTGGGATAGAACTCGATTCCAGGAAATGCTCTGCTGGAGCCGCTTTCGTTGCCATTAGGGGAACGCAGGCAGATGGACACGCCTACATTCCCAAAGCAATCAGTCTGGGGGCCAACTGTATCATATGTGAGACTTTGCCAGAAGCCATGGCAGAAAATGTGGTTTACGTTGTCTATGAAAATACCGCAGACATCGTTGGCCCTTTGGCCACAACGTTCTACGGAAATCCAACGAAAAAGATGAAACTGGTTGGCGTTACTGGCACGAACGGTAAGACTACCATAGCCACCACATTATATAATATAATACGGCGCATGGGCATAAAAGCCGGTCTGTGCAGCACGGTTTGCAACTACATCGATGGAGAAGCAGTTCCAACAGAATGTACTACTCCAGATCCTATTACATTGAACAGGCTACTGGGAAAAATGGCAGATAATGGATGTGAATACGCCTTCATGGAAGTAAGCAGCCATGCCGTTGACCAAAAGAGAATAGCCGGTCTGACCTTCACAGGAGGTGTATTCACCAACCTGACACGCGATCACCTTGATTACCACAAGACCTTTGAAAACTATAGAGACGCCAAGAAAGGTTTCTTCGACATACTGCCTGCAAATGCCTTTGCCATCACCAATGCCGATGACAAGAACGGAATGTTCATGACACAAAACACAAAAGCTGCTATCAAGACATATTCCTTAAGGGGAGCAGCAGATTTTCATGCTAAAGTGCTTGAGGAAAGTTTTGAGGGCATGAACCTTGACATGAACGGCACAGAAGTTTTCGTCCAATTCGTTGGGCGCTTTAACGTACAGAATATCCTTGCCATATATGGAACTCTGTGCATGATGGGCATTGAGAGTCAAGAAGCCCTTACACAACTCAGCGCCATGAAACCAGTCAACGGACGTTTCGAGACATTCCGCTCCACCAATGGCGTAACTGCTGTAATAGATTATGCTCACACTCCAGATGCTCTAAGCAATGTGCTCAGTACCATAAACGAAGTTCTTGCCGGCAAAGGCAAATGCTGGACCGTATGCGGTGCTGGCGGAAACAGAGACAAGGGAAAACGTCCGCTCATGGCACAAGAGGCAGCAAAACAGAGCGACCGTGTCATAATAACAAGCGACAATCCCCGCGACGAGGAGCCTCAAGACATCATCAACGACATGCTGGCAGGACTCACTCAAGATGAGATGAAGAAGACTATCAGCATCGTTGACCGAAAGGAAGCAATCAGGACTGCGTGCCTAATGGCGCAAAAAGGGGATGTCATACTCATTGCCGGCAAAGGACATGAAGACTATCAGATAATCAAAGGAGTCAAGTATCATTTCGACGACCATGAAGTAGTGCGCGAAGCATTCGGCATTGCTTGAACATAACAACACATACTATCAACATGCTTTATTATCTTTTCAGATATTTGGAACAATTCGGGATTAGCGGAGCCGGAATGTGGCAATACATCTCTTTCAGGGGATTGCTCACGCTGGTCATGAGTCTGCTCATCTCCATGTGGCTTGGACAACATTTCATCAAATGGATGAGAAATCGCAACATCAGCGAATCTCAAAGAGACAAAAGCATCGATCCATATGGTGTGGAAAAGAAAGGAGTTCCCACCATGGGAGGATTAATAATCATCGTTGCCATCATCATCCCATGCCTGATGCTTGGCCGCTTGCGCAACATCTACATGCTTCTCATGCTGGCAACAACGGCATGGTTGGGATTTATCGGTTTTTTGGACGACTACATAAAACTCAAGATAAATAAAGACGGTTTGAAGCCTGTCTACAAACTTGCAGGACAAGCCATCCTGGGACTTACAGTCGGACTGACGCTTTGGCTAAGCCCCGATGCAGTGATACGCGAAAACATCACCATCTCACGCCAGGGCGCAACAGAAACTGTAATACACAAGAGCGAACCAGTCAAGAGTACGATTACAACTATCCCCTTCGTAAAGAACAACAACCTCAGTTACAGCAATCTGTTCCACTTCTTAGGAAAATACAGGACTGCAGCCGGATGGATTTTCTTTGTCTTTCTGGTAACTTTCGTGGTAATGGCTGTCAGCAATGGTTCCAACCTGAACGACGGAATGGACGGAATGTGCGCCGGTAATTCAGCTATTATGGGAGTTGCACTTGCCATACTTGCCTACGTTTCCAGCCACATTGAACTTGCCGGCTACCTCAATATCATGTTTGTACCAGGCTCTGAGGAAGTGGTAGTTTTCATGCTTGCCTTTGTTGGAGCATTAATAGGCTTCCTCTGGTACAATGCATACCCCGCACAGGTTTTCATGGGCGACACCGGCAGCCTGGCCATTGGAGGCATCATTGCTGTTACAGCCATCATCATTCACAAAGAACTTCTCCTCCCCGTAATCTGCTTTGTGTTTGTCATGGAAAGTATCAGTGTTCTGCTACAAACAAATGTGGCCAGGATGGGCAACAAGAGAGGCAAGAAATGGAGAGTTTTCAAAAGAGCCCCTATTCACGATTCCTTCAGGATAAAACCTGGGCAGCTAAGTCCTGAATTGAAAATATTCTTCAATTGGCCCAACGGCTGCTGGTTGGAAAGCAAAATAACAACGAGATTCTGGATTGTTACCATTCTGATGGCTGCCCTTGCCATAGTAACACTGAAAATGAGATGACGAAATGAAAAAAATAGCGATATTAGGAGCAGCCGAAAGCGGAGTAGGCGCAGCCATACTGGCGCAAAAACAAGGTTATGATGTCTTTGTAAGCGACATGGGAATTATCAAGCCGAACTACAAGGACATGCTAAACGAGCATGGCATCAATTGGGAAGAAGGACAACATTCTTCTGAAAAAATACTGGATGCCTCGGAAATAATCAAAAGTCCGGGCATCCCCGACAATGCACCCATTGTGGCCCAAGCCGTCCAACTTGGCATTCACATAATCAACGAAATAGAATTTGCCGGTCGCTACACCAATGCAAAAATGATTTGCATAACCGGAAGCAATGGCAAGACTACCACAACAAGTCTCATATATCACATTCTGAAGAATGCCAACTACAACGTAGGTTTGGCAGGCAATATCGGCCGTTCACTTGCCCTGCAGATTGCCGAAGGGTGCACCTTCGATCATTATGTTGTGGAGTTGAGCAGCTTCCAGTTGGACAACATGTATGATTTTCATGCAAACATTGCCGTTCTCCTCAATATCACACCAGACCATCTGGACCGCTACGACAATGACATGCAGAAATATGCTGACTCTAAGATGAGAATCATACAGAACCAGCAGGAAAACGATTCTTTCATCTATTGGGCAGACGACCCCATCATCAAGAGAGAATTGGAAAAATATGGCATCAAGGCCAAAAAGTGTCCGTTCTCCATAGTGAGCAAAAAAGGAATGATAGGGTACATTGAAAATGGGACTTACACGCTGGAGACACCTACCCCATTTAATATGGAGCAGGAATCACTTTCCTTAAACGGCAAGCACAACATGTACAATTCTCTGGCAGCTGGCATTGCCACGCGCATTGCCGGTGTCAGTGACAAAAAACTTAAGGAAAGCCTTTCTAGTTTCGAAGGGGTGGAGCATCGTTTGGAGAAAGTTGCTACCGTTGGCGGTGTATTATACATCAATGATTCAAAGGCTACGAATGTTGATGCCTGCTGGTATGCACTTGAAAGCATGACACGCCCAACCATACTCATAATAGGCGGAAAGGACAAGGGCAACGACTACGAAGCCATCAGGGAATTAGTGGCAGAAAAATGCGCAGGTCTGGTATTCCTTGGAGCAGACAACAGCAAACTGCACAGTTTCTTTGACCCCATGGGTATCCCCACATACGACACACACAGCATGAAGGAATGTATTGAGGCATGCAACAAACTGGCAAAACCCGGATACACCGTTCTGCTTAGCCCATGCTGTGCAAGTTTCGACCTGTTCAAGAACATGGAAGACAGAGGCGAACAGTTCAAGGAGATGGTAAGAAACCTTTGACTAATACATAGAGAATCCAATCACAAAAACAAAGATATACCTACATGAACAACTGGAGCAAGAAAAACTTTCAGGAAAACGGGCTTATGCAGGGCGACATGGTCCTTTGGATGGTGTTCCTTCTATTGTGCTTTATATCTGTAATAACTGTATACAGCGCTTCCAGCAACATGACATACAGCACAGGCAAGTATTGGGCACCGGTCATGCGCCATGGAATCTTCCTGCTCACTGGTGTAGGCTTCACATGGGTTCTGCACATGCTGCCATGCAAACTGTACAAGATATTTGGACTTGGAATAATGCTCTTTTCCTATTTGTTGCTGGCCTGTGCATTATTTGCAGGAAAGATAAACGGAGCATCCAGATGGGTAGGCATAGGCGACTTCACATTCCAGCCCAGCGAAATAGCCAAATTGGGATTGGTAATGACTACGGCCTTTATCTTCAGCGTGTTCCGAAACAAGGACGGAGTAAGTTCGTTTGGCATAAAAATCGCTGCCATAAACATTGCTGTCACGCTAATGCTCATAATAACAGAGAATCTAAGCACTGCCGCAATTATCTTTGTAGTGATGTTCCTCATCGCATTCTTTGCACAGGTTTCATCCAAACTGCTTATCTGGTTAGGCGGATCGCTTGCTGCCATTGCCATTGCCGGATACCTTACGGCCATCAGCATCCCCCAGGACACACTCAATAGCTGGGCAAAAAGCGACGGCGTCTTGCATCGTGTCCCCACATGGGTAAATCGTCTGAAAAGCGAAAATATCCTACCGGAAAACCCACAGGATTACAATACCTCCAACAACGTACAGGTTACACATGCACAAATTGCCATTGCCACATGCGGCATTGTGGGCAGAGGTCCTGGAAACTCCATCGAGCGAGACTTCCTGCCACAGGCATTTTCAGACTTCATATATGCCATCATTATTGAGGAAGGTGGCATTTTCGCCGGTGGACTTGTAATGTTTCTGTACCTGCTCCTGTTATATCGTGCTTTGAGAATTGCCCAACGGTGCAAATCGCTATTCCCGGCATATCTCATCATGGGACTGTCCCTTATGCTTGTCATACAAGCCATGGTGAATATGGCCGTTGCCGTGGGGGTTTTTCCCGTTACAGGACAACCGCTGCCTCTAATCAGCCGAGGCGGCACAAGTACCTTTGTAAACTGTGCCTATCTGGGCATAATGCTCAGTGTGAGCCGCTCTGCACGCCAAGTAGAGGAAGAGAAAAGTGACAAGATCGTTGAACCAGAGACACAAACCACTTTATCATGATGCAGAATCCAAGAATCATCATAAGCGGAGGCGGAACCGGCGGACATATTTTTCCGGCGGTCAGTATTGCAAACGCTATCAAATCACTTCGCCCCGGTGCCGAAATTCTTTTCGTAGGGGCCATGGACCGCATGGAGATGCAGCGTGTCCCTCAGGCCGGTTACAAAATCGTTGGACTACCTGTCAAAGGACTCATACGCCCTCTTTGGAATCCTAAAAACATCGGAATACTTATAGACTTTCTGAAGAGCAAGAGACAAGTCAGGAAAATCATCCGTGATTTCAAACCCGATGTTGCGGTGGGTGTTGGAGGCTATGCAAGTGCAGCTACATTAAACGCAGCCTACGATCTTGGCATCCCCTGCCTCATACAGGAACAGAACAGCTTTGCCGGACTTACCAACAAGACATTAGCCAGGAAAGCCAGTAAAATATGCGTTGCCTACGAAGGCATGGAACGTTTCTTCCCTGCCGACCGCATTCTCCTCACTGGCAACCCTGTCCGCCAGAATCTGTCCTCCCCGTCATTAAACAAGGACGAGGCATGCGCACATTTCTCCTTCAACTCCAACACTCCCACAGTTCTGCTCATTGGCGGCAGTCTGGGTGCACGCACCCTTAATGAGAGTGTGCTTCATTCCTTAGATGAAATCAGAAACTCAAACGTGCAGTTCATCTGGCAAACTGGCAGTTACTACAAGGAACATATCGCCCAGGAATTGCAAAAACACGGTCAACCGTCAAATCTTTATGTTACGGACTTTATCCGTTCTATGGACATGGCCTACAAGGCAGCGGATCTTGTAATAAGCCGTGCAGGAGCCAGCAGCATCAGCGAACTTTGCCTGCTAGGCAAGCCCAGCATACTTGTACCCAGCCCTAACGTCGCAGAAGATCATCAGACACATAATGCCATGGCACTTGTCAGAAAAGATGCCGCTCTTATCGTCAAAGACTGTGAGGCAGAGGGAAAACTCATTCCACTTGCGTTGAAGACTGTCACAGATACACCTCTGTTGGATTCACTTGGCAAAAATGCCCTGAGCATGGCATTTGTCGATTCTGACCAAAAGATTGCACAGGAAGTTCTAAAATTAATCGTCAACAAATAATATCACACATGCAAGCAGTATATTTCATAGGCATTGGTGGCATAGGCATGAGCGCCATAGCCCGTTATTTCCTTAATTCAGGTGTTTTCGTTGGTGGATACGACAAGACTCCTTCGGCACTGACAGAAACTCTGGAAAAGGAAGGGGCCGTAATCCACTACGAGGACAACATATCCCTTATTCCACAGGAATGCTTGCATAAGGACGATTGCCTTGTTGTATACACACCAGCCATACCAGGAACTCACAGCGAACTTAATTATTTCAAGGACAACGGCTATGATATGCAGAAACGTGCCCAGGTCCTTGGCACACTCACACGCTCACTGAAAGGCTTGTGCGCTGCAGGCACCCATGGAAAGACTACAACCTCAAGCATTGCAGCACACATCCTGCACCAGAGCCACATAGGATGCAATGCTTTTCTGGGAGGTATAACCAAGAACTATGGCACCAACTACATCCTTTCCAAGGACAGTCCATACGTTGTAATCGAAGCAGACGAATTTGACCGTTCCTTTCATTGGCTCACCCCCTGGGCAACGGTAATAACATCCACAGATGCCGATCACCTCGACATATACGGAACAGAGGAGGCTTACCTGGAATCATTCCGCAAATACACCAGTCTGATTATCCCCGGAGGCTGCCTCATCCTGCATACCGGCCTGAAACTGCAACCCGCTCCACAGGATGGTGTGAGAACATATACCTACAGCCGGGAGGAGGGAGACTTTCACGCCAAGAACATAAACATCGGCAACGGACGAATCACCTTCGACCTCGTCTCACCCATTGAAGACATACCCAACATAGAACTTGGTGTACCGGTTGCCATAAACATTGACAATGGCATTGCCGCCATGGCACTTGCTCAGATTGCCGGTGCCACAGCCGAGGAAATTCGCAACGCGATGCTCAGTTTCGGTGGCGTAGACCGCCGCTTCGATTTCCACGTACGCAGAGAGGACATGGTATACATTTCTGATTATGCACACCATCCCGAGGAAATACGTCAAAGCATACTCAGCATCAATCAACTCTACAACGACCGCAGAATCAAGGCTATATTCCAACCTCACCTTTATAGCCGAACCCAGGATTTCTACAAGGAATTTGCCGATGCTTTGTCACTTCTTGACGATGTCGTTCTTCTGGACATCTATCCCGCCCGCGAAGAACCCATTCCTGGCGTGACGTCAAAATTGATATACGACAACCTTCGTCCTGGCATCAGAAAAACCATGTGCCGCAAGCAGGACATCCTTGATTGTGTCAGAGAAAAGGACTTTGATGTTCTGGTTACCTTAGGCGCAGGCGATATAGAAAACTATGCAAAGGAGATAGCAGATATCCTCAACAACTGACCCCATGAAAATACTCATAAAGATCATACTGCTTACAGGCATTCTCGGATATCTTGTCTTTGCCTTTGCCAACCTCTCTCACGACGAGGATCAACGCGAGTGCATTGGTACGGAGATCATCCTCGAGGACTCTATCGCCAATTTTGTCAACAGGCAGTTCGTTGAGCAGCTCATCGTTCAAAGCAAGTGCCCCATACAAGGCAGGAACATCAAGGACATAGATATCAGGACCATTGAGGCAAGCATACAGAACAATCCATATATAGATTCTGTAGCATGCCACTACACATCCACAAACCTCCTGTGTATACGCGTCCTGCCCAGAAGACCCGTACTGCATGTAATTAGCGACAACGGAGAAAAATACTATATGGACATCAACGGCAACGACATGCCCACAGACGTCTTTCTCCAAGACCTGTGTCTGGCAACAGGAAACATCTCTAAAGACTACGCCAAGGAGCATCTCGTCCAGATTGCCGATTACGTAAACACACACGCGCCCTGGAACAAGGAGATACAGCAGATTTCTGTCAGAACTCCCAAGCACATTGAAATAATCCTGTCTACAGGCAGTCATACAGTAGTTCTCGGAGAACCCACCGACATCCAGGGCAAGCTCAACAGACTGCAAAACTTCTATGAGGAAGGATTGAACAAGGTTGGCTGGAACAAATACAGCATCATCGACTTGAACTACGCCAACCAAATCGTTTGCACCAAGAAACAAAAAAGATAAAGACACAATATATACTATGGCAGCAGAAAAGTACACCATCGTAGCACTGGAGTTAGCGACAACATCCATTCGTGCTATTGCAGGACAACGAATGCCTGACGGCACCATGCAGGTAGTGGCATTTGCAGAAGAAAACGCATCTAACTGCATACGAAAAGGCATTATCGACAACATTGACAAGACCACGCAAGCCATTTCGCGTGTTCTTGGCCAATTGAGTTTACAATTAGGTCAGACAATTTCCCGTGTCTATGTGGGCATCAATGGCCAGTCCCTCCACTCTGTACAGAATCGCATCCAGAGATCCTTCAGCGAAAGGAAACAGATCACCAACACTCTGATTGACGAACTCATGGACACAAACCGCGGTGTGGTGTATACAGACTCACAGATACTTGAAGTCATACCCCAGGAATACAAAGCCGGCAATCGTAGCGAAATAGATATTGTGGGCATTCAAGTAGAGCAGATGGAGGCGAACTTCCTCAACATCATTGCAAGGAATTCCCTGTCCGAGAACATTGAGAAA
>JAEIGA010020542.1_pt1 | contig 10068 bp, 8 predicted proteins | sample 9270691 | NCBI WGS metagenome assembly JAEIGA01 (sample SAMN17057246, study PRJNA624740) | gut metagenome | biome: biome; isolation source: fecal sample | host: Bos grunniens | place: China: Xizang | collected 2019
GAACTCAGACGGAGAAGTGGATAATGTCCACGTATTCTTTGCAGGAGGAGACGAATCAGAAGGTGAAGGAGATGACTGTATCTGGGCGCACCAGTGGAACATCTCGACCGGAGCCGGACTCCCGAAACTGGAGCTCGACGGCAAGATCATAGACCGCTATTCATGCAGCAGCGAGCTTTCAAGACAGGGCTACAGTTCTTCAAGATATGAAATGGCCGGCATCGGTGCCTTCTGCCATGAATACTCACACACTTTAGGACTTCCGGATTTCTATGACACTGATTATGAAGAGAATGGCTTGAGCGCAGGGCTATGGTACTTTACAAGCGTAATGGACGGAGGATGCTACAATAATAACAGCAACACTCCTCCATACTATAATGTCATAGAGAGGGAAATACTGGGCCTTGTGGAGCCCGTCATCATCACGGAAGGCATGTCATGCAGCATGGGCCCTATCCATGAGAGCGGGAAATGCTACAGGATGGAGACCGACAGGCAAGACGAATACTACCTTTTCGAATGCCGTTCTGCAGAAGGATGGGACAAATATATCGGAGGGGCAGGAATGCTTGTATACCATATTGACAAGACAAACAGTCACATTTGGAATATCCGTAATACGATAAATTCAAATCTGCAACATCAGTGCGCCGACCTCATAGAGGCTGACGGTAGAAAAGATGATTATTACGCAGCTTCCGACGATATGATCATAAACATCGGAGGGATATTCTATCCATATGGGAAGAACACCACCTTGTCGGCCGGAAGCACTCCTGGGTTGAAATATTGGAGCGGCGCAAAATGTCCGATTACAATCAAGAATATTGCCAGAAACGGGAAAGCCATAAGCTTTACTGCCGTCGGGAAGAGCACTGTTACACCTCCTAAACCTGCCGATGTAAAATTTGCGGCATTCACTGACGCCGTATTGATCAATTTCAACAGCAGCACAACATATGAGGGAGATGCAAGGATAAGATGTTATACAGATACTTGGGATAAGACAATGACCGTTTCTCCATATGAAAACGGCAAATATTCCGTAACAATCGATGGTCTCAGCCCTAACGCCACCACATATAAGGCCGATATCTGGTTTGAGATCGACGGTCTGAAAGGGACAGTAACCACCATAAATTTCATGACCAAGACGCTTCCTGAAACCGAATGGCCGTATATATATCTGAATTATGCTTCGCGCAACAATGACGGCAGTTTCATAAAAGGCAGCAGTTTCCCGCTCAGAGTAAACAATGCTTCAAATGCCGAAAAAATCACGTGGAAATTCAACGGCAGAGTCATCAGCCCTAAAGACGGGTACTTCACAGTAAGCGAAAGCGGAACGCTCAAAGCCGAGATTTACTTCGAAGACGGCAGCAAGAGCGTCATAATAAAGGAAATCACAGCAAAAGAGCAGGAATTATGAAACGCATTATAATATTCATGATACTCATCGCATCTATTTCCGGATGCACGCAATATGACGTCACAGAGCTGCTTCTGTCCAGAAACGACATATCTCTTACCTGCAGAGGCGTGGAAGAATTTGTCTATATTCCCCAAAGGTGTCAGATTGGGTATAACGACAAATCCAACACATTTTATGTATACGAAGACCGCCTGTCTGACTGGTTCAGCGTAGTTTGCGACGCAGATCCTTCATCTGCAGGACAAGAGCTCACGGCTGATGTAAGCTGGACGACAAAGACAAGCACAAGGTCATTCAAGGGGCTCCAGTTCAAAGTGGAAAAGGTCGACGTCGACGGGCATATCTGGCTATGGAACAGCACACATGTAATAGGAATTGTAATTAAAAAACTATAACCGATGACACAAATGAAAAATATCGTAGCAAAGTTTGCCATCGATGGCACTGTTACGGACATCAAGCCGCTCGGTCCGGGATTCATCAACGACACTCTGATTGTAAAGACAGAAGAAGGTCCGAAGTACATACTTCAGAGAAAGAACCACATTGTATTCCCTGATGTACCGGGAATGATGAACAACATCCTGATGGTCACAGAACACATCAAGGCAAAGGTTGCAGCAGAGGGAGGAGACCCTATGCGCGAAGTGCTCACTGTAGTCAGGAGAAATCCGGAAAGCATATCTGCACAGGAAGCCGAACTTGCCTACAACGATCTATACTACAAGGACGAAGAGGGCAACTTCTGGGCGATGTGCACTTTCATCGAAGGCTCGGTGACCTATGAAAAGGCTGACACGCCGGCCTTGGCATATAAGGGAGGGCAGGGCATCGGCAAGTTCCAGGCCCAGCTATCCGACTTCACCACGCCGCTGAGCGAGACCATCAAGGGATTCCACAATATCCGATGGAGATTCCAGCAGTGGGAAGAAGCTTTGAAAAGAGACGCAGCCGGACGTGTGAAGGATCTTGCGGAGGAGATCGGCTGGATCGAGTCGCGCAAAGAGGAAATGCTAGGATTCTGGAGCCTTGTGGAAAACGGTACAATCCCGACACGCGTGACCCACAACGACACCAAAATCAGCAATATCCTTTTTGATGTAGAAGGAGAAGTACTTTGCGTAATCGACCTCGACACCTGCATGAGCAGCACTTCTCTCAACGATTTCGGAGATGCAATCCGTTCATACACTAATACTGGAGCAGAAGACGACCGCGACCTTTCCAAGGTCTCGATGTCACTCGAAATGTTCAAAGCCTATACAGAAGGCTATCTCTCGGAGCGAAAGGACACTCTCTGCAAGAGCGAGCTGGAATGGCTGGCATTCTCTGCACGCTACATCACCTTCGAACAGGTACTCCGCTTCCTGATGGACTACATCGATGGTGACACCTACTACAAGACCAACGCTCCTGACCACAACCTTGTCAGAACACACGCACAGTACAAGCTGCTTCAGTCCATGGAGGAGCAATATGATGCGATGGTGGGAATAGTGACCAATTTCTAATATAGACGGATATGAATACAATGAAGGCACAATATGTTGCAGGATTGGAAAGCCTCTCCGACGAGGCCCTGCGTGAAGCGCTGGCCTGCCTCGAGAGCCATGCAGTCGCTAACGTAAATTGGAAGGAATATCCTTACTCCCCTGCAGTGAATTTCAAACTTGGGTGGTCTGACAAAGCCATAGCAGTAATGTTTGAAGTGACAGAGTCACACGTAAAGGCTGTTGCGATGGAAGACAACGGCCACGTATGGGAAGATAGCTGCGTGGAGTTCTTCGTCCGCCATGCAGACGGAATCCACTACTGCAACTTCGAACTCAACTGTGCACAGACACTGCTCGCGGCAAAGAGGACATCAAGACATGATCCGGCATATTTCACAAAGGAGGACCTATCCGGATACAGAAGATTCGGAAGCCTGAAACATGAGCCTATAGACATTCATGGGACGGATCTGAAGTGGTGGGCAATAGAAGTGATTCCGTTCGGGCTGCTCGGCTTTGAAAAGGCTCCTGAAGCCCTTCGTGCCAATTTATATAAGTGCGGAGACAAATGTGACCAGCCCCACTTCCTGAGCTGGTCGCCTATAGACCTTCCGAATCCGGATTTCCATTGTCCGGACTTCTTCGGAACAATAGAGTTATCAAAATAAGCTGGATCACTTTGATTTGACCGTAAAGGTTCCAGATTACAGCGCAGTCCGGTTGTCTCGAGACATCCGGACTTTTTTGTGATTTATCGTAAATTTATTGTAAATTTGCAGCCGTTTTTGAAATTAAACTAATAAAGATAAATATCATGAGAAAACACATTGTAGCTGGCAACTGGAAGATGAACACTACAGTTGCAGAGGGCGTAGAGCTCGCAAAGGCAGTAGTAGCAGCTTCTGCTGAGGTTCCTGCTGACGTAGAGCTTATCATTGCTCCACCTTTCACTCACCTTTATCCTGTAGCTGAGGTTGTAAAAGGCACACGTGTAGGTCTTTCTGCTCAGAACTGTGCAGACCACGTAAAGGGTGCATATACAGGAGAGGTAGCAGTAAACATGATCTCAGGCATCGGAGCAGAGTATGTTATCCTCGGTCACTCTGAGAGAAGAGAGTACTATGGCGAGACAGATGCTACTCTCGTTGAGAAGGTAAAGCTTGCTCTTGCTGAGGGTCTTTCACCAATCTTCTGCATCGGAGAGAAGAAGGAAGAGCGTGAGGCAGGACGTCATTTCGAGGTTGTTACAGAGCAGGTAAAGAACGTTCTTTTCGAGCTCACAGCTGAGGAAATGGCAAAGATCGTTGTTGCTTACGAGCCTGTATGGGCTATCGGAACCGGTCTTACTGCAACTGCCGAGCAGGCTCAGGAGATTCATGCTGAGATCCGCAAGGTACTCGCAGAGAAGTTCGGTGAACTCGCTGAGGAAATTTCTATCCTTTACGGCGGTTCTTGCAAGCCATCAAACGCCAAGGAGCTTTTCGCTTGTCCTGACATCGACGGCGGTCTTATCGGTGGTGCAGCTCTCAAGGCTGAAGACTTCATCGGAATCGCAGTCAGCTTCTAATCTGACTATTTTATAAGGTCTGTTCAGTTTTAAAACCTAACTATATCGGGGGGCTCTCCCGTTCACAAGGCCACGGGAGGCCATGGTTTAAAAGCTGAACAGACCTTAAATCATGCAATCACGAATATGAAAAAGATCTACTTTATTACAATGGCTTTATGTACTGCCATAGCATGTACAGATAAGTCGGATGACGCGCTGAGGGAAAAGGTTGAAAGCTACGCAGTAGTGGAAGTATCGTCTCCACTATACGATGCTCTCTCAGAAAACGACAAGAAAATCATTGACCTGTTCCGTCAGGCGGGAGAAATCATGGACGGACTTTTCTGGAAGCAGACCTTTGGCGATAAGGCTGAGATCGAGGCTCTACCTGACGGCTATGCAAAGGCATATGCGATGATCAACTACGGTCCTTGGGATCATCTCGACGACAATAATCCTTTCATAGAGGGATATGGAGTGAAACCTCTCGGATGCCGGTATTATCCGCAAGATATGACCATGGAGGAGTGGGAAGCATTCAATGATCCCGACAAGCTCAATCTCTATACCGTAATCCGCCGCGACGAGAACGGTGACCTCAAGACAGTATGGTACCGCGATGAGTACAAGGATGAGCTGGAAAAGGTATGCTTACTTCTCGAGGAGGCTGCCATGCTTACCACCAACGAGGGCATGCGCAAGTATCTCACAGAACGTGTAAAGGCTTTCCGCACAGACGACTATCTTGCCAGCGACATGGCTTGGATGGACATGAAGGACTGCAACATGGACCTTGTAATCGGTCCTATCGAGAATTATGATGACCATCTTTTCGAGGCAAAGGCCGCTTACGAGTGTTTTATCCTTCTGAAGGACGAGACCCGCAGCGCCAACCTCGCCAAGTACGTGGCACTCCTCCCTACCTTGCAGCAGATGCTTCCGTGCGCACCAGAATATAAGACTTTCGTGCCTGGAACATCATCTGACCTTAATGTATATGATGCTATTTTCTATGCAGGAGATTGCAATGCCGGCAGCAAGACAATAGCAATCAACCTGCCGAACGATGAAAGAGTGCATGCAGCCAAAGGAGCACGCCGTCTACAGCTATACAACAGCATGATGGCCAAGTTCAACAAGATTCTTGCACCTATCGGCGAGGTACTTGTCGAGCCTTCACAGCAGAAGTACCTCACAGCTGACGCATTCTTCTGGAATGTGACCTTCCACGAAGTGGCTCACGGTCTTGGAGTAAAACAGACAGTGAACGGGAAAGGCACTGTAGATCAGGCTATGGGAGACCAGAAGACTTCATGGGAAGAGGCCAAGGCCGACATCCTCGGTCTGTTCATGGTGAACAAGCTGATCGAGATGGGAGAGATTGCCGATATCACAAAGGAAGAAGCAATAGCTACATTCATCGCCGGCATCGTACGTTCCGTACGCTTCGGCTCAGCTTCATCGCACGGCAAGGCCAATATGATGTGTTTCAATTACATGGAAGACCACGGTGCATTCAGCCGCAATGCAGAAGGAAAATATGTTGTGGACTTTGAGAAGGCTGAGGCTGCCATCGATTCGTGGGCTGCCCTCATCCTTGAGACTCAGGCAACAGGAAACTTTGAGTTCGCACAGAAATACGCAGCTGAAAACGCAAGTATCCGCAAGACTCTTGCAGCTGAGGTTGCAAAGGTAAACGAAGCCGGCATCCCACGCGACATCGTATTCGATTTCACTTGGTAGGCTGATTGGTCCGCTAGTTGATATATCCGTTTCAGATTATTAAATTTTAATGATATGAAACGGATATTTTTATTGATTGCTGTGGCCGCATCAGGTCTTTTAGCGGCAACAGAAGCAGACGGATGCACAGGAATATATCTCACGGCTCAGGATGGCAGCAGGGTTGCCGCCAGAACAGTAGAGTGGGCTGCAACACCTATGCAGTGCGGATACGTGGTATCTCCGCGAGGACATGTCCATCAGTCTTTCACGCCAACTGGTGAGAATGGCATGAAATATACTGGAATATATGGATATGTAGGAATCTATACCGAATATGAACCATTTATCGTAGAAGGGGTAAATGAAACCGGTCTGGCAGCCGGGCTCTTCTTCTTCCCGAATTATGGAGAATATGCTCCGTACGACAAGACAGCCGATGCAAAGACCATCTGCGACATGCAGTTCGTATCATGGGTACTTTCACAGTTCTCGACAATAGACCAAGTGAAGGACGCCATGAGCAGGATCAATCTTGTGACACTTGACAGCAAGATAGGCGCAGTACATTGGAGGATAATCGAGCCAAGCGGGCGTATGGTGGTACTGGAGATTGTAGGCGGAGTGCCTCATTTCTATGAGAATCAGTTGGGAGTCCTTACAAACGCCCCGGGATTCAAATGGCACATGACCAACCTCAACAATTACATCAATCTGGAGCCGGGCTCTGCACCGGACAAGACATTGAAGCCAGGAATAACACTCCAGGCACTGGGACATGGAAGCGGAATGCTGGGAATCCCTGGAGACTTCACATCGCCATCAAGATTTGTGCGGGCTACATTCTTCCAGACGACTTCTCCTACATGGGCAACAGGCGTGGAAACTGTAGTGCAGGCATTCCATATATTGAATAATTTCGACATTCCTATCGGAAGCCAACACGCAAAGGCAGATATACCAAAGGGATTGCCAAGCGCCACACAGTTTACTTCTGCTACTGATCAGACGGCTTTGAAGATGTATTACAGGACAGCCTGGAACAGCAATATCAGATGTATCGACTTGATGAGTATTGATTTCCACAAGGTCAGATATCAGGCACATCCTTTAGATAAGAGTCTGGAGCAGCCGATTGAGATGATTAAGGTCAATTAACAGGATTTGCTCCCTTCGGTCGCACATCCTGAGACCGCTGCCGCGGGGGCACTTCTGAACAATTACAGGTGATTTCCGAATCACCTGTTTCAGTATAAGCGGGACCAGCTTTGAAAGCAAGCTTTCAGCCGGTCCCGCTTATACTGAAACGGAATGCCCTGCGGGCATTCCGTAATTGTTCAGGTTGAGATACCAGGATTCGAACCTGGACAGACAGAACCAAAATCTGTAGTGCTACCGTTACACCATATCTCAATTCCGGGCGCAAAGATATCACATATTTTGATTATCTGCAAATTTAGAAAAGTCCGTAAACCAGATTCCAGACCAGGAAGCGAAGCAATTTGCCGACAAACATCAGCAGGATGGTCCAAAAAGGCCTGGTTTTGTAAAATCCTAGTCCGATGGCTATCACATCACCTATTATAGGGAACCAGCATATGAGAGCCAGCCATACTCCGAACCGGTCAATCTTCTCTTTCTGTTTCTGCAGGGTCTCCGGCTTGACCTTGAACCACTTCTCCATCCACTCCCACTTTCCCATCCAGCCGATCCAGTATCCCAGAACACTTCCCAGCCAATTGCCTAAAGTTCCTGCCACGAGACATCCAAGCGGATTTCCGGTAGCAGCAAGCACTCCCAGATAAATGGCATCTGAGCTGAAAGGAACAATGGTTGCAGCCATAAAGGCGCCCAGAAAGAGTCCCAGAAGTCCTAATCCCTCAAGCCATTCCATCACTTTCTCTTTTTCTTGAAGAAATCCGTCACTATGGAGCCGCATTCATCTGCTAAAACTCCTGATATAATTTCAGTCTTGGGATGCATAAGCGAAGGAGAGAACATGCTGAATCCACGCTTAGGATCTGATGCTCCATACACTACCTTACCGATCTGTGACCATGCCAACGCACCTGCACACATCGGACATGGCTCCACCGTCACATAAATGGTGCAGTCATTGAGATATTTACCGCCCATGGCCTCTGCAGCAGCAGTAATGGCAATCATCTCGGCATGTGCTGTGGGATCATTAAGCCGTTCGGTCATATTGTGCCCCCGTGCTATGACACGCCCCCTGCATACAACTACAGCACCTATAGGTACTTCGTCTTCAGCCGCTGCCGCCATAGCCTCTCTAAGGGCCTCCCTCATGTATTTCTCATCCATAAGCAAAAAAGGCACGCACCTTCGTGCGTGCCATACGCGCAATATTAAAGTTTTACTGCTATAGCCGTTGAATTGTCCATCTTCGGCATCGTCATTCCAACACGGGCATTGACATATGTCGGATCGCAGACAACATATTTCTTTCCATCTACAACCAGGTAGTCACCGGATACATTCTCATTAAATTTTACAGCTGTGGCAAGGTGGCCAGGGTAATAGATCAGCACCATGTCCAGACCTACGATATCGCGTACAAGTCTCGAGAACAGGATAGAACGGTCCTCGCAGTCGCTATATGGATAGTAGATGGTCTCTTCTGCAAAGAAAGGCCTGTCGCCGCCCCAGATTTCGTCATCATAGCCATATTCGAATGCGGTCTGAACAAAATTAAGAATAATGTTCACAGCCTCATTCTCCGACTTACCTTTCACATAAGCTCTTAACTTCGGATATAGCATATCCCTTGTGACCTTATCAAGCGGCAACATAGCAAACGCTCTCCACTTGGTATACTTGTCGCCCTTCTCGAATGATGAAGGATACTCATTATAGAATGACAACAGATTCTCGTTTACAGACACATTTGCGGTCATATCAGGATATCGCTTCGACTTAACTGTCCTTGGAGAAGATGTCTTGGCAGTAAACTTATTCTCACCTGTCAACAGCAGACGCATAGGTCTGGTCTCAGGGAATGACTCGGTGAAGATATAAAGACTCTTCGCTCCAGATCCGTCAAGTAGATAATAGTGTTTTCCACCTACGGTCCAATATAGCTTCTTGAAAATATCACTGTCGGAAGCCATAAGCATGTGGAGACGAGTGTTATCAGTAGAACGTGCCATAAGCACGTCGAATCCTGACTGGGTAAGCATATATGCCTGGAATACAACAGCTTCCTTGTTATTAGCCTTGCCATATACCTTTCCCGTAACTGTCTCAATCAGTTTAACATATGCCCAGTCACAGAGGTCGAGAGATTTCCTCAATCCAAGACAATCAGCCAAAAGGTTGTCATACTTTGGTTCTCCAAGCATCTGCCACATATCGGCTACACTATCCTCGTCAAGTCCCTTAAGAGTGAGCTTGTCAGCCACATCACACCTTACCTTGCATGATGTACCGTACAAAGATACAGTCATCCATTTCTGCTGGGGAATCTTAACCTCCTCGATAGGGGCAATTGGCGCAGGCGCAGGTTCGGGCTTAGGTGTAGGAGCCACCACAACGTTAGTAATCTTCTTATTTTCCGGAGTCATGTCCATCTCATTCTCGGGCACGACAGAAGGGGCCACATCCTTGTCAGGAGATGGTTGAGGCTTCGGTGGCTTACTGTCCATCCGCTCCCAAGACCTTCTCATGAAGGCTTCGAACTCGGCATTCACCTTATCCCTGTATGCCTTGAACTCAGTCTTGACCTGTTTCTTATAGCTCTTGAACTCAGACAAGGCCTTCTCCTTGTAAGACTTGAAATCGTCCATATTCTGCGCCTGAGCATTGCCGGACGAAAGCGCCAGAGATGCAGCAATAGCCGCGACTATAAC
>JAEIGA010020543.1_pt1 | contig 10068 bp, 6 predicted proteins | sample 9270691 | NCBI WGS metagenome assembly JAEIGA01 (sample SAMN17057246, study PRJNA624740) | gut metagenome | biome: biome; isolation source: fecal sample | host: Bos grunniens | place: China: Xizang | collected 2019
GTAAGCAGTTATTTTTCCGGTACTCACGCCTCACCGAAAACAGTAAGGCTCGTTTCTCTTATCAGAGACTTCGACTACATTCTTTGCAAGACCGAAATAGAAGCTCTCACTCTTGAAAACGTGCTTATAAAAAAGCACTCTCCCAAATACAACATAAAGCTCAAGGATGCTAAATCCTATCCCTATATAAAAATGACGGGCGGCGAATACCCGAAGCTTATTGTAACACGTGACAGGAGAGGCGACGGAGGGAAATATTTCGGTCCTTACCAGGGTGTTTCTCTGGCGTACGCCGCCTTGGAAACGGTGCTTAAAGCCTTTTGTCTCCCCACCTGCAAAAGGAAATTTCCGGAGGATATAAAAAAGGAGCGCCCCTGCATTTACCGTGATATGGGCAGATGCGTAGCTCCCTGTACGGGAGAGGTCAGCCCCGAGGATTACGGCTACCTCATAAAATGCGCCGAGCGGGTTTTGCTTGGCGACATAAAAGAAACCAAAGAAGAGCTTACCGCCATTATGCTTCGGCATGCAGAGGCAGAGGAATTCGAAAAAGCGGCGTCGGTTAGAGATAAAATTGCGGCAATCAGCGCTCTTACAGAGCGGCAGAAGGTAGTTGCCGACGAAAAAATAAACAGGGACGTTTTCGCCTTCCACATCTCCGAAACCGAAGGAGTTATGGCAACCCTGACCATAAGAGCAGGTGCTCTCATTAACAAAAGCGAATTTATGCTTTCAAGAGCGGAGGGGCTATCCTCCTCCGATGCCGTATCGCTGATTGCAGATTATTACGAAAGCAGTACAAATCTGCCAAGGGAGGTCTTGCTGGATTTTCGCCCCGAGGAAGATGACCTTGCTCTTCTTTCCGACTATCTTTCCCTCCTCGCCAATCGCCGAATTGCGGTAAGATGTGCGGAAAGAGGCGACGGAAGGGCTCTTTGCGAAATGGCGAGAAAAAATGCCGAGGAGGTTGCAAGGCAATACAGACTTGAAGGTCAGCGAGAGGATAAAAACCTCAAAAGGTTGGCAACTCTTCTCGGGCTTCCATACACGCCCCGCCGTATAGAGGCGTACGACATATCCAATTTCGGTGATGAATGTATAAGAGCCTCTATGATAGTTTACGAGGACGGCAAGCTTAAGCGAAGCGATTACCGCAGCTTTAAAATAAACACCACAGACGGTAGGGACGATTACGGCTCTATGAAGGAGGCGCTGCGAAGACGTCTTAACCACATAGGGGACTCCTCTCCCTCGCTCGGGGTATCCCCCGACCTCATTCTTCTTGACGGAGGGGACGGACACGTAAATTCCGTAAAGCCCATTCTATCCGAGCTGGGGCTTGACGTACCGGTATTCGGAATGGTGAAAGACGACTTCCATAAAACCAGAGCTATAACCGACGGTGAGAGGGAAATTTCCATAGCCCAGGAGCTTGGCGCTTACGCCTTTGTTTACAATCTCCAAGAGGAGGCTCACCGCTTCGCTTACGGAAAAACGTCTTCGGCAAAAATAAAAGCCATGCGCCACTCTACCCTTGAAGCGATAAAGGGAATCGGCGCTGCAAAGGCAAAAAGGCTCCTTGCCGAAATGAGCCTTGCGGAAATAAAAAAAGCCTCCCTTGAGGAGCTTATGAAAATACGCGGCATTTCAAAAAGAGATGCCGAGGCTATATACTCTCACTACAATAACAAGGAATAAAGGAGGCAGACGTGTTAAGAATTACAACAGGCTCAGCCAAGGGTAAGGTCTTGAAAACTCTCGAGGGAGAAGCGACAAGACCAACCTCTGAAAGAATAAAGCAGGCTATATTTTCATCTATACAATTTGACATTGAAGGAAGGCGAGTCCTTGACCTTTTTGCGGGGTCGGGGCAAATGGGGCTTGAGGCTCTGTCAAGAGGCGCCGCTTCGGTAACCTTCATTGACTGTGCAAGAGAAGCTATGGATATAGTAAAAGCAAACGCCACCTCCACAGGCTTCTTCGGTAGCTCAAAATACCTTGTCAGCGACTGGCGCAATTATATAAGAAAGGCAGGAGGGCGTGACGTTTTTGACCTGATTTTCATAGACCCGCCATATTCTATGGAGTGCGGCTGCGATGCGGCGATAAGACTTGCCCAAGCAGGTATGCTCGCCGAAGGCGCAATTGTGGTAATCGAGAGCGGCACTGAAGATATATCCCCTGAAGATATAGAGGGCTTTGAAGTTCTTAAATCCACCCATTACGGGAAGAAAACCTTTGTAAACATCCTGCTTTACAGAGGAGAGTAACCGTAAGGGAACAAAAGGAATTAAAAAATGGAAAACCTTAAGAAAGAAAAAAAGGACCTGGCGGTTATCATCCCCGGCAGCTATGACCCGCCTACTATGGGACACTATCACCTAATAAAAAGAGCTGCGGAGGAATATCGCGAGGTTTACGCAGTCGCCTTTATAAACCCCGAGAAGGAATATCTTTTCACAACCACCGAAAGAGTAAGTATGCTTATGCTTATGGCGGAGGATTTTGATAACGTGCTTGTCAGCTTTTCCTCGGGGCTGGTTATTGATTATATGAGAGAGCACGGCATCGACAAGATTATAAAGGGCGTAAGAAACGATGCAGACAGGGCGTACGAAGCGAAGCAGGCAGAGTGGAATTTTAAGCACGGTGGGTACGAAACCGAGCTTTGGGAGTCGGAGGCGGAATACGCCGGGATAAGCTCCACTTTTGCAAGAGCGCAGCTTTCGGCCGCAGGGGATACTTCGGATATTTTACACCCAAGCGTCTTGAAGTATATAAAATCAAAAAGGCAAATTTGATATTGACAAAGCTGCGGGTTTAATATATAATATATTATTGTTAAAAAGCTTTTAAATATTTAGCGAGGCGAAAGGGCGGAAGGCAAGTCTTATCTCCCTCAGCCCTCCGAAAGGAATAAAAAGGACAATGAAGGAAAGAATCGAAGAATTAAAAGCAGGCTTTTCCGAAAGCTTGGCTTTGGCAAAAAACGAGGAAGAGCTTGAAAATCTCAGAGTGACATATCTCGGTAAAAAGGGATACGTTGCATCTCTTATGCAGTCCTTGCGTGACGTTGCGGACAAGAGAGCGGCAGGTCAGCTTATCAACAGCTTCAAATGCGAGGTTGAGGATAAAATCAACGAGGCGGCAAAGGCTCTGGCAGACGCCGCTATCGCCGCTCAGATAAGGAGTGCAAAGAAATACAACCCCACCCTTAAATTTGCCGAGGAGCTTGGCTCCTATCACCCCATAACCTTGGCTACAAAGGAAGTGGAGGAGATATTCCGAGGTATGGGATTTACCATCGAGGATTACGCTGAGGTGGTTGACGACTATGAATGCTTCGAGGCTCTCAATATACCGAAGCATCACCCTGCCCGCGATATGCAGGATACCTATTATCTTGAGAACGGTCAGCTCCTTAAGACTCAGACCTCTGCGGCGCAGAACGCTATCATGAAAAAATACGGCGCTCCTCTCCGTGCCATCTTCCCCGGCAGATGCTTCAGAAACGAATCTACCGACGCTTGTCACGAGAACACCTTCTTCCAGATGGAAGGTATGATGATAGACGAAAACATTTCCATATCCAATCTTATATACTTTATGAAAACTATGCTCTCTGAGGTGTTCAAGAGAGATATCAAGGTTCGACTTCGCCCCGGCTTCTTCCCCTTCGTGGAGCCCGGCTTTGAGCTTGATATAAACTGCCTCATTTGCGGAGGCGAGGGCTGCCCCTCCTGTAAAAATTCAGGCTGGCTTGAGCTTTGCCCCTGCGGAATGATACACCCTAACGTTCTTAAAGAAGGCGGAATTGATACCGATAAATACACAGGCTTTGCCTTCGGTCTCGGTCTCACCCGTCTTGCTATGATGAAATACGGCGTTAAGGACATAAGAGATTTCAACAGCGGCGATCTTGAGGCGCTCTCCCAGTTCAAATCTCTTTAATTGCGAGTGAAAGGCAGGAATAAAAAATGTTTTTATCAATGAATTGGATTGGAGATTTCGTTGACCTCTCCGGTCTTGACAAAAAATCTCTTATAAAGAATTTCACCCTCTCTACCGCTGAGGTAGAGGATATAATAGTTAAGGGTGAGGATACCTTTGGAGTTGTGGTTGCAAAAATCATATCCGTAGAAAACCACCCTAACTCAAAGAAGCTTCACCTTCTTAAGGTTGACCGCGGCGGCGAAATTATCGACGTTGTGTGCGGTGCGCCAAACGTAAGAGAAGGAATGAAGGTTGCCCTTGCTACCGAGGGAGGCGCTGTCCTTGGAAACAAAATAGGCGCCGCAAAAATAGCGGGCTACGAATCCCACGGTATGTGCTGCTCCGAGGCAGAGCTTGGAATCAGTGACGACCATTCGGGAATTATGGAAATTACGGAGGATATTCCTCTCGGCACTGATATAAAAACCGTATATGACATTGACGATATAATTTTCGAGGTTGATAATAAATCCCTGACCAACCGCCCTGACCTTTGGGGTCACTATGGAATAGCAAGAGAATTTGCAACCATCACGGGCAGAGCGCTAAAAGCCCCCGAAAAAATTGACGTATCGCGCTTTGACTCTCTTCCCGCAGTCGCAGTTGACGTAAAGAATACCGACTTAGTTTTGAGATACACCGCTCTTGCAGTTGAGAATATAACAAGAAAAGTATCGCCTGTCAATATGAGAATCAGGCTCTTCTACTGCGGCTCAAGAGCTATAAACTTCCTCGCTGACCTTACGAACTACGTAATGATGGAGCTTGGTCAGCCTATGCACGCCTTTGATAAAGCAAAGGTTGACAAAATCGAGGTTCAGACCTTCGATAAGCCCTTCACCTTCACAACTCTTGACGGAGTTTGCCGTGAGATGGACGAGAGTATGCTTATGATAACCTCGGGGGACGTTCCCGTTGCCATAGCAGGTGTTATGGGAGGAGATGCATCCAAGATTGAGGAGGATACGAATTCCCTTCTTCTCGAGTCAGCTACCTTCAGCGGCGTGTCGGTAAGAAAAACCACGACGAAGCTCGGTCTTCGTACCGACGCATCTATGCGCTATGAAAAAATGCTTGACCCCGAGCTTTGCCGCCTTGCTACCGAAAGGCTTCTTCACCTGCTCTTCACCTGTGACGAAGGCGTTAAGGTTACCTCCTCCTTCTCAGATTGCTTCCCTAACCCCTACCCCGAAATCACGCTTGATTTTGACAAGGCATACGTTGACAGATACACGGGTATAAGTATCCCTAAGGAAACAATACTCAAAACCCTCGCAGGGCTTGGATTTGAGGTTAAGTGCGAGGGAGATAACTTCAGCGCAAAGGTTCCCTCCTGGCGCTCCACGAAGGACGTCACAATAAAGGCTGATATTATCGAAGAAATATCCCGTATATACGGATACGACAATTTTGAGGTATTCACCTCCACAAGTCCCATTCGCCCAGTCAGAGCCGAAGCTCTCAAATCAAACGAGGACAGAATGAAGGACCTGCTTGTCGGCAGCTACCGTATGCACGAGGTTCATTCCTACATCTGGTCGGACTGCAAGGCTGACCGAGAGCTTGGAATTACAACTCCCGAGAACGTAAAAATAATCAATGCGCAGACGCCCGACCACCAGTATTTGAGAATTTCAATGATACCCACCCTCCTTTCCTTCGTCAAGAATAATAAAGGATATAAGGACTCCTTCGGTATATTTGAGATAGGTCACACCGTTGACGGTCTTCGCTCCGGTGACGGCTATTGCAACGAGAAGAAAAAGCTTGGCGCCATACTTTACAGCAAGAAGGACAGCGAGGAGCCAATCTTCAACACTCTCACCAAGGCTGTATATGAAATATGCGAGAACATACTCCACAAAACACCCTCATTCGAAGAGGCTGAATGCCGTTTCGGATACGAGCATCCCGCAAACTGCTACGCAATACTTGCCGACGGAATACGCATAGGCTGTATCAGCGCTCTTCACCCCACCGTCTGCGCAAATATTGACAAGAGGTGCGCAGTGGTATTTATGGAAATTGAAACAGAGGCATTCTCTTCGGTTACCGCCGACAGAATTGCTTATGCCGAGCCTTCTAAATTCCCCGCAATAGATATTGACCTTACCTTCAGCGTAAAGCTTGATGTGGTTAAATTCGATAAGATTGAAGCTGCCGCAAGAGAAGCCGCAGGCGAGCTTCTTTCCACAGTTTTCGTTAAAGACGTCTACACTATGGACGGAACCTCTGCTCTTACGATTCGCTACTCCTTTGTTTCTAAGGAAAGAACACTTACAAAGCAGGAGCTTCAGCCACTTGTTGATGCTATAATTTCCGCTATGGCAAACTGCGGCATCGCAATTAAGGAGTAATCCCGCTTTTCCCAAATTCATTCGAATATCGAATTTATTTGAATAACGAGCTTGGGCAAAGTAAAGAGCAAAATCAAATAATAAAATTGGCTGATGCGCTCCATTATCGGCGCATCAGCCAATCTTTTATTTAGCAAATAAATTACAAACGTATGCATTAATTTGGCACGTCCTCTGCTTTACGGCAGAAGACGTGCTTTAAAATTGCCAATTAGAAGTCAATGCTTCTGTTTTCAAGAGCGGCAAGTCCCACTCTGAAGGCTCTCGCCGCAACCAATCTATCCTCTTCGTTTTCGCTGTTAAGCATGGGAAGAAGATTTCTGAACAGCTCGCCCTTTACAGTCATATCCCTGCGAAGCATCTCCGTTCCGTAAAGCGGAAGGGTCTTATCGATAAGGTCGAACGAATAAAGACCAAAGGCCTCGCAATCAAGGGTTTCGGGAACTATAAATCTCGGGTCAAGATATCCTGTAAGCTCAACCCGGAGAGCAGTTTCTATACCGTATTTCTTATCGCTTATAAGACGGCTTATACGCTTGATTATCTCGTTATAGGCATCAACTCCCGTAACGTCAATCTCCTCGGTGTAAAAACGCAGATGACCGAAGGTAAGCTTTCTTATATCGGTGGTAAGCGCTCCGTCGGTTACGTCAATTATTATAAGATTCGCCCCTCCCATGCCGGGATTCTCAAAGCCTGTGCATTCAAGAGAACCTGAATATCCGTAATAAGAGCCGTCGAGGCGCATAACCTCACTTGCCTCGTGGCGGGAGCCGAAGGCGTAATAATCCGCCCCGAAATTCTTAAGGTCTTCAAGAGATATTGGGCACTTTGTGGAATTAAGCGCGCCGTCAAGGTCCGCGTAGCCCGCCACGATATTAATTCTGGATATATCGTCAGCCTTCTTGTCATAAAGAGGATTCTCAAGCATTACGGGGCCTGTGAACGCCCAGCCGTAAACGGTTACGTTAAGCTCGTCTAAATCAACACGAGAAAGATAATTATCTTTCATAACGTGACAGTTAGAGGGAAGACGCCCTGATGAATATATGGGGTTGTTTTCGTAATAATCCGCTTTTCCGGGAGTTATAACGAAGGTCGCATCGGGGCAATTACGGAATTCTCTTATAAGCACCTCTGCGGTGGTGTTGGTCGCATACTTGATGTCGAAGATATCCCCGCACATTAGCACTATATCAACGCCCCTGTCCCTTACGTACTGCATCATGCGAAGGAAGGAATCTCTGAGCACTCTGCGGCGCTCCTCACTCTTCTCCGCAGTCAGCCCTGTGTAAGGGGTATCCAAATGAATATCGCTGCACTGCAGTATTTTAATATGGTTTTTGGTGTTAGTTTCGCTCATTCAAACCTCCCGCAAAAATCACTAAATATTTATTTACTATATAAGTATATCACCGAAAAGTAACTTTTGCAACATTTTTTTCAAAAAAGCTTCAAAATCTATTGCAAGAATCGTGAAAATATGCTACAATACATATAAATAATCCGTGGCAGAATTTTTTAAGCAAATTTTACAAGAAAGGCGGTCGGGTCTTATGCTTAATATGGCAGTAAGAAATACAGCGAAGCTTATCAGAGAAAAATCAAAAAGTGAAAACGTAAGGCTTGGCAGGCTTTTCACGAAGAAGGACACCGCCCGTCTTATGGCAGGTATGGTTTCCCTTGACAAAACAAAAAGCGCATATACCATTCTCGACCCTGCGGCAGGCACGGGAATACTCTCGGCGGCAATGATTGAGCATATCTGCAAGAGTGCCCCCTCGGCAAAGCAGATTTTCCTCACCTGTTACGAAACCGAGGAGGCTTTCCTTCCTATGCTGGAGGATAACCTTGAGAGGATTCGTAAAAAATGCCGTCACGATTACGACGTAAGGCTGTTTGTTACAATTTATTCCGAGAATTATCTTACCGGTGTAAAAAACCATTATACTATTACGTTCTTCGACACGGTAGAAGACAAGTTCGATTTAATTATTGTAAATCCACCTTCATATATGATAAACAAAGGCTCAGAGGAAGCAAATGCCGCAGGCTGTGTTACTATGAAAGCAGTGAGCTCCGAGTACCTTTTCGCAAAGGTAGCCGCAGAGCATCTTGAGCCGGATGGGCAGCTTGTCACCCTCCTTCCCACTACCTTCGCCACAGCGGCATCACTTTCTCTTATACGCAAAACAGTGCTTGATATTCTGACGGTAAAGAAGGTGCATCTTTTCGTCGGTAATGGAAAGAATTTAAGCCGCGCCATACCATTAAAGAAGAATATAATCATAGCCTTTTCGGCAAAGACCGACGAGGGAGCGGTTGAGATTTCCACCTCCACCGATAACGGTACTGCCGCAAAGACAGTAAAGCTCTCCCCCCTTCCCTACGATTTTATAGTAGACAAGACAGACGGTTCCTTGACCCTGCCCAAAAGCGTTGAGGATACAAAAATCGTCAGCTACATAAACAGCTTCCCCGAAACCCTTGAATCCTTAGGTCTGAAAATGCGCACGGGTCTTGTCATTGACTCAAAATGCAAAAAAATCCTCTTCGACGAGGCAGTTCCCGGAACAATCCCACTCATAAGACTTAACGCTATAAAAAATTCCGGAGTCAGCTTCCCCGCCCCCGGCGTGAAAAAGCAGTATCTTATGCCGGTATCTCCTGCGCTGTTTCAGAAAAATAAGAACCTTATAATAATAAAAAGGGTTCCCGCAAAGAGCGACGTGCGATTCCTTAACGCAGCGATATATTTCGCCGCTCAAAGGCCCTCGGATGCATACATATCCACGCACAACAAGGTAAACTTCATTGACACGAAGGATTCGGGAGAGGAGATATGCGCACGTCTCGCCTGCGGACTTTTTGCGTTGCTTAACTCCACAATTTATGACAGATATCTGTCTATAATTTCAAAATCCAAGCAGATAAATTCCAAGGAAATGAAGTCGCTGCCCCTGCCCCCACGAAATCTTATCGAAAATATCGGAGCTCGTCTTATGGCTGCAAAGCAGTACACGGTCCCCGCTTGCGACGCAATAGTTAACCCCACGTTAAGAATAGTGGAAAAGCGCTGAAATTCCATTAGCCGTTAACAAGAGTGGCAAAATTAAAAGGTAATAGATAAATTAAAAAAGGCATTGTGAAGCATAGCAACACAGTGCCTTTGATAAATTAAGGGAACAGACCCGAAAATGCGACAAATTATGAAAGGAGAGCCTACGGTGAAAAATTTAGTTATAGGAATTCTTGCCCACGTTGATGCGGGAAAAACCACACTTTCAGAGGCGCTCCTTTACCATTCGGGAGCGTTAAGCTCTCAGGGAAGAGTAGATAAAGGCAACGCATTTCTTGACACGGATGCCGAGGAGAGGCGTCGGGGTATAACGATTTTTTCAAAGCAAGCCATAATCACCACAGAAAGCTCCGCCATTACTCTGATTGACACTCCCGGGCATATAGATTTCTCATGCGAGGCACAGAGAGCCCTTTCAATACAGGATTACGCAATTCTCGTAATCAGCGCAGACGAGGGCGTTACCCCTTACACTAAAGCCCTTTGGAATCTTCTTTCAAGCAGAAAAATTCCTACCTTTATATTCGTAAACAAAACAGATATTTCCAACAGACGAAGGGTGGATATTCTTGAAGAGCTTAAGGCTACCCTTAACCGAGGCGTCTGCTCCTTCTCCACAAGGAAGAGCGAGGCGGATAA
>JAEIGA010020544.1_pt1 | contig 10068 bp, 10 predicted proteins | sample 9270691 | NCBI WGS metagenome assembly JAEIGA01 (sample SAMN17057246, study PRJNA624740) | gut metagenome | biome: biome; isolation source: fecal sample | host: Bos grunniens | place: China: Xizang | collected 2019
CAAAGAAAACGGTAACAAGGGTTATGCTCACTCGGGATACATGTCCGACCTTATGTCCTCTCTTACTCTTTCCCAGAGCAAGATTTACTGCATAGCGTCCGACTACTTTATTGACCTTATCCGCGCATTCTACGTTATTCCCGTTAACCGCGCGATATACAATGAGAAGGCTCCTTCACTTATCGAGGACCTTAACAATGACGGCGTTAAGGATATGAACGACTTCTTTGTAGAGGTTGAGAACGGTGACTGGACCTACGACAGAATGATGACCTACTGCCAGGCTGCGTACAGACCCGATTCCGGCGACCCTGTTTCCAACATTGAGGACAGACTTGGCTTTGCTCTTTCTCATAGTGACGGTCTTCCCGCTTCCGGTCTTCTTTATTCTACTTCCGTAAATATCATTCATAAGGTTTGGTCCGACGAGAAGGGTGACTACGTTTACTACTATCCGGGCGGAGAGTTCGAAGAGGCTACTCCCGTTAACGGACTTGACCCCACGATTTACAAGAAGTACTCCGACGTTACGTACGACATTATCCCCGAGCTCTTCACATACTGCGACAAGCTCAAGGAGCTCTTCCAGACTGATGGCGTTGCAATTGCTTCAAGCCAAGAAATTCGTGACAGCTTTACCGACGATATGATGCTTTTCGGTGGTGTTGTTCTCGTAGGTTCTCTTGAGTATTCCTACTACCGTGAGATGGAAAACGGCTTCGGCATTGTTCCGATACCCGTATATAAGAGAGGCGACGTATACAACCAGCAAATTCATACTATCGGTCGCTGCGGCGGTATTTCTCACTCAACAACAAAGTTCGCTCAGTGCACCGCATTCATTCAGTATCAGTCAACTCACTCTGCAGAAATAGTGGAGGAATATTTCTCTGAAATTTCTTGGGGCATAGATGGCAATAAAGATATGCTTAAGCTTATGCGCAGGTTAGTTCGTACCGCATTCGATAAGCTCTTCGAGGACGCTATCGGCTTGTTCTACATGAACATAGACGGCGACTCTCAGAGAAACAGATGGCATGTTCGTATAATGGAGGCTGATTATCAGATAGATATGAGAGGTTATTACTCAGAGCTTGCAAACGCTAAGCAGGCGAGATTGCTCGGTCTTGAAAACGAGTATAACTACCTTCCAGATTAAAATTTAAAATATACTCCACAAATTTATAAAATAGCAAAAAAGAGGTGACTCCGTGTCACCTCTTTTAAATTTACTTTTTGAATATTAAATTTGTTATTTATCGTCTGTCGGATACGCTAATTCGGCTGATAGCTCGCATAAGCTTCGCCTTTGCTATGCGTATTTCTCTGTCCTCGGTGGCTCCTGAGAGGCGCTCTTCCGCCTTTTCCTTAGCCCTTGCGGCTCTTTGGGCGTCTATTTCCTCGGAGTATTCAAGAGTGGTGGCAACCACTCTGACCTCGCCGCCGGATACGGACAGAAAGCCGCCGCCGCAGGCGGCAATTTTTTCCTCGCCGTCGGCAAATTTTATCTTCATTCTGCCGATACCCAGAGCGGCTATTATATCAATATGCCCTGCAAGTATCTGCAAATCTCCCTCGGTGCCCCTTGCGAGAAGGCTTATGGCATCTCCTGAAAATTTCTCGCCGTCGGGAGTAACTATATTAAGTTTAAATGTGTTCATTTTCTGCCTCCCTGTAAGATTTATCGGAGATTTTTTGCGCCTTACGCCTTCTTGTCTTTGCAAGGCGTATTTTTTCTTTTTTGCACCTTTGCCTCGGGTTATTCCTCAGATTTAATGGATTTTGCCTTTTCCACAGCCTCGTCAATCGTGCCGACGAAGAGGAATGCGGATTCGGGAAGGTTGTCGTGTTTACCTTCGATTATCTCACGGAAGCCGCGGATAGTTTCTTTAACCGGAACGTATCTTCCTTCCATACCCGTAAACTGCTCGGCAACCGAGAAGGGCTGCGAAAGGAAGCGCTGAATCTTTCTCGCTCTGTTAACTGTAATCTTGTCCTCCTCCGAAAGCTCATCCATACCCATAATTGCGATAATGTCCTGAAGCTCGCGGTAGCGCTGAAGAATGCTCTGAACGGCTCTTGCAACCTCGTAATGCTCAATACCCACAACGTCGGGGGAGAGGATTCTTGAGGTAGAGTCAAGGGGGTCAACGGCAGGATAAATGCCGAGGGATGCGATACTTCTTGAAAGCACCGTGGTTGCGTCCAGATGGGCAAAGGTAGTTGCGGGAGCGGGGTCCGTAAGGTCGTCAGCAGGAACGTAAACCGCCTGAACGGAGGTTATAGAGCCACGCTTGGTAGAGGTAATTCTCTCCTGCAAAGCGCCCATTTCGGTGGCAAGGGTAGGCTGATAGCCAACTGCGGAGGGCATTCTTCCAAGCAGCGCCGAAACCTCGGAGCCTGCCTGTGTAAATCTGAATATATTGTCGATAAAGAGAAGCACGTCCTGCCCCTCTCTGTCACGGAAATATTCCGCCATAGTAAGTCCCGAGAGGGCAACTCTCATTCTCGCTCCGGGGGGCTCGTTCATCTGACCGTAAACCAGCGCCGTTTTGGATATAACTCCCGATTCCTGCATCTCTCCGTAAAGGTCGTTACCTTCTCTCGTGCGCTCGCCAACTCCGGTGAACACCGATATGCCGCCGTGCTGCTTTGCAACGTTATTGATAAGCTCCATAATAAGGACAGTCTTACCAACGCCGGCACCGCCGAAAAGACCAATCTTACCACCCTTTGCGTAAGGTGCGATAAGGTCAACTACCTTAATACCCGTTTCGAGAATTTCAGTAGTTCCCTCCTGCTCGGAGTAGGGGGGAGGGTCCCTGTGAATACACCATCGCTCAGTACCCTCGGGGGCGGGCTTATTGTCAACGGGGTCACCGAGAATATTGAAAATCCTTCCTAAGGTTTCGTTACCTACGGGAACGGTAATACCCATACCCGTGTCAAGAGCTTCCATACCTCTTGACATACCGTCGGTGGAGGACATAGCGATGCATCTCACCGTATCGTCACCAAGCTGGCTTGCAACCTCGCATACCACCTTGGTGTCGCCCATTTTTATTTCTATTGCGTTAAGAAGATTAGGTAAATGCCCGTTTTCGAATTTTATATCTAACACGGGTCCTATTATCTGCACGATTTTTCCGATGTTTTTCTCCATCTTAAAAAGCGTCCTTTCTTTGTCAGAGCGCCTCGGCGCCCGAAACTATTTCGGTTATTTCCTGGGTTATAACAGCCTGACGGGCTCTGTTGTATTTGAGCATAAGAGTGTCTATCATTTCCTCGGCGTTTTTGTTTGCCGAGTTCATAGCGCTTCTTCTTGCGGCGCATTCGGAAGCCGCCGCCTCGGAAATTGCGGCGCTGATTATGCCGCCTATATAAAGGGGAAGTATATGAAGAAGAACCTCTTCCTCCTCACCGTCAATCTCGCCGCAGTCCGCTACGGTGCGCTCTCCTTCAATCTCAAGGGGCAAAAGCCTTACTGACGCAGGAGTTTGTGTCAGCATCGAGGTAAACTTTGTGTAAATCAGCTTGATTTCCGAAAACTCACCCGCAAGGAAATCGGCAACTATTCTTTCGCCAAGATACATACATTCGCCAACCGTACCGTCGGCTACGTAATATAAATCTTCCGAATAAATCGCCTCGCCTCGCCTTTTGTAATATTCCTGCGCCTTTTTGCCAACCGGCATATACACGTCCCCCGGGTGGCTTAAGCTCCCTGCCAGCTTGAAGATATTGTTGTTATATCCCCCTGCCAGTCCTCGGTCGCCCGCTATTACGATATAAAGTGTCCCTCCGCCCTCGGCGCACCTGCCGAATACGCTATCTGCCACTGCAGGGAGAGAGCATATTTTATCAATAGCCTCTCTGAGAGTTTTCATATAGGGCCGTGAGTTTTCAGCCCTTTCCTTTAAGAGCCTGAGCTTCGAGGTAGCGACGAGCTCCATGGCTTTTGTTATCTGCATAGTACTCGTAACGCTTTTTATACGGGCTCTTATATCGTTCATTGAAGCGCCTGCCATGGCACGACCTCCTTTGCTTTGTGTTTTTTGACCTTTAAGAGTAATCTGTTTTTTACTTCAGGCGGATTACGGTAGCTTTTGCCTGATGGGCATTACTTTGCTTCGTTACGCCTTTTCTTCTCCGAGGAATTTTGCAAGGCAGGCAGTAATAGCCGCCTTCAGCTCCTCCTCGGTTTCGGGGGAAAGCGCACCCGTATCTCTGATAGTGGAGAGCATTTCGTCTTTAGTTGCCTTAAGGTATTCGAAAAGCTCCTCTTCAAATCTGTGAATATCTGAAACGGGGACCTTTTTGAGAAGGTTATTTGTAACCGCATAAATTATAGCAACCTGAAGCTCGGTGGGAACGGGAGCGCCTCTGCCCTGCTTAAGCACCTCAACTATGCGCTTACCCTGCTCAAGTCTTGCCATAGTATCGGCGTCAAGGTCAGAGCCAAACTGCGCAAATCCCTGAAGCTCTCTGTACTGAGAATAAAGCAGCTTAAGCTTACCCGAAACACGCTTCATAGCCTTGGTCTGCGCATTACCGCCGACACGGGACACCGAAATACCGGGGTTAACCGCAGGGCGGATACCGCCGTGGAAAAGCTCTGTTTCGAGGAATATCTGACCGTCGGTTATGGAAATGACGTTTGTGGGGATATAAGCCGAAACGTCACCCGCCTGGGTTTCGATTATAGGAAGAGCGGTTAGCGAGCCGCCGCCGTATTCGGGCGAAAGCCTTGCCGCGCGCTCAAGAAGTCTTGAGTGAAGATAGAATACGTCACCGGGATAAGCCTCTCTTCCCGGAGGGCGGCGTATAAGAAGAGATAGGGCTCTGTAAGCCACTGCGTGCTTTGACAAATCGTCGTAGATTATCAGCACGTCACGCCCGAGGTCCATAAAATACTCACCCATAGTACAGCCCGAATAGGGAGCTATATACTGAAGAGGTGCGGGGTCGGAGGCGGTAGCCGATAGAACTATGGTGTAATCCATAGCTCCGTTTTTGTAAAGAGTATCCACAACGTTAGTAACGGTAGACTGCTTCTGACCGATAGCTACGTATATGCAGATAACGCCCTTGCCCTTCTGATTTATTATAGTGTCGGTGGCTATAACGGTTTTGCCCGTCTGCCTGTCTCCTATTATAAGCTCTCTCTGACCCCGTCCTATGGGTATCATAGAGTCGATAGCCTTAATACCCGTTTCAAGGGGGACTGACACCGATTTTCTCTCGATTATTCCCGCAGCCTTGCGCTCAATAGGACGGTACTCCTCCTCGCTGATAGGTCCCTTGCCGTCAATAGGCTGACCCAGCGCATTAACTACACGCCCGATAAGATTTTCTCCAACGGGAACTGAAACTACTCTTCCTGTGCGTTTAACTGCGCTGCCCTCGGAAATTCCAACGTCGGAGCCGAGCATAACTGCGCTGACTGCGCTCTCTTCCAGGTTAAGCGCCATTCCGAAGCTTCCGTTAGAGAACTCAAGAAGCTCGTTTGACGCAGCCTTATCAAGTCCAAAGACCTTGGCAATACCGTCGCCTACGGAGATAACGTAGCCAACCTCGTCCATATTGGTTTTGTTAGAGTAGTTTTTTATTTGCTCTTTTATTATTTTGCTGATATCCTGAATTTTGGATTGCATTTTATCACCAACTTTATATGCAAATTATATAACGGTAGCCGCAAGTCTTTTTTCAATTTCCTCAAGTCTTGATTTTAAGCTTCCGTCAAGCTGAATTCCGCCGTAGCGGAGCTTGATACCGCCGATAAGAGAATTATCGACAACGCATCTCGCCTGTATTTTTTTGCCTGTAATAGCTTCAAGCTTTTTGATTATTTTGTCTGCCTTTTCCTCTGACAGCTCCACTGCGGATATTATCTGAGCGGAGATTATGCCTCGGGATTCATTGTAAAGCTCCTCGTATTTTTTGAGGATTGACGAAAGAAGCCCAAAGCGCCTTGCGGAAGCGAGAATCAGAAGAAGATTACGAAGAGGCTCCTCAACAGAGCCGAATGCTTCGCCCACAAGGGAGAGCTTCTCCTCTGTGGAAATAGCGGGAGAATCAGTAAGAGTCACGTATTCCGGTGACAGTGAGATAGCCTCAACACAGTCCTTAAGGTCCGAAAGAACTCTGTCCGATATTCCCATATCCTCGGTGAGAGAGAACAGCGCGCGTCCGTATTCTTCAGCTATCATTTGCCGTCCCCCATACCGTCAATAAACTCGTCTATGAGAGCGTCGTGGTCACCCGGGGTTATATCTCTTTCGATAACCGCTCGGGCTATTGAGATTGCCATCTCGGAAACCTCGTTTTTAACCTCGTTTACGGCACGCTTTTTTTCAAGCTCAACCTGCTCCTCAGCTCTCTTCAGAACTCTTGCTGCCTCTTTGTCCGCCTCCTTAAGGATTTCCTCCTCACGAAGCTCGGCACGCCTTACGGCGCTGCGCAGAATATCCTCGCTCTCTTCCTTAGCCCTCGAGAGCTTTTCTTCGTATTCTGCACGCAACTCTTCAGCGCTCTTTTTGGAGCTTTCCGCATCGCTGTACATATCGTCAATCTCCTTCTGCCTTGAGTCAATCATGTTCTTGACCGGCACAAAGAGAAGCTTGCGCAGAAAAATATACAAAATAATAAGATTTATCCAGGCGAAAATCATGGTAAAGAAGTTCACGCCCACAAAGGACTCGAACTTATCAAGAAAGAACTCCATATTTTCCTCCGGTTTGGTTTTTGAGATTGTTAAGAAATCTGCATGAACATAAGAAGAAGAGCGACAACCAGGGAGTAAATACCCGTGGTTTCAGTGATTGCGCATCCGAGAATCATATTGGTACGAAGAGTACCTGCCATCTCGGGCTGACGAGCCATAGCTTCCAGCGCCTTACCTACGGCATTACCTTCACCGATAGCAGGTCCGATAGCGCCAAGTCCCATACAAAGACCTGCGCCCAGCGCTCTTGCAGCTGCGATTATTGCGCTTCCAATTTCCATTTTAAAATCCTCCAAATAGATTATCTTTTATCCTTTATTAAATGGCGCTGTATGCGCCTTGATAACAAGTAAACAGCAAAGCCTTGCATTAAGCTGTGAGCCTTATGAGATTCCTTCCCCATACGGTGAAGCTTATCCTTACGCCTTTTCCTTGCCCTTTTTCTTCTTTTCGGGCAGCTCCTCGGGAGGGGGATTAGCGCTTCCCACGTAGACCATAGTCAGAAGTGAGAAAACAAGCGCCTGAACAAATCCCGAGAACAGGTCGAAATAGATAGAGAGGAATGCGGGAATACCCGCTTGCATAAAGGGAATCTCTCCGATAAGCCCGGGCAACCAACCAAACAGCAGGTTGGAAAGAACCGCCAGAGCGGCGTAAACCAGCGAGGTAAGCACAGAGCCTCCAGCCACGTTTCCAAAATGACGGAACGCCATTGATACAGGCTGGGCTATCTCCGAAACTATGTTCATAGGCGTCATAACCACAATAGGCTCCGTAAAGCCCTTCAGCCAGGTTTTTACGCCGAAGTTTTTGATGTTTGAATACCACACCATAACCGAGGTAACGATAGCCCAGGCCAGCGTTACGGAAAGGTCTGCGGTTGCGGAGCGGAATATTTGGGTCATACCAAGCAGAGTTCCTATTATCGAGGATAAGAACAGAGTGCCGATATAGGGGGCAAATTTCAGATTGTGCTTGCCCATAGTGTCCTCGACGAGATTGTAAAGCATAGTTACAAGCTTCTCGACTATTACCTGGAAACCCCCGGGGCGTTTCTTTAAGCCTCGTCCTATGAAGAATGCAAGAAGGATTAGAATTACCGTTACCGCAAGGAGGGTTACCGCAGTTTGGGTAACGTCAATCGTAAGTCCGAAAAGGTCAAAGCTGAAATAGACCTTGGGACCTTGAACGTTAAGATTCATGTTTGCCATCCTCCTTCCTTCTGAACAGCTCACGAACGTATATTATAGGTCGGAGCATAAGCAGAGGAATAACGGTAGCGATGACGTTGAATACAGAGGAGAGAAGAAAAGCCAGAACAAGCGCCGCCAGCATACTGAAGGTTCTTATAATAAATGAAAGTCTTACAGCGTTCTGGAATCTTTGAGCGTGCTCCTTTGCAAATTCCGCAGCCGCTTCCTCGTCCATCTCCCCGTCGCCGCGGAGCGCCATAACGTCGTCAACCGCCTTGTTCGTCGTCAGCGAAAGGAACAGGAAATTAAAGGTTATCACACCGGCGCCGAGGATGGCACCTAAAGCCACCGTATAATCAAATTTGCCGAAAAGGAAGAATACCAACATAACGATAAGGCTGACTAAAGCCTCGCCGATGGCTACAAAAGCAGTTTCTATAAAGGGTGTAAGCTTTGCTTTCATTTTTTCTCCTTTCCTAAAGAATTGTTGTTTTTGCGGAGCTTATGTAAAATGCTCCCGAAGGTAAATTGCGGCTATAATCCTGAAAACACGGCTCTATTCTGCGCTGCTCCCGCCCTCGTCATTGCTCCTCGCTTTTTCCGAAAGCTCTTTTTCCTCGTGCTGCTTTTCAAGAGCCTCAAGGGCTTTCGAAGCTTTGATAAGAAAGCTTACCATCGAAAAAAGCCCAGAAAAAACGCCCAGAAGAATGAATATCACGTATATAAAGGTGGGGGTCGAGGCATAGCTTACAAGAAGATAGGCGAAGAAGAACATAAGCGCAATCGGAGCTGCGAGGTTTATGATAGACTGAACTATCATATTAAAAATGTACAAGGGAGTGATAAATTTTCTTCGCATAACAAATTCGCTCCTTTGTAAAAGTAAACCCGATAAAATAGGGGGAGAAAGCGTTCTTCGCTCCGACTTAAAGCCTTCTTGGCGAACAAAATAATTTTAACATAAAATCGCCCGTCAGTCAAGGGAAACCGGCAATTTTGAAATGTTAACATTTTAACAGAAAACGAGGTGTCGGCAGGGAGGAAAAACGCACTTTGTATCAGGTTATAATTTTGTACACAACAGGCTCCGTGTCACATTGGGATTCCGATATAACAAAAGCAGAGAGGCATGTATCGGCGGCGCAGAGCAGCTCTTTTTTTGAGGAATAAAGCGTCGCAAGAATATCTCCCCGACGAACCTTATCTCCGCGCTTTACCGCCAGTATGATTCCTGCACCGTGGTCAATAGAATCGTTCTTTTCGGCTCTTCCTGCTCCGAGGGTCATTGCGGCTGAGCCTATAAGCTTTGCATCAATGGAGGACACGTATCCGTCGCATGGGGAGATAACGACCTCGGAAAAATCCGACATAGGAAGGGAGCTTACAGCGTTTGCCACGTCAGGGCGCACTCCCTGCCATGTGAGCCATTGCCTGAATTTTGCAAGAGCGCTGCCATCCGAGAGGACACCCCGTGCTTTGATTTCAGCCTCCGCCAAGTCTATATTAAGTGAAAGAGAAAGCATAAGAGCTGCGAGGGTCAGGCATAATTCGAGAAGCTCTCCACCGCTCTTGCCCGAAAGAATCTCCTCTGCTTCCTTTGCTTCGCAGAGATTACCCACTGCATATCCAAGGGGCGCATTCATTGAGGAAATAACCGCAGCCATCCTTCGCCCGGATTTTTTACCTATTTTCATCATAGCATCAGCAAGCGCCTCTGCGTCCTTTTGGCTTTTCATAAAGGCTCCGTTGCCGTACTTTACGTCAAGCACTATCGATTTTGCGCCCGCAGCCAGCTTTTTACCCATAATAGAGGAGGCGATTAAGGGAATGGAATCCACGGTCGCCGTAACGTCCCTTAAAGCATAAAGCTTTTTGTCTGCGGGGGCAAGCTCTCCGCTCTGACCTACGACGGCAATCCCGATTTCCTCTACCTGCTTTTTGAATTTATCGGGGGAAAGTGTTGTGGCAAAGCCCGGGATAGCCTCTAATTTGTCCACCGTGCCGCCCGTGTGTCCAAGACCTCTGCCGCTCATTTTTGCTATAACGCCACCTGCGGCGGCAACTATTGGGGATATAATAAGTGTGGTTTTATCTCCGACGCCTCCCGTCGAATGCTTGTCAACGACGCCGTCCCCGAATTCCATAAGGTTC
>JAEIGA010020545.1_pt1 | contig 10068 bp, 8 predicted proteins | sample 9270691 | NCBI WGS metagenome assembly JAEIGA01 (sample SAMN17057246, study PRJNA624740) | gut metagenome | biome: biome; isolation source: fecal sample | host: Bos grunniens | place: China: Xizang | collected 2019
AGCCATCCGCCCTTGCAGGCCATATCTATAAGTGAAAACTCAAGTTGGGGCTGGGTTGCAACGGCTGCAACCTCTGCCTGTAGGAATGTATATAGCATAAAGTGTAATTTTTGCGTGCAAAGATAATTTTAATACTCAACTTCTACAAGGAACAATGCATTGCCGGGGACAGAGTGTCCGGCTGCACCCCTGTTTTTGCTCTGGAGCATCTGCGGTATCCACTCGGGCTCCCTTTTCCCGAATCCCACATCCAGCAGTGAACCAACCATTGCCCTTACCATATTCCTGAGGAAGCGGTTTGCGCTCACTGTAAATACAAAATGTGTGGCCTCTTCAAAGGTTGGGGCATCCAGTGGTTCCCAGCGGGCATGCGTTACATTGCATATGGAGGTCTTGTTCCCTCCGCCAAGTTTCTCAAGGCTGGTAAAGTCCTGCTCTCCAAGGAAATGAGTTGCAGCCTCGTTCATCTTTTCAAAATTGAGCCTTGGAGGGAGAAAGTAAGAAAATTCCGAACAAAAAGGGTCTTTTGCTGTATGTATATAGTACTTGTAAGTTCTGCTTTTTGCACTGAACCTTGCATGCATATCATCGCTCACCGGCCAGATTTTGTGAATTGAAATGGCTTTTGGCAAAATGGCATTCAATTTGTATATGGTTGTGCGGTCGCATGATACGGGGTGCTCAACATCAAAGTGCGCAATGTAGTTTCTGGCATTTACACCGGTGTCTGTTCTCCCGGCGCCAACCACCTGTATGGGGGTTTTTAGGAGAGTGGACAAGGCATTTTGGAGTTCTGCCTGTACGCTGTTGGCATTTTCCTGTATTTGCCAGCCGCAAAATGCGGAGCCATTGTAAGATAAACAGATGAAATATCTCATAAAAAAACAGTAAATTTGCAGTTTGGATTTTGCTGCAGTGCAAAATTAGCTATTGGCGGATAATTTTAAAAATTTAAAATATAAAACATTCATATGGAAACTGTTAACATTAAGGAATTGAATGAGAGAATCCAGAAGGAGAGTGCTTTTGTAGATATTATCTCAATGGAGATGAACAAGGTGATTGTAGGGCAGAAGCACCTGGTAGAGAATCTCCTTATTGGTTTGCTTGCAGACGGACATATTTTGCTTGAGGGTATGCCCGGTTTGGCAAAAACATTGGCTATCAATACATTGGCCAATATTGTTGATGCAAAATTCAGCAGAATACAGTTTACACCGGACCTTTTGCCGGCTGATGTTATTGGTACAATGATCTACAGCCAGAAGAGCGAGCAGTTTCAGGTTAAGCAAGGTCCCATCTTTGCAAACTTTGTACTTGCAGATGAGATAAACCGTTCCCCTGCAAAGGTACAGTCGGCTTTGCTTGAGGCAATGCAGGAGAGACAGGTTACCATTGGCGACAATACATACAAGCTCCCTAAGCCGTTCCTTGTAATGGCTACCCAGAACCCGGTAGAGCAGGAGGGTACATATCCTCTTCCAGAGGCACAGGTAGACCGTTTCATGCTTAAGGTTGTGGTAAGCTATCCAAAGAAGGAGGAGGAGAAGCTCATCATTAAGATGCACAATGCAAGGGAGTTCCCAAAAGCACAGGCAATGCTCAAGCCCGAGGATATTGTAAGGGCAAGGGAGGTTGTGAAGGATGTGTATATGGATGAGAAGATTGAGAAATACATTGTGGATATAGTATACGCTACCAGAACACCGGAGGAGTACGGACTTGGCAAACTCAAGGACCTTATCTCTTACGGGGCATCACCACGTGCCAGCATCTCGCTTGCAATGGCTTCAAAGGCGTACGCGTTCATAAAGAGAAGGGGATATGTCATTCCTGAGGATGTTAGGGCAGTGTGCTATGAGGTGCTCAGACACAGGATTGGCCTTACATACGAGGCTGAGGCGGAGAATGTAACCACTGAGAGCATCATTACAGATATCATAAATACAGTTGAGGTTCCATAACAGTTTTGGAGGAAAAGGCAATGGATAACGGATTGCTGAAAAAGGTAAGGAAGATTGAGATAAAGACCAAGTCGCTCTCGCACCAGATCTTTGCCGGCGAGTACCACTCTGCATTCAAGGGGCGCGGTATGGCGTTCAGTGAGGTTAGGGAGTACCAGTTCGGTGACGATGTGAGGAACATGGACTGGAATGTGACTGCACGTCTGCGCTCCCCTTATGTGAAGGTGTTTGAGGAGGAGAGGGAGCTTACTGTGGTGTTGCTGGTGGATGTGAGTTCGTCGGGAATATTCGGTACAACTTCAAAGACAAAGAGGGAGTTGCTGGCCGAGATTGCCGCTGTGCTCTCTTTTTCGGCCTCTGCCAACAATGATAAGGTGGGTGCCCTTTTCTTCAGTTCCAAGGTTGAGAAGTTCATCCCTCCAAAGAAGGGAAGGAGTCATCTGCTGAGGATTATAAGGGAGCTGCTGGAGTTCCAGCCGCAGACTCATGGCACAAACATCTCTGAGGCGTTGAGGTTCCTTACAAATGCCATAAAGAGGAAATGTACCGCATTTCTCCTTTCAGACCTCATGGATGTAAACGGGGAGTGCAAGCCAAATTACGAGGAGGCACTCAAGGTTGCCGTGAACAGGCACGACATCTCTGTGGTGAACATCTACGATCCCGTGGAGAGGGCTCTTCCCGATGTTGGGCTGGTGAGGATAAAGGATGCCGAAACCGGGGAGCAGATGTGGGTGGATACCTCCAGCAAGGGGGTGAGGGCCCACTATGAGAAATGGGGGCGTGAGGTGTTCAGGCAGACAAAAGTGCTGTTCAACAAATACAAGGTGGACAGTGTGAGCATAAGTACGGATGATGATTATGTGAAGGGCTTGATAGCCTTGTTCAAAACAAGATAAACTGAAGGTTCAGATGAAGAGATTGCAATATATATTGTTGCTGGCACTGATGTTTGCGGGTGCTTTGCAGGTGAGGGCCCAGCAGCCGGAGCAGGTGATTGAGATCCCTCTTCCGGGGTGGCTCCAGGTAAAGGAGTCTGCCATCTCCAGGGATTCTATCCTGGTGGGTGAGCAGGTGGTGTGGAGCACTGTAATGGAGATGCCGCAGGAGCAGGAGATAATGTTTGCCCCATACTCGGCGGTTGTTGAGGCGGAGAAGGCTCCCATTGATGTGGTGCACGACATTCAGATTGATACCCTTGCAATAAAGAACGGCAAGAAAGAGCTGCAGGCAAGGATACTCCTTACCTCATTCGACAGCGGATACTACAAGCTGCCCCTTATGGTGGCCCTTACTCCGCAGGGTGATACAATATACCTCGATTCACCGTTCCTGGATGTTACCAATACCCAGATAGATACCGCAAACTTTGTGATGCATCCGCTCAAGGGGCAGGCAAGATATCCCCTTACAGTAAAGGAGGTGCTTCCTTGGGTGGCATTGGGACTGTTGGTGCTCCTTTTGGGTTATCTGCTGTACAGATACATCAGGTACAGGAGGGAGAACAGGGATTTCTTCGGGAAGCCAATTGTACAGGATCCTCCGCATATTGTGGCGTTGAGGAAACTGGACAAGATAAGGGGTGAGAAGTTGTGGCAGAACGGAAAGGAGAAACTTTACTATACAGGCATTACAGATACGTTGCGTGGATATATTGAGGCAAGATACGGTGTGGGGGCAATGGAGATGACCTCGTCCGAGATAATGGAGAGCCTCAAAGGGAGGGACATTGAGGAGCGCCGCTACAGCGAGCTTGACGGGCTGTTCAGGACAGCGGACCTTGTGAAATTTGCAAAATATGTCCCTCAGGTAGACGAGAATGAAGAGGCAATACCTGTTGCCGTAAGGTTTGTGAATGCAACTTTTGAACAGGAATTGCAACAGGAAAAACAAAACGGGGAGGAGTAGCATTATGTTTTTTGAATATCCAAAATTGCTGTGGCTGCTTCTGCTGCTTGTACCGGTAGTGGCCATATACATATACAGGGAGCTCATGGGAAGGAGACCGTATCTTCTTGTCTCCTCTGCAATGCCCTGGAAATATAACGGAGGCAGGGTAAAGAAGGCTGCAAGGCATCTCCCTTTCATCCTGCGTACCATAGCGCTCGCCGCCATAATTGCGGCAATAGCACGCCCAAGATCATCTTCAACCTTTGAGAGGATAGATACCGAGGGTATAGACATTGTACTTGCACTGGATGTCTCTACCAGTATGCTTGCACGGGATTTTGTTCCCGACAGGATTGGTGCGGCAAAGGACATTGCAATACAGTTCATTGCCGAGCGCCCTTCAGACAGGATTGGAGTGGTGGTATTTGCCGGGGAGAGCTATACACAGTCTCCTCTTACAACAGACCGTGCCACCCTCATAAACCTCATAAAGGAGATAGAGTGCGGCATAATTGAGGACGGTACTGCCATAGGCAACGGCCTTGCAACGGCCGTAGCGCGCCTCAAGGATTCCCAGGCCAAGAGCAGGGTGGTCATTCTCCTCACCGACGGTGTGAACAACTCCGGAGAGATATCACCGCAGATGGCAGCCGAGATTGCCAAGACATATGGCGTGAGGGTATATACCATTGGCGTTGGAGCTGAGGGTACTGCACCATATCCGGTAATGACCCCGTTTGGTGTGGAGATACAGCAGGTTGAGGTGCAGATAGATGAGGCCCTTCTGCAGCAGATTGCAGCAGAAACGGATGGCAAGTACTTCAGGGCAACAGACAACTCAAAACTGCTTGAGATATACGGCGAGATAAACAAGATGGAGAAGAGCAGGACATTTGTAGACAGTTTCCCAATTTACAAGGAGCTGTTCATGAATTTTGCGCTGGCGGCACTGGCAGCCCTTGTGCTTGAACTGCTGCTCAGATTTTTTGTAACAAAACAGATACCTGATTAGGGAGGGGAGAGATATGATACATTTTGCACAGGCACAATACTTACTGCTTATACTGCTTATCCCTTTTTTCTTTATAGGATATGCACTTTTCCGTAAAGGGAGAAACAAAAAGATAGCCAAGCTGGGCAATCCCGGCATATTGGCCGCACTTATGCCGGAGCGCTCAAGGGCAAAAGGGTGGGTGAGAATCTCATTCTTTGCCGTAGCATGGTTCTTCTTTGCAATAGGGCTTGCAAGGCCACAGATGGGTGCCAAACTCAAGGAGAACAACCGCAAGGGTGCCGAGATAATGATAGCTCTGGATGTCTCAAACTCCATGCTTGCGCAGGACTACTATCCAAACAGGCTTGAGAGGGCCAAACTTGCAATATCAAGGCTTGTAGACAAACTGCAGGGAGACCGTATAGGACTCATAGTTTTTGCAGGGCAGTCTTTTGTGCAGTTGCCCATAACCACAGACTACGTTTCTGCCAAGATATTCCTCAATACAATAGGGACAGAGTCTGTTCCTGTGCAGGGTACTGCACTTGGTGAGGCAATCAGTACTGCCATAAAGAGTTTCAGTTCAGAGGCCCAGATGCAGCAGGAGAACAAGGCCATAATACTCATAACTGATGGTGAGAACCACGAGGATGATGCGGTGGCTGCGGCACGCAATGCTGCTGAGTTGGGTATCAAGGTTTTCTGTGTAGGTGTGGGCTCCCCAGAAGGCAAGCCTATCCCTTACGGAGAGAACGGAGACCTTATGAAAGACAAGGACGGGAATATAGTTGTAACCAAACTCAACGAGGCTGTACTGGAGGAGGTTGCTGCGGCAGGTGGCGGTGCTTATGTCCGTGCAGGCAATGCGGAGTTCGGCCTGAACCCTATAATTGACGAACTTAAACAGCTGCAGGAGCAGCAGTTCAAATCAGTTGTTTTTGAAGATTTTGAGGAACAGTATATGTATTTCTTTGCTATAGCATTATTCTTCCTGTTGCTGGAGTTCCTTGTGGGCAGCAAAAGGGTAGGAAAGAGGATGTTCATGATTCTGATACTGTTGGGAATGACTTTCGGGAGTGCCTATGCCCAGACCGACCGCAAGGAGGTGAGGAAAGGAAACAGGTATTTCAAGAAAGGAGAGTACAAGGAGGCTGAGGTTGAGTACCGCAAGGCACTTATAAAGGATTCCCTTTCGGTAGCGGGCAATTATAACCTTGCCAATACCCTCATGCAAGATGAGGATGCTGCAAATGCTGAGCTTATCTATGCCAAGGTTGGGGATACAATCTCCAAGATGCCTGTAAATGTGGATTGGGAGAGAGCCCAGGTGGAGGTTAAGAAAAATGATGTGGCTCCCGATTATTACCATAATCTGGGAAATTCTTACCTGGCACAGAAGAAGTACCAGGAGGCTGTGGATGCCTACAAGAATGCCTTGAGGCGCAATCCTGGTGACAGCCAGACAAGGGAGAACTACATTTATGCCAAGAAGAAACTGGAGGGCCAGCAGAACCAGAATCAGCAGCAGAATCAGCAGAATCAGCAGAATCAGCAGAATCAGCAAAACCAGGATCAGCAGCAGAACCAGGACCAGAATAACGACAATAAGCAGAATGACCAGAACAATGACCAGAAGCAGGATCAGAAGGACCAGCCTCAGCAGCAGAACGGTGGCAGTGAGCCGAAGATAACACCACAGGCTGCGCAGCAGATGCTTCAGGCAATTCAGGAGAAGGAGAACCAGACTCAGGAGAAGGTGAAGGAGGAGAAGGCAAAACTGCTCAAGTCCAAACAGAAAGAGAAAAACTGGTAGTTGATAACATTTGGCAACAAAGAGAATTTAAATTTATTTACAATGGGATATTTGAAAAAGGTGTTGTTCTTTTTGCTCCTTCTTGTTGGAGGGAGTGCGGCAGCGCAGAACACTTTTGTTGTGGATGCTCCAAGGGTTGTGGGGCAGGATGAGATTTTCAGGGTTGTCTTCTCTGCAGACGGCGAGATGACAGACTTTACAAACCCTACCTTTACAGGTGTTGAGGTTTTGGCAGGTCCGTCTCCTTCCAGAATGATGAGTACCCAGATTATCAACGGCCAGAGGACAGAGAGTGTGGAGATGAGTTATACTTTTATAGTAAGGCCGGTTGCGGTTGGAGTTGCAAAGATTTCTGCAGCATCAGCCTCAATAGGGGGTAAGGTTTATACCACAAAGGAGGTGTCTGTAGAAGTTGTAAAAGGGGAGGCGCAGCAGAGCGGCAACCAGCAGCAACAGGGCAATGTTACAGGCACTGCTCCGCAGCAGAGGCAGCAGAGCGGTGAAGTATCATCGCAGGATGTGTTCCTCAGGCTTTCATTCAGCAAGAACAGGGTTGTTAAGGGTGAGCCCATCATTGCAACCCTCAAGTTGTATACCAGAGTTGGCATAGCCGGTTTTGAGGATATAAAATTCCCTGTATTTGACGGGTTCTGGAGCCAGGAGATAGAGACTCCGCAGAATATCAATTTTGTGAGGGAGAATGTGGACGGGCAGATCTACAATGCTGCGGTACTCCGCAAATACATGCTTCTTCCACAGCAGACAGGCGATCTTTCAATCAAGCCTGCGGAGATGATATGTCAGGTACAGGTGATGTCATCACCGAGGGGCAGGTCAATTTTTGACGATTTCTTTGATTCGGGTTACCAGATTGTGAAGAAGAGGGTGAATTCAGGCAATGCCACAATAAAGGTTTCACCTCTTCCTGCAGGTGCCCCTGCCACATTCGGACAGGGTGTGGGTACTTTCAGCATCAATGTGGCTGCAAGCAGGGACAGCGTGAAGGCGCATGAGGCCGGTTCAATAATTGTAACAGTGGAGGGTAGCGGCAACCTTAACCTCATTGAGGCTCCAAAGGTGCAGTTGCCTGCAGATTTTGAGGTTTATGATGTAAAGACAACCAACAATTATTCATACGGGGCCAACGGAATATCGGGAAGCAAGGTGTTTGAATATCCTTTCATTCCAAGGAGTGAGGGTGAGTTCCAGATACCTCCTGTGGAGTACAGCTATTATGATGTGAAGAGCAACAGGTATGTTACCCTAAAGAGTGATACCCTGGTGGTGAAGGTTACCAAGGGGGAGAGCACTGCAGGTACCGGTACTTTGGTGCAGGGAATTTCCAAGCAGGCTGTGGCCTCTTTGGGTGAGGATATAAGGTATATCCTGCAGGGAAATCCGGCTTTGATGCACAAGGGGAAATTCTTTGTGGGAAGCATTGCATTTTTTGTGGTGCTTGTTGTTGTAATGGCGGCAGGCGGTGTTGCGTTTGCATTCCTCAAGAGGAGAGCAAAACTTAAGGGTGATGTTGTAAGGACAAGAAACAAGAAGGCCAACAAGGTTGCAAGGATGAGGCTTAAACTTGCCAGGAGCTATATGGAGCAGAATCTCCGTTCTCCTTTCTATGAGGAGCTGCACAAGGCACTTTTGGGTTATATAAGCGACAAGCTTGCCATACAGTTTGCAGATATGCAGAGAGATACAATAAAGGAGACAATGGAGATGAAGAAGGTGTCGGATAAGAATATTGAAGATTTTCTGCAGGTGCTCGGCAACTGCGAGATGGCAAGGTATTCTTTTGCCGGTGAGGCTACGGAGATGTCTGCAGATTACGGCAAGGCAATGGAGGTAATTTCTAACTTGGAGGAGGAACTGTAATGGATATGAAAAAGATATTTATGATGTTGTTGCTCGCATTTTCATTTGCAAACCTTTATGCAAATGAAAACGGGGAGTTGTGGACAAAAGCAAATGAAGCCTACTCGGTTGGGCAGTATGAGACTGCACTTGCAGATTACAGCAAGATAGAGGAGGGGGGATATGAGTCCTACAAGCTCTATTACAATATGGGCAATGCCTGGTACAAGCTTGGCAATATGGGCAAGGCAATCCTCTATTACGAGAAGGCCCTCAAGCTCAATCCTGCCGGAGAGGATGCGAAAAACAATCTCCAGATAGCAAAGTTGCGTACGCTGGACAAGATTGATGTATTGCCTGAGTTTATCCTTACAACCTGGATTAAGGATATAAGGAACATGATGTCATCCAACGGCTGGGGCTATACTGCTGTAGGGCTGTTTGTTGTTGTATGCGTATTGTTGCTGCTATTCAAGTTTGCCCCTACAACAGGAGGCCGCAAACTTTCGTTTGTACTTGCCTGCGTGGTGTTCCTGTTCTTCATTTTTGCACTTCTGTTTGCCTTTAATCTGAGGAGCAACGCCAACAGTGAGGATTACGCTGTGGTAATGGTTCCGGTGAGCAATGTCAAGAGTGCTCCAAACTCTACAGGAAACAACCTGTTCATCCTTCATGAGGGTTCCAAGGTTGAGATTCTGGAAGAGGCGGGCAAATGGCGCAGGATAGAGATCTCCGACGGACGCCAGGGATGGCTGGAGAGCAAGGATATAGAGGTGATATAGCAAAAACGGATAAAATGAAACGGTTGATCCAACAAGGGTCAACCGTTTTGCTGTAAGCATATATTCTGTTTCTACAGGCTCCAGTAGCCGAACCTGTCAATTTTTCCTTTGTATTTTCCTTTGATGTCTACAAGGATTCCGTCGGGAGTAAGGAGGTTTGCAAAATCCTCCTGTGTCATGTTCTCATACTCCTTGTGGGATACAGCTGCTATTACCGCCTGATATTTGCCGCTTGGGGCAGCCGACATCTTTATTCCATATTCCCACTCAACTTTTGCAGGATCTGCCTGAGGGTCTATCACATCCACCTCTATACTGAAACTCTTGAGTTCCTTTACTATGTCGGCCACCTTTGAGTTGCGGGTATCAGCCACATTTTCCTTGAATGTGATTCCCATTACCAGCACCCTTGCCCCAATTGGGGAGATACCGTTGGCAATCATTTTCTTAACAGTATGTTTTCCTATGTAACCGCCCATTGAGTCGTTTACAAAACGGCCGCTCTGTATAACGTGAGGGTGGTAGTTCATCTCATTTGCCTTGTATACCATATAGTACGGATCCACACCAATGCAGTGTCCGCCAACCAGGCCCGGGTAGAATTTGAGGAAATTCCATTTGGTACCGGCTGCCTCAAGGACATCATAGGTATTGATTCCCATACGGTTGAAGATTATTGAAAACTCGTTCATAAGGGCAATGTTCACATCCCTCTGGGTATTTTCCATAATCTTTGCACTCTCTGCAACCTCAAGTGTAGGGGCCTTG
>JAEIGA010020546.1_pt1 | contig 10067 bp, 4 predicted proteins | sample 9270691 | NCBI WGS metagenome assembly JAEIGA01 (sample SAMN17057246, study PRJNA624740) | gut metagenome | biome: biome; isolation source: fecal sample | host: Bos grunniens | place: China: Xizang | collected 2019
ATGGGATAGCGTAGCTATTAGTGTAGCACACTTGTTCGAGATATTGTTTTTGGCAAGTGAACTCTGATTCGCTCAATGTTGTAGGAACAGCATACACAGTGTAACGCATACCGTCAACTTTATTCCAAGTCAAAGTAGAACCCGAAACTGCAACGTTTGAAGTCATTTTTGGATCACGCACATTGTTCCAGTGGCGCAATGGAGTCAAAGCCTTGTTTTGGTAAGCATATTGATAGAGGATGTCGCCAAGAGGTTGACGAGTAGTACCATCATATTTTTCGGTGTAGTTGTTGAATGTTTTATATTCAAAGTAAACCAAACCTGTTTCATCTTGACGGTTAAACTCACGGCTCATGTTAATCTCATCGATCATCGCTTGAGCACCAGCATTAGCATCTGATGTGTAGTCGGTAGGCGATGTTGAGATATACATGTGGCGGTCAAACTTGATAGCAGCATCAATCCACCATTCACCACGTTTTGGGAACTCATTTACCCAATAAACTTGAGGAGAAACGAAGTCGAGTTGTTGATGTTTGAGCCAATAAAGAGGATCAGAGTAGATTGTATTGTATTGGAAGTCGCCTCCAAGAGCAGGCATTCCATACTCTGTTTCAACATTGGGGGGAGATGATTTACCAGCAGGTGAGATACCGAAACACACATAAGGTTTCACACTCTTAATCATCTTATTCATTTCACCCACCATGTTATTGATGTTAGCACGACGCCAGTCACCAATAGAAAGTGAAGTACCGCTTGCTTGATAGTCAGCCCAGTCGGGTGCAGTAGAATTTTCTGCAGTACCACCTTGTGGATAGAAATAGTCGTCGAAAATCACACCGTCGATATCGTAATTAGTTACAATTTCTTTAGTAACGGCAAGAATACGTTCCAACACCTCTTTTTTAGCAGGGTTGAGCACTCTATTGCTTGTTTTGCCACTCATCAACCATTCGGGGTGAGTTACTTCATAATCGAGTGCACCACCACCATGAGAACCATCTTTACTTGTGTGATAACGATATGGGTTAATCCAAGCATAACATTCAATACCATATTCATGGCAAGTTTGAATCATAAATTCAAATGGGTCGAATGCAGGCGCAGAACCACGTTTTCCCGACACAGATTCAGCCCAAGGCTCATACGATGATTTATATGTAGCATCACACTCCGAACGCACATGATAATAAATCACATTTATACCTTGCTCTTTGTATGTAGCCATACGCTTGCGAAGGATATTTTTGTGAGTGTCGGCATTGCCTGAAGTAATTGCCGCTGTAGGCCAGTGATTCAAAAAAGGAGTACACCACATAGCGCGATGCTCGCGAGTTGTTTCGGCTTGCGCATCAACACTTGTAGTCATCAATGCCATCGATGCAAGAGCTACAACGCCTATTGATTTGATAAATTTATTCATAATTATATCTATGATATTTATAAAATCAAAGGTAACCGCCTGTCGCGGCAGTTACCTTTGTTAATATTTCAACTAAACCAAGGTTTAGAAGAGTTTTGTGAGAGTTGGGTTAATGGTTACACCAAGGATTTCATCGCTTGTTTCACCATAGTTTTGACATTTTTGAGTTTCTGGGTCGTAGTAAACAATACCTGTGTGACCGTTACCAGCAGTTGACCATACATCGCCTTCATCAGCACGGAAACCGAAGTAAACGCGACCATTGCGAGCGTCAACACTCAATTGTTTTACGTAAACTGGTTCGTCAGCAGTAGTGTTAACAGCTTTAGCCTCCATATTTACATAACCAGTAGCAGCACCAACTGCTACAGTAGCGTCAGCAGCAGGAATTGGATATTCTACGAAACCAGCACCTTTACCTGCACCATGGATACCCCAAATATAAAGTTTACCACGTTCTTCGTCAAGAGTGTAAGAAGTGAATTTGATAGATTCCAATACAGTTGGATAAGGTTTAGCAGCAGCAGCGGCAGCAGCAGAAGTAGTGTAGATATCACTATCAGCAAAACGGAAGATACCGTTACCAGAGTAGTTTTTACCCCACCACCAAATACCAGATTTGTCGCGATATACACCAGTAGAGATAGCACCATAAGCGATACCACGGTTGTAGTAAGGAATCAACTCGTTAGTTGCAACATATTCTGTACGGAAGTTGTCAGAAGTTTTAGCTTGAACAAGACCACGGTCGGTCATTTTCACTTTAGAGAAACCACGGTTACGGTCGTTGAAGTAAATGTAATCACCGTAGATATTACCTTGGAATGGGTCAGAGAATGCAGCACCACCCACGTTAGTAATAACAGTGTTTACATTTGTACCATCGGCACGCATAGCAGTGATTTTACCATCACCAAGCACACCACCTTCGTCGTTTACATAGTAGTATTGTTTACCAGCATCGAGAATGTAAATCCAGTGACCTGTTGAAGTTTCACCAGTTTCTTCATCTGTATCAACTGTGCTACCATAAAGAATGTTGAATGGATTTTCACCTGAGCTCACGCCCATATCGTATGGGAATACTTTAGGATTGCCCATTGAAGCAAGTTCTTCTTCGCTCAACAATTTCAAAGCTTTGATGTTACCACCCACTTGAGCATAGTACAATGTAGGAGCTTCGATAGGAGAAGCAACTTGTACATTGATGTATGATTGTTCGAGTTGACGTTCGTCAGCTGAACCGAGGTCGAAGATAGCATCAATAGTTACTTGTTGTGAACCGAGGTTAGAGAATGTAATGTTTTGAGGACATTCTACTGCACCTGTTTCAGGGTCGGTAGTATATTCCATTGCAGAAGTGATCACATTACCATCAGCATCTTTAGCACCTTCTGGGAATTTCCAGATATACTTAACCACTTTGTTTTCAGGGTTAGGCAAACGAAGAGCGAAAGATACTTTTGCATCGTTCAACATCACCAAGTCAGATGCCTCACCATTCACTTCGATAGTAGTGATAGATGGAGTAGGAACGATGTCATAGATAAGGATAGGATAAGTGCGTGAACCTGCACCATCTACTGTCAAAGTAACGTTATACAAACCAGCTTTTTTATACTTTACAAGTGGAGCTTGAGGGTTTGCATCTTGAATTTCGAGCAAGCTTTCATCGCAACCAAAGTTCCAAGTAACATTACCTGTTTTAGCCGATGTATTCTTGAATTGAATAGGAGATACTACATAGTAATCAAGAGTATATTCATCTCCTGATACTTGATATGTAAAATCTACATCGGGATCGGGGAAATTTTGAATTTCAGGATCTTGGTCAATACAAGCCGACATGGCAAGTGCAAAGAGACCAAGAATGCCTAATTTATTTAAAAATTTCATAATCTCTGAATTTTAAATATTAGTTAATTTCAATTTGTTTTTTGCTTGTTGGAGATACTTTACCTACGTTACCGTTAGTGTCGTAAACTCTAAACGAAGCATCTAATTTGTAGTTGCGCTTGAATGAGATAGCATAACCATCTGAAGAACTGTAAATCCATTCTTGGAATGTGATAGGTTCAACCAATGCTTTGAATGCTGCGATATATTCAGGGCGAACTGTTGTTACTACAGAACCAAGGTCATCGCTATAGCGGCTGAATACCCAAGAAGCTGATTCATAAACTTCATAAGTTCTTGTTGTTGAGTCAGCAGCCAAAATCATATTGCCTGATTCATCTTCATATACTGCATCTTTAGCAACTTCATTATAAACTGGTTTGCCTTCAGCATCAATTGTTTGATAATAGTAACCTACTACAGGAGCAGCTTTACCCGATACTTTTGGGTTGTTGTAGTCAATCCAACGAGTAGATTTGTCGGTTGAACCTGCTTGTGCATCTTCTGCGTCATAAGCGATATCAGTTGGGAAGTCAGTGCCAAATTGAGCATTGATTTCAGCGAAACGTTCATTAGAGAACGCATAGTTGATATAGAGATAACGCAATGCATTGTAGTTACCATCAGTTACGATGAGTGAGTCAACATTCTTTTCGAATGTATCAGCAAAACCTTCTGGGAAGTATGTTTCAAATTTCTTTTGGTCCCATTCTTTTGGAGAATTCCAGTTTACAGGAGTAAGAGTTTCAGAAACAGGTACAACACCAGTGATTGAGTATTGAGTAAGAGGTTGTGGATATTTAACAATAGAGTCTTGATTAACAACCAACTCACCTTTTACAGAATCATAATAAGTATAGTAGCCATCAACCAATACAGTGTCGAGTTTTGCAAGAGAATGAGCAAACTCTTCGCTGTGCTCGTTTTGACGAACTACGAGGTCTTTTTCACCACCATTCATTTTGTAAGAGAATGATGAACCAGCCAATTTAGCTGTTACTTCGAGTTCGTCGCTACGCAACACGTCCCACCACACTTGTGAGTATGCAGGTTGTGCATCACCAACAGTATAGTAAGTACCCTTGAATGAGAATGAGTCACCTGCTTTTGCAGCAGTAGAACCTACTTCCCAATAAACAGTTGGCACACGCTCACCAATTTCCAAGTGGTCAGCAAATGGGTCATTCTTTTCACAAGAAGTGAACGCTACAAGACCCAAAGCCATAATTCCTAATTTATATTGTAATTTCATAATTTCAATTATTTTTTATTGGCACTAAAATTATTTTGTTAATGAAGTGCGAACACCTGCTTTTTCAGCCCAAATCATTGGTTTTTGCAACCATTTGAAATCTTTGTAAGCACCTACACGAACAACTTCGTCCTTGTTGTAGATATCTTCAGTTTGGGGGTCATAGTTAAGACGTTGTACCCAAGTGTTTTCTTTTTCAGTATCGGTCAAACCATCAACCCAGTAAGCTGCGTAGAGGTTGTAAGGACGACGCAATGAAGGATAAACGATTTCGTTTGATGAGCCAATACCATAACCATTACGTTTGTTAGAGTAGTGGTAGCGACGCATATCGTTCCATTGTTCAGGCAACATGTACATTGAAATATACTTTTGCATCATCAAGTCAGAAAGTGTGTAATCAGCAGCGTTGAAGAACCAACGTTCGTTACCAAATTCTGTACAAGCTTTTGCAGTTGCTTTTGCAGTTTTACCACTATCGTTAATGTACTCAACAACAGTTTTTTCGTTGTTAAGGAATGCACCTACATAAGATTCGAAACGAGCTTTCCACATCGCTGCTTTACCGTCTGTATCAACAACTGTAGCAGCTGCGAAGTCGGTTGGATAGATACCACCGTTTTTCCAGAGGTAGAAGTCGAGGTGACGTTGGATGTTCCATTGAGTAGCTTCCTTAGCAAGTTCACAAGCTTTAGCTTTGTTGCCTAACCAGTAGTGAGCTTCAGCTTGAATGAAGTAGAGCTCTTCCATTGTGAACAATGGGTTGTAAGCGTCAATATCACCAGCATAAGCACCTTTATAAAGGTCAGGGTAGTGAGTGCGTTTGAAAGTTGTACCTGAACCGATGTTATTTTCAAGATAACGATACATAACAGCTGTGTTAGAGATAGCAGCTGAGATAGGACCGTTTTCAGGTTTCATGAGGAGCATGATACGTGGGTCGTTAGCAAAACCATTTGAACGGTCCCATGTACCTTGAGTTTTTTCTTTACCTGGGTTGCTTACACCAAGACAAGCTTCCATGAAGAATTTTGAAGGAACTGCGTCGGCAGCAAGACGGTTGTCGCGTGATTCCCAAGAGTTAATCTTAGGTTGAGCAGAACTCCAAGGAGCATTTGACTCAGTAGCACCACCATCATAGTTATAACGAGGCTCGTTACCAAACCAAGAACCGTAAAGGAGGTCACCTGAACGCCAAGTATCGATAGCTTTTTGAGCTGTTTCGATGATTTCGTTACACATTGCAGGTGTAGTATTCACGTTAGGAATGTTACGGAGCAAAAGACGTGCTTTAAGAGCGTAAGCAAGACCTTTCCATTTGTTAAGGTCACCGCTATAGATACGGTCCATCTTTGTACTTACTGGAACGTCGCCTTTTGTAGCGCGGTCAGCGTTTTCGAAAGCAGCGATAAGAGCGTCAGCTTCACGATACATCCAGTTGTAAACGTCAACTTGGTCTTCGTAGTGAGGAGTTGTAGCAACGTGAGCATCACCATATTTACCTGTACCTTCCATGTAACATTCAGGAAGCATAGGCATTTCACCAAAAGTATCGGTAGTCAATTGTGTTGACATCAACATAATTGTACGAGCGATCAAGTCGGTGTTAGAAGTACCCGCAAGGTTACAAACTGTGCGAGCATTTTTACCGAGGTCATAGAAGTGACGACGCCATTGTGGGTGACGGTTCACGTTCAAGAATTCCCAACCTTGTTTGTAAGGATATGAACCAGTTTGGCTCTTACCTGTAGTAGTCAAACATTGAGAAAGGAACACATTATATTCTGCGTGGTCATATACTGTTTGGCTTGCATAAAACACGATAACAGGCATACATTGTTGCACAGTGTTGTCGTGAGCACGGTCAATATTCATGTTGTCGTTAAGGATATCCTCACAACTTGCGAATGAAAGTCCAAGCAGCAATGACAATGATATAGCTTTAATCTTATTCATAGCTGTATTAGAATGTTACGTTAACGTTAAAGTTGAAACTACGTGTTGCTGGAACACTAAATTCATCAATACCCATTGAACCACCACCACCAGTAGCAGCTGGCATGACTTGAGGATCTGAACCTGTATATTTAGTCAAGAGGAACAAGTTACGACCTGTCAAAGAAGCGCGAAGGCCTTTGATTGGGTTTTTAGAACCTGCTTTCTTCATCAATTTACCGAAGTCGTAAGCAAGAGTTACATAGCTCAAACGGATGTAAGAACCATCTTCGATGAAGTTAGAAGGCACTGAGTAGTAGTTAGAATAGAATTCAGCGTCGAAGATTACAGGAGTTGTGTTAGGACGGTATGTACCATCAGCATTTTCTACAACACCCTTAACGATTACTTCGCGGTTACGATATTTTTCGAGATATCCACTCATACCGTTGCCGATTAATTGTTCACCTGTGTAGTTGTAAACATCACCACCACAGCGACCGTCGAACAAGAATGAGAGTGAAAGATCTTTCCAAGTGAATGTAGAACCTACACCAAGGAGGAAGTCAGGCTCACGGTCACCGAGGAAACAGTTTTTATCAGGAGAAATTTTTGGATAACCGTTTTCGTCACAGATGATTTCACCAGCTTCGTTGCGGATATAGTCGGTACCGACCATCGCTGTAGTAGAACCACCTACGTTAGAAGAACAGTACATGCGGTTAGAAACTTGCATACCGAGGTATTCAGTTTGGTTGTTAGGAAGGCTAACGAGTTTACCACGGTTGTAAGAGAAGTTAGCGTTAGCAACCCAAGAGAAGTCACCGCTCTTAAGGATGTCTTGTGAAAGAGTTGCTTCGATACCGCTGTTTTCGATTGTACCAGAGTTGAATGTTTGAAGGATTACACCAGCAGCTGGAGACACACGCATTGTGATAATTTGGTTGTCAACAGTTGTTGAGTAGTAAGCAACGTCAAGACGAGTGCGGTCGCGGAAGAAACGCAAGTCAGCACCGATTTCCCATGAGTTAGTCATTTCAGGCTCAAGTGTGTTGGCTGAAGATACTGTAGCATCTACACCGAAACCACCATCAGGGAAGTTTGACCATTGTTTGAAGTTGTTTGAGAACAAGTAGTTAGGAGCATCTTTACCTACTTTTGCCCAGTTACCACGGATTTTACCATAAGAGAACCAATCGTTTTTGAGGTTGAAGAGTTCAGAGAAGATAACACCGGCAGTTACTGAAGGATAGAAGTAGATAGGATCTACCATTTCAGGGTTCATATAGTTAACCAAAGTAGAAGAACCGTCAACACGACCAGTTACTGACAATTGAGCCATACCTTTGTAGTCGAAGCGGATTTCACCAAAGTAACCAAATTTATTTCTATCAGTGTGGTAGAGGCTGAAGTCAGACAATGTCATACGTTCAGGGTCGATGTTGTTGAATGAGTAGAAGCCACCACCGAGGATGAAGTTGTCACCATACATTGAAGCTGAAACACTGTTAGTTTCAGAATATTCACCACCGAGGAAGAAGTTCAAGTTGAAATCATCATTGATTTTCCAGAAGTAGTTAACGTTACCTTGTACAGTGAGACGATCGCTTGTAGAAGGTGTATAAGTGTAAGAACCTTGGCGTTCAGCGAGTGATTGTTGTTGACCTGAGTCAAGTTCACCATCAAATTCGCGACCATCGCCATAGAAACGAGGCACTGAATAAGCATCTTGTGAAGAGAAACCTTTGTCGTAACCTACTTTTGCAGTAAATACCAAGTTTTTAACTGGTTCGTAAGAGATAGAACCGTTGATGATAACACGGCTGCTCTTAGAAACTGAGTGGTCCATATAACGACCATAGTAAGGAGATGTTGAAGCACCAACACGACCATCATTACTCAAGATATCCCAGTTGTCATAGCGACACAACCAGTTAGGCATACCATCTTCTTTAACATAGTCGGCCATGTTACGGTTGATAGACCAACCATAAACTGATGACATTGAGTTACCGAAGCCACGAGCTTTAGTATCGATGAAGTTAGTTGACAAAGCGAGTTTGAATTTGTCGTTTGGTTTGAATTCACCTTTTACATAGATACCGAGACGGTTCTTGTAGTCTTGGTCAACCACACCTTCATTGTTCATATAGTTGGCAGATGCATAAGCTGAGAATTTTTCGTTACCACCTGAGAGTGAAACGTCATACTTTTGCATGAAACCAGTGCCGAGGAATTCGCCTACGTTGTCATAGATTTGATCTGACTCGTGAGCGAGAGGACCCCAACCACCACCAGCATTAGTAGTGTAGATACCACCACCACCACCGATGTATTTGTTTTGCAATTTAGGAAGGCGAGCAACGTTTGAAATTTCCCAGCCACCTGATGCAGTTACAGTAACAGCACCTTCTTTACCGCTCTTAGTAGTAATCAAGATAACACCGTTGGCACCTTCTTGACCATAAAGAGCAGAAGCAGCAGCACCTTTCAATACCGACATTGTTTCGATATCGTTAGGGTTGATGTCGGCAGCAGCAGAAGCACCACCACGAACAGGCATACCGTCGATTACGAACAATGGCTCATTGCTTTGGCCTGAGTTGATTGATGAGATAGCACGTACCACGATTTGTGATGCAGAGTTAGGAGAACCCCCTGCCATTGATACTTGCACACCCGCAACTTTACCTTGAAGACCGTTAACGAAGTTAGCAGTTTGACCTGCTGTAACGGCGTCGCTGTTCAAAGATTGAACGGCAAAGTTAAGTTTTTTCTTTTCTTGGGTTTGACCCATCGCAGTAACTACGACTTCGTCCAAGATTTCTGAGTCTTCTTGCATCACCACGTCGATGACACTACGACTACCTACTGTAATACTTTGTGGTTTCATACCCACATAACTAAAGTTCAAAACGGCTTTGTCGTTAGGAACTTCGATTGAATAATTCCCGTCAAAGTCGGTATCGACTCCGGTAGCAGTACCTTTAATCATAATGGTAACACCAATTAGAGGTTCACCATCAGAAGCACCGGTAACAGTACCAGTCACAGTGCGAGCGAAGCCAGCAACTGCGAAGAGGGAAAATAACAGAAGCAATAACTGTTTTTTCATACTTACTTTAATTTGTTTATATTCAAGGTTATTTATCACTTGCATTTTTAATAATTCTAATCGCACCATTCGTAGCTAAAGCAACCTCAAAACAGCCAATAGCCGACGAGAAGATAACGTCCTATAACTCAATTTTTTAGCAAAAACTGCGTTTTATAAGCCTTTTCTCATTCGCTACTGTTAGCACCTGTTTATTAATAACTTATGCCAAAAAGGGCACAATCGATACCAAAAACCGACACGTCGGTCCACACGGTATTTCTTACAAATCTACCACATTTTTTCAGAATAAAAGCATTTTCTTAATTATTATTTAGCATATTTTTCATTTATAAATCTTTTTTAACACTCTTCGCTCATATTCGGTTTTGGTCCAAAAATTCCCACATTTACACATTAATTATATATAGAGAAGTTTTCATGTCGATTTCCTCCCTTTTTTA
>JAEIGA010020547.1_pt1 | contig 10067 bp, 9 predicted proteins | sample 9270691 | NCBI WGS metagenome assembly JAEIGA01 (sample SAMN17057246, study PRJNA624740) | gut metagenome | biome: biome; isolation source: fecal sample | host: Bos grunniens | place: China: Xizang | collected 2019
TAAACTCGTGGCATCCGCTACTGAAGGAGGAACAGAATTATTCCCAATTACTTACTTTGAAAAAGAAGCATTCCTAGGACAATCCCCTCAATTATACAAACAGATGATGATGGGTGCAGGAATGGACAAGGTATTTGAAATCGGCCAAATCTTCAGGGCAGAAGAGCATGATACCTTAAGACACTTGAACGAAGCTGTTTCCATTGATGCAGAAGCTTCATTCGCTGATGATGAAGATGTAATGAAAATCCTAAATGACATGCTCATTCAGGTATTGGCAGATGTGAATGAAAACTGTGCTGATGAATTGGAAATTTTAGGTCATGAATTGGAAGTGCCTTCCGGTGATTTCCCTGTTGTGACTTATGATGAAGCCGTTGATATTGTAAATTCAAAGGATGTATCCATGGAATGGGGAGAAGACCTATCCCGTGAAGCTGAAAAAGCATTAGGCGATACCATGGGCGGATTCTATTTCCTAACCAGATGGCCTACAGAAATCAAACCGTTTTATGTAATGCCGGTTGAAGGAGAGGAACAGTACTCCCATGCATTCGATTTGATGTATAACAATCTGGAGTTATCTTCCGGTGCTACCCGTGTACACCAATATGATTTACTCGTAAAACAAATCGAAGAAAGGGGATTAAACCCTGCCGGATTTGGAAGCTATCTTAAAGCGTTTGAATACGGTATGCCTCCTCACGCAGGCTGGGGTCTCGGTGCTGATAGGTTAACTATGGTACTTACCGGTGCTGAAAACATCCGTGAATGTGTGCTCTTCCCAAGGGACAGACACAGATTAACCCCTTAATTCCTTCTTTTTTTTTAAGATAATATGGAAAAATATGATATAGCTGTTATTGGGGCGGGACCTGCAGGAATCATGGCGGCAATTGCGGCCAGCCAGAATTCTTCAGATGTGGTATTGCTTGAGAAGAATCCTTCACCGGGATGCAAGCTCTTAATGACCGGTGGTGGAAGATGCAACATCACCAACCGTAAGCCAATAAAAAAGCTATTGAATATTTATCCCCAAAAGAATTTTTTAAAACACTCTTTTTACACTTTGACCAATGAAGACCTGCTCTCGCTATTTGAAGATAGGGGTTTGTCATTCATTGAAGAGGATGACAATAGAATTTTTCCGGAAACTGAGAAATCCGGTGACATTTTAAATATCCTATTGGAGTATCTGGAAGATGTCGACCTAAGATGCGGCTTTGAAGTTAAATCTATTGAAGATAACTTCATCATCAATGATGAGATTAGGGCAGATAAGGTTATAATCGCCACAGGAGGCATAACCTATCCGCAGACAGGCTGCGGCATTGAAAATTATTCGCTGACATCACAGCCCCTCACCGACATCAAATATGGATTGGTCCCGCTAATCACTGAAAAAGATTTGTCGGATATTGCGGGAATCACGTTATATGATGTGATTATAAGCTATGGGAAATCAAAAGTTCATGGAAATGTTTTATTCTCACATGTCGGCTTGACAGGTCCGGGAATTATTAACCTGAGCAATGAGATATCCGAAGACATAAGCTATAACCTATTGGAAAACGAGCCTGATGTGAATTTTGAAATAGCCATTGATTTATGTCCGGATTTCACACGTGAGCAGCTGCAGGACAAGTTCAACACTGATTTTCAAGCCAAAGGAAAGACAATGATCAAGAATTATTTGAAGCTGCTTTTAACAAGCAAATTCATCGGCTTCTTTTTGGATGAAATTAAAATAGACGCTGAAACCCAACTCTCAAGAATTGATAAAAAGAGTAGGAACAGACTGATTGAAAATTTAAAAAGATTTCCTTTTGAAATCACTGATTTTAATGAGGACCTGGCAAAAGTAACAATCGGCGGTGTTGATTTGGAAAACGTTAATCCAAAAACGATGGAATCCTCATTGACACAAAACCTTTACTTTGCAGGCGAAGTTTTGGATTTGCATGGACCTACCGGAGGTTATAACCTGAAGATTGCTTTTTCAACAGGTTATTTGGCAGGCCTTTCTGCAAGTGAAAAATAATTTTTAAATTTATTTTTTTTGAAAATTTATTAAGATTAACAAAATATTTAACTTATATATTTACTAATAGTTATAATATGACAGACAAAATGTTCATGGGTGCATCAACTAAACAAGGTCTGGATATTGCAAATAAAAGTAGAGAAATTATCCGTGGCCTTATTGGAGATGATGTTAAAGATTTAAATCCAGCTGAAAGAGACATTGTTGAAAGGATTGTACACTCAACAGCTGATCCGGAATATGCAAAGTTAGTAAAGATTAGCCCTGATTTTGTTGATGTTGCTATGGAATCCCTAAGAAATAAGGAAACTATTTTGACTGATATCAACATGGTCAAATATGGTATTACAAGATACGATGGGGAAGTTGAGTGTTATATCAAGAATGAAGAAGTTATAAAAATCGCCAAAGAAAATCAGATTACAAGAGCGGCTGCAGCTATGCGCTATGCGGCTTCAAATGATTTTGAAGGTATTGTTGTTTCAGGCAATGCTCCAACAGCAGTATTTGAAGCAATGGATTTATATCAAAAAGGAGAAATGAATCTTAAAGCTATTGTGGGTGTTCCTGTCGGTTTTGTGGGAGCGGCTGATTCAAAAGAAGCTCTGCATAATTCCAATATTCCTAATATTATTGTTGAAGGACCTAAAGGAGGCACACCGATTGCAGTAGCCTGCGTAAATTCCTTAATCCAACATTTATAGAGTGATAAAATGTATTCCGAAGAATTGTTCAACGAATCTAGAAATTATTTTCCTGGTGGAGTGAATTCTCCTGTCCGTGCTTTTAAGCCATATCCGTTTTTTGTTAAAAGTGCGGGAGGCTCAAAACTCACAGATGTAGATGGAAAAACTTATATTGACCATTGTCTGGCTTACGGCCCATTGATTTTGGGACATGCTGATCCTAAAGTTGTTAGGGAAGTTTCCAACCAGTTAACTATAGGCACTGCATATGGTACTCCGACAGAAAATGAGATTGTCCTTGCAAAAGAAGTGATTGACAGGATTCCATCCGCTGAAATGGTAAGGTTTTGTAACAGTGGAACTGAAGCGACAATGAGCGCAATCAGATTGGCTCGTGGCTTTACAGGCAGGGATAAAATCGTTAAGTTTGAAGGAGCTTACCATGGTGCGCACGATTATGTATTGGTTAAAGGCGGTTCCGGTGCAGCTACTTTACCGGATTCTCCAGGAATTCCGGCCGATACCACTAAAAATACTTTGTCCGTTCCATTTAATGATGAGGAAGCTTTAACAGAGCTAATAGAAAAAGAAGGTGAAAACATTGCTTGTATCATCATGGAAGTTGTCATGGGCAATGTTGGTTGTATTGAACCGAAACCAGGATTTTTAGAGTTCATTAGAAAAATCACTAAAGAAAATGATATTATTTTAATATTTGATGAAGTCATTACAGGTTTTAGAGCTTCAAGAGGCGGAGCTCAACAGTATTATGGAGTCACTCCAGATTTGACAACCTTAGGTAAGATTGTAGGCGGGGGACTTCCAATGGGAGCATTTTGCGGTAAGAAAGAAATAATGGAGTTGATTGCTCCGAACGGTCCGGTTTATCAGGCAGGTACCTTTTCAGGCAATCCTGTTTCAGTGCAGGCTGGTATTTCCACTTTAACACAGCTTGACGATGCATTCTACAAGGAATTGGAAAGAAAAGGAAACTTCCTCAGAAGCAGCATTCAATCCATTATTGAAGAGCAGGAATACAATATCCAACCTGTCGGGCTTGCTTCAATGTTCCAGATTTATTTCAATCCGGCTCCTGTTTTAAATTATGAGGATGCTCAAAAATCTGATAAAAGGCAATTCTTAAGATACTTCAAGACATTATTGAAAGAAGGCGTTTTTATCCCACCATCTCAATTTGAGTGTAATTTTATTTCAAATGCTCATAGCATGGCAGATATACAAAAGACAGTAGATGCCATTGAATTGGGTTTAGAAGCAGCATTTAAAAAAAGAAGAAGGTAATGATATGGTAGATTGGAAAGAAGTTGCATCATATGCAGTCATTTTGGTAATAGTTTTAATAGCCGCCCAACATCTGAATGTAGTTGTTTCAGGTAGTATGGAGCCTGCATTTTACAGAGGAGACATTGTCCTTGTTGAAAAGGCGAATTTTTTAGGAATAAATGAATTCAATCCCAACGATGTTCAGGTGGGAGATGTTGTTGTTTATGATGCCAAATGGTTTGACCAGCCGGTAATTCATAGGATTATCAATATTACAGAGATTAATGGAACTACGATGTATATGATTAAAGGGGACAATAATAATGCTCCTGACCCGTATTATGTTACTTCAGACCAAATTACAGAGCGTGTCGTAACATTAGGTGACAATTTAATAGTCATTCCAAAAATCGGTTATCTTTCCCTTTGGTTAAGAGGGTTATAATTATTAAGGTGAGTTAATGTATTTTGAAATTGAAAAACAAGCTATTGATGCTATCAATAAGGCATTAGATCAATATGATGAAGAGATAGATAGAAATTTTAAGTTGGAATTTCCTCCAAATCCTGAATTGGGAGACTTGGCAAGTACTATTGCTTTCGCACTTACTAAAAAGTTGAAAACTTCCCCTCCGGAAGTTGCAAAGGATTTGGTTGAAAAGATTGAAGTGCCGGAAATTTTCACTAAAGTTCAGAATTTCGGCCCATATGTGAATTTCTTCATTGATTATGACAAGTTCTCTAAATTACTTTTAGATAAGGTGGATGAAAACTACGGTCAGCTTCCGGAATACGGCGAAAAGATTGTCCTTGAACACACTTCAGCAAATCCAAACGGACCGTTGCATATCGGACACATCAGAAACTCCATTTTTGGAGATTCTCTTGCAAGACTGTTGAAATTGGCCGGAAGGGATGTTGAAACCCAATATTATGTTAATGATATGGGAAGACAGATAGCTATTATTGTATGCGGAATAACCGAATGCGGCTTGAACATCGATGACTATGAAGGGGACAAGATTGACCACAAAATCGGAAAGCTATACTTCGATGCCAATAAGGCCGTTGAAGAGGACGATGCCTTGAATGCTAAAGTCGATGAATTGATTCAGAAATACGAAGAAGGCTCTGATGAGGAACTGAATAAGGTCTTTGAAGATGTGGTTTCAAAATGTATTTCCGGAATGAAGGAATCCCTTTTGAGAATGAACATCGAGCATGACGACTTCGTATGGGAAGGCCAGTTCGTCAGAAATGGAGACGTTGACAATATCGTTAACTATATTCAAAAGGAAGGATTCACACGTGAAGAGGACGTACTGTACATTGATTTGACCTATTATAATATTGATAAGGAGTTTGTTTTAAGGAGATCCAACGGAACATCACTTTATTCTACAAGAGACTTGGCTTACCACAAATATAAAGCTACTTTGGGCGATACAGTATTGGATATTTTAGGTTCAGACCATAAATTGGCTGCAAAACAGATTAAAGTGATTTTTGAAGAGATATTCAGACAGGATGCTCCTGAAGTTATATTTTATGAATTCATTACACTTCCTGAAGGTTCAATGTCAACAAGAAAAGGCAAGTTCGTATCCGTCGATGAGTTAATCGATGAGGCTGTCTTAAGGGCTCATGATGAAATCAAATCAAGAAACCCTGATTTAACAGAAGAGGAAATTGCACCTATGGCAGAGGAAATTGGTGTTGGAGCCATAAGGTTTTTCATCGCTAAATTATCCCCTGAAAAGCACTTGACATTTAAATGGGACGAAGCCCTAAGCTTTGAGAGAGGCTGTGCATCCATTCAGTATGCTCATGCAAGAGCCTGCAAATTGCTTAACAAATCCGGCAAGGATATAGCTTCATTAAGCGTTGCCGATGACTGGAGCCCAAATGATGCGGAGCAGGATCTCGTAAGGCAAATTGCCAAATTCCCACAGGTTGTAGAGGATTGTGCCAACAAGAAAAGGGTTCACAATGTCACTCAATACTGCCAGGATTTGGCCAGTTCCTTCAATAAGTTCTACAAATCCGAACAGGTTATCGGGTCTGAATTAGAAGATACTAGATTAATTTTAGTAGACAGAGCTAAAACAACAATTAAAAATGCTTTGGACATATTGGGTGTTGATGCACCCGAAAAGATGTAGATGGGTTTTTGACTCATCTCAATTTATTATTTAGGTGATATCATGGAAGAAAAAGTAACAATTGATGATGTAATGGCGTTTGAACATCTTTTTTCATCAACTCCATCTTTCATATTGGAAAGAATGGCAAGAAAGAAAACAAATGTGGTCAAAAAGTTTGAAGATATAGTTAGAAAACATTTGAGCCTGGCTGACGAAAAGGAAATGAGAAAATTAAATATGGCGATTAATACAGATATTGATGAATTGCAGGCAACTATGGCTGAAGCTTATAGGCTAACAAACAAAAAGCAATTTAAGATATTAGCTAACCCGGACAATAGGGAATTCCTTGAATTAAACCGCCTTGAGTTACGGAAGATAGTTACTGGTGAAAAATGATTAATCCACATAGTGGATATAATCTTCTTTTCTAGGCAATGGCTCAGGTGCTTCCATATCAGGATAACCTAAAACGACATGGCCGATTCCTTCATAAGTTTCAGGAATTCCCCATTCTTTTAAGAGTTCCTTACCTTTTTCGGATGAGAATTCATCATATGCCCTATGAATCCAGCAGGATCCAACGCCTACTGCATGGGCAGCGTTTACAAGCACAGCTAAAACGCTTGAACCGTCTTCCTTCCAGGTTGGAACTTCACCATCTGCCAAAACAATCAACAATGTTTTTGCGCCATAAAAAGGATCAAGGTCTTCCGGAACTTCGGTTGGGAAAAAGCTTCTGTTCCATGCAGACAGTTCTTTGATTGTTTCAGGATTTTGAATTACAACAATTTTCGGAGATTGCAGACCTCTTGCGGTTGGAGCATATGTTCCTGTTTCCAAAATGGTTTTTAAATCTTCATCTGAGATTTGTTCGTCTTTGAATTTTCTGATACTTCTTCTTGTTTTTAAGTCTTCAATTGTTTGATTCATATTAAATCCTCACAGATTTTTATTAGTGTATCTCTGAAATTATTATACTCTTCATCAGTTAACTCTTTTTTGATTATGTCATCCCATTCATTGTCATAATCCATTATTACTTGAGCTATTTTTGCGCCTTCCTTGGTTACATTGATTATTTTTTTCCTTTTTTGAGGTGTTTTTGTAATCAATCCCTTTTTTTCAAGCTTTTCAAGATTCCTTGTGATTGTGCTTTCATTGACATGCAGCTTTTGAGCCAGTTCCTCCTGGCTGATGCTTTGGTTTTTGTATGCATTGATTAGAAGGGGATACAATCCTGAACTCAACTCAACATCCTTTAATTTCTGATTTAGGAATTTTGTCTGATTTCTATAGAGTATTGATATGAGGGGGGATGTTGGAATATCGCTATCAAACGGCATTCTTTTCACTTCCTATCAGCTTGTTGATGTATAGCTCAATGCATGCATAACAGATTAGCGATCCGATTCCACCGCCTAAAAGCATTCCGCAGTATATTCCGAACTCGCCGAGGTTGAATGTGAATCCTAAAAGGTATGCAAATATCAGGACCAGTATGAATTCCCTGAATGCTGTTAAAGCAAATGATATTGTTCCCTTTCCAACCCCCTGAAATACGTTACCTGCACTTGCACCGAACGGCACATATAAGATGAACAGGCACATCAGCTGTATGAAGCTTGCAATCAGAGGTTCGAGCTGTGCGCTGTTTTCTGAATATGAAAAGATAAACGCGATTTGATTTGCAAAGACGTTCAGGATTATGCACACTATGATTGATGCTATCAAAGCCACTTTGACGGCATATCTTGCGGTAACCCTTAAGTTTTCATATTTCCTTGCCCCGTAAGCCACTCCTGCAACGGATATGGCTGCTGTTCCGACTCCTATTGCCGGAAGCATTCCTATATTGATTATTCTCCAGCCTGCTGTATATACCGCCACGGCCACCGGTCCGGATACGATTGTAAGCATGTAGTTTATGAAGATTGTCAAAACGGATAGTACCAGCTGCTCTAGGCTGGCCGGAATACCGACAACCAGGATATCCTTATACATTTTCAAATCGTTGTGGAAGTCTTTGATGTTGTATGAAAGGTATGTGTCCTTTTTAACAAAAATCCAGTAGAACATGACCAGAAGGCTTATGAAAGGCCCCAGGGCTGTTGCCCATGCAGCTCCCTTTATTCCCATATTCAATGTGTAGATGAATATCGGATCCAGAATCATGTTGATTATTGCGGCTATAGCTATTGGCAATGTTGCCCTTTTAATGTCTCCTTCCGCTCTGAACGCTCCCCCTACAATCGGAGGCATCAATATCGCAAAGGTCCAGATGAATACGATAAATCCATAGTCCATTGCATAATTAAGGACACTGCTTGCGCCCATCATTACAAGAAGGGGTTTCATGAATGTTAGAAATATTATTGAAACGACTATTGAAAATATCAGGCTTAGGATTAGGTTGTGTATTGCGGCATTGTTTGCTGAGGATTTGTCTTCCGCACCGATGTATCTTGAAATCAGTGAGTTTCCACCGGCTCCAAGTCCGTTTCCAAATCCGACAAGTATCATGAATAGCGGTGTGATGTATCCAAGTGCAGCCAAAGGCTCCGGACCAAGTCCCGCAACCCAAATGCTGTCTATGATATTATTTGCAAAAATCAGAAACATGCTCGCTATAATAGGCAGTGATAATTTGTTTATTGCCTTTTTAGGGTCTCCTGTTATCATTTCAATATTTTCATTTTTTTCCATATTTTACCTCTCTTGCATATGCAATTATACACTTGTATATGCAAGTGTTAGTATTTAAAGTTAATGTTAAATATTTTTAAGAATATAGTTTTAACCAATAGGAGATTCAATCATGAAAATGTTAGTTGTTGGAACTGGTGCTCGTGAACATGCAATTGCCGATGCGCTTAAGGACGATGTGGAATTGTATTGTTATATGAGCAAGGTTAACCCTGGAATGTCTAAAATTGCTGAGTTTAAGCAAGGAGATGAAGGCGAAGTAGAAAAAGTAGCGGAATATGCCGTAGAAAATGACATTGATATTGCATTTATCGGTCCTGAAGCCCCACTTGGAAAAGGTATTGTGGATGAGCTTCAAAAGAATGGAATCAGCTGTGTCGGACCAACCCAAAGTGCAGCTAGGATTGAAACCGATAAATCATTTATGAGAAAACTCTTTGAGGACTATGAAATTGAAGGTTCCTTAGTGTATAAGGTATTCGATAACTCTGAAGACGTTTCTAAATTTTTGGATGAATTCGACAAGGACGTCGTAGTAAAACCTGTAGGTTTGACAGGCGGTAAAGGTGTTAAAATTGTCGGAGACCACTTGAAGGATAATGAAGAAGCAAAGGAATACTCATGTGAAGTCATCGATAATGTAATGGGCGGATTTGCTCAAGTAATTATTGAAGAAAGATTGATTGGTGAAGAATTTACCATTCAGGCATTCTGTGACGGCGAACACTTGGCTCCTATGCCTGCAGCACAGGACCATCCTCATGCATTTGAAGGTGATGTCGGAGCTATCACAGGCGGTATGGGTTCATACTCTGATGTTGGCGGATTATTGCCATTTTTAACTCAGGAGGATTATGACAAGGCTGTAGAAATCATGCAAGCTACCTTAAAAGCTATTGCAGAGGAAGCCGAACCATACAAAGGAATCCTATATGGTCAGTTCATGTTGACTGCAGACGGACCAAGACTCATTGAGTACAATGCAAGATTTGGAGATCCTGAAGCTATGAATGTCCTGCCGTTACTCAAAACCCCGTTGGTTGATGTTTGCCAGGCCATTGTTGACGGCAATCTGGATAAGGCAGAATTTGAAGACAAGGCCAGCGTATGCAAATACATCGTGCCTGACGGATATCCTGAAACTGAATATGCCGGTGAATTGATTGAAGTTGATGAGGAAGCTATTGAAGAATTGGGCGCCAA
>JAEIGA010020548.1_pt1 | contig 10067 bp, 9 predicted proteins | sample 9270691 | NCBI WGS metagenome assembly JAEIGA01 (sample SAMN17057246, study PRJNA624740) | gut metagenome | biome: biome; isolation source: fecal sample | host: Bos grunniens | place: China: Xizang | collected 2019
TTATACTTGTAGTTCTCCTTAACCTCCAACTCCATATCCTCTACATTGTCGAAGAGACCGTATGCATAATACTCATAACTACCCGTTGTAGCAGGCTTATGCCATACCTGAACACCATACAAATCGCGGTCGTCGGGAGTGAAGCGAGTTAAGGGCTCATAGGTAGCATCAAGCTCGCCTGCTGCGTTAAACTTCATGGTAAAGGTCTTAGGTTCTGTTGGTTGCTGCAAATCGTCAAGGATTGTCTCACAAGAAGTGACACCCACCGAAAGAGCACAGAGAGCAAATAATAAATGTTTTGCTTTCATAATAGATAATGGTTTGTGTCCGCCCCATCTCCTATAACGGGTTAATATAAAAAAGAAAGTGTGGAGATGGTCGTTTATCTAAAGATAGGCATTTGGCGTGGCCTTGACAACAATAAACAATACTCCACACCTGTACAGTATGTGGAGTAGGCACAGAACGTGCCGACATAGCATACCAATACAAGTGATGTAAGCATTCGTTATCCTGTTGTCTAAAATCGCCAAATTTCATCTTTAAGGATTAGCGAAACACTTTCACTAATAAAAAATATGTCTGCCTAAGTACATATTACGCACATAGGCATAGCAAAGATAATATAAAAATACCTAATTATCCTAAACTTACGACAAAAATTTCCTATCTTTGTAGAAAATATTTAGTGTTATGAAGATTTCAAATATTGAGTTAGGTGACAAGCCCCTCTTTCTTGCCCCTATGGAGGATGTCACCGACCCATCGTTTCGATATATGTGCAAGAGGTTTGGTGCCGATGTGGTCTACACCGAGTTTATCTCCTCCGACGGCCTCATTCGTGATGCCTGGAAGTCGCGTGCCAAGCTCAACATCGCCGACTACGAGCGTCCTGTGGGCATACAGATATATGGCCACCTAATCGAGCCTATGGTCGAGGCGGCACGCATAGCCGAGAGTGCCAACCCCGATATCATCGACATCAACTTCGGATGCCCCGTGAAGAAGATTGCCGCACGCGGTGCCGGCTCGGGAATGATGAAGGACCCCGACCTTATGGTCGAGATGACACGCCAGATTGTGCGTGCAGTGAAGAAGCCCGTGACCGTAAAGACACGCCTGGGCTGGAGCGACGAGATGAAGAATATCGAGGAGATAGCCCTAAGGTTGCAAGATGTTGGTATTGCCGCACTTACAATCCACGGACGTACACGATCACAGATGTATCGTGGCGAGGCCGACTGGACACTCATCGGAAAGATTAAGAACGACCCACGCATAACAATTCCTATCATCGGCAATGGCGATGTCGACTCGGCCGAGAAGTGCAAGCAGATGTTCGACCGCTATGGCGTCGATGGTGTGATGATTGGCCGTGCAACGTATGGCCGACCCTGGATATTCAGGGAGTGTCGCCACTATCTCGAGACGGGTGAGCTGCTTCCGCAACCATCTGTTGTTGAGCGTGTTGCGATTGCTAAGGAGCACCTCGCCAAGTCGCTCGAGGTCAAGGGCGATAGGGTGGGCATCCTTGAGATGCGTCGCCACCTGACGAACTACTTCAAGGGTCTTCCCGACTTCAAGCAGACACGCCTCAAGCTTGTCACCTCGTTCGACGTAGACGAGATACTCTCCACGCTCGACTATGTTGCCGACCGCTGGGGCGAGTTCGATATGCGTGAGGTTGTCCCAGCACCCCTCTCGCACGAGGTGTAATTAAAGCAAGAGGCGTCCTCAGCGGACGCCTCTCTTATTTGCACTCGTGGTGGTTGCAGCTCTCGCCAGAGTCGAGGATGAAGCCGCAGAGGTAGCCCTTGACAACAGCATCGATGTCGCCCTTGCAGCCGCGGATGACGCGTATGTTGTGGCTCTCGAGCTTTGTGCGAGCACCATCACCCATATTTCCTGCAAGCATAAGTGTGATGCCCATCTCCTGCATCACTCGGGCGATGTTCGACTTGCAGCCACAGCCCTGTGGCGAGTCAAGACGCTGAGTAGCAATTATTTGTCCATCCTCGATGTCGAAGATGGTGTAGTAAGCACAATGGCCGAAATGGTCGTCTACGTGGCCATCGCGTGTTGGAACAGCAAGACGCATACTCTTTATGTTTCGGGGTTTAACAAAAAAAGCGGAGCCGTCAAACTCCGCTTTTGCTATAGTCTGTCGACTACAAGTTTGGGTTGATCTTTGACCACTCGTCGATAGCTGGGATGATGCCCAAAGTCACCAACTCGTCACGCATCTTGCAGAGGTGTGCGTATGAAGCGTCGAGTGCGGCAATCTCCTCCTCGGTGCCCTGAGGCATTGTGTAAGAGCATCCGTTAGCGTCGAGCACGGTGTCCATAGCCATCATAATGTGGTTGTAACGCTCGTTAGAGACGTAAGTACCTGCAGGGAAGCGGAATGGCTCGCCACCCATCACTGAGCGAATCATCTCTACTGAGAGGTATGATGGGCTCTGGAATGATGAACGACCACGGAGCTTGATGATTGCAGCACCACCCTGGCACACTGCCTTCTTCATCTCTGCCCACTCCTCAGCTGGGAACTCCTCGGTGCCGATGATGTCGCTAAGACGACGGCCAGCAACCTTCACTGAGCTGCCGAATACTGCCATCTGCTCGCCGTGGCCACCGTATGTAGCACAGCCCTCGATCTCTGACTGCATAACGCCGAACTTCTTAGCCAATGCACTCTTGAGACGTGTGGTGTCGAGACCTGCGAGGGTAGTCACCTGACCTGGCTTGAGGCCTGAGTACAAGAGTGTTACAAGACCTGTGAGGTCGGCAGGGTTGAAGATGATAACGACGTGCTTAACATCTGGGCAGTAGGTCTTGATGTTCTTACCGAGCTGCTCAGCGATCTCGCAGTTGCCCTTCAAGAGGTCCTCGCGAGTCATACCCTCCTTACGTGGAGCACCACCAGAAGAGATGATATACTTAGCATCCTTGAACGCCTCAGCCACGTCGGTTGTAGCTGTGATGTTGACATTGTCGAAGCCGCTCTGACGCATCTCCTCGGCCACGCCCTCTGGTGAGAAGACGTCGAAGAGGCAGATGTTGTTAGTGAGGCCCATCATAAGTGCTGACTGCACCATATTTGAGCCAATCATACCTGCTGCACCTACGATAACAAGTTTGTCGTTTGTGAGAAAAGCCATAGTTTTATACCTTTTATAAGTTATATAATTGATGTTATTGTGCCTATGTTGGGCGTTTATCCTTGCAAAATTAGAAAACATTTCAACTATTTGCAAGTAAAAGGCGAAAATAATTGTTTTTATCTGCGATGTTTGCTACCTTTGTGTTTGACGATAATTAATTTTAAACGATAAATAAGCAGACTATGAAGCGTCTATTTTTACTATCCGCCTTCGCTCTTGTAGCTATATGTAGCAGTGCCTATGGCTCATCACTGATTGGCACACCCACCAAGCCTGAGATTCCCGAGCGTCAAGGCTGGTGGGAGGATTTTCCTCTATATGGCGATGTTGAGTCGGTTGTTATGACAGAGTATAAGCTCAAGAAGAAGTTTGGAAAGGTTGTGCGAGGAGGTATTCGGGGTTGCCAAAAATATTATTTTAATGATGCTGGAGATGTAATTGAGTATGCTAGGTACAAATCAAATGGCTCGTTGGACTATAAGTGGATTGACAAATACTACTCATCGGGACGTAGGATTGAGAGTGCTAGGTACAACTCAGCTTGCTTTTTGTTTTTTGAATTTATTCCCAAATACGACTCCTCGGGAAATATGATTGAGGAGGAGTGCTACTTATATGACTTGTTGTTCTGGAAATTTATTTACAAATACGACTCCTCGGGAAATATGATTGAGAAGGCTATGTACAGATCAGATGGCTGGTTGGTCAATAAATATATTTACAAATACGACTCACGAGGAAATATGATTGAGGCGACTGAGTATCGAGGCGAAGCACTTATCCCTAAATTGCTGACAGTCTACGAAATCACCTACCGCAATTAGGGGGCACAAACCAAAGTTTTGGAGAGTTTAACATTGTTAGGCTCTCCTTTTTTGCACCCGTGGGTCAGCGTCAGTAACACGTGTAACATTAGTAACACGAGTAACAGGCCCCCACACCCCTGTGACACCTGTTACATTGTTACACTTGTTACACTGTTACTCTATTTGCCGAGCTTCCTTGCCGAGCAAACCGCACCTCGAGGGGTGTCTCTACAAATTGTGGAGAAAATAGATATTCAAATACTTGATATTAGCTATTAAATGTTGTATATTTGTGGTGGAATTCCAAGTCATAACCCAAGGGGTGGTCTGTAGACCAAGCCCTCGTAGGTCTAACCACAAATATATATACCTATTTATATTTATATATGTATATTTATACATATATAGACCTCTGGTATTGTTTTTTCCCAAAAACAACATTAGACTATCTATTCAAGCAATGTAGACTTAGTAGTCAACATTAAGCTTGATGGCAAATTATTGAACTCTGCTACGCTCTCCGACGAGGAGATTACTGAGCGTCAGGTGCAGAGGTGGAGGTGAAGGCTTTTTCTTTTTTCTTTTTTTTCGAAAACCCTATGTTTCGAAAAAAGAAAAAAAAGGAGTTTAAGGAATTTAGGGAGTTTAGTGTGAGAGATAATCACTAAATTCCCTAAACTCTCTAATCTCACTAACTTCCCTATTACTCTCTCTTGATATAAGGAGTTTAGGGAGATTATGGAGGTTAAGGAGTTTAGTGAGGCGCAGAGGTGGGGATAGTAACACTTGTAACAGTTGTAACAGGAGTAACAGGGGGTATGGCTGCTGTTACTCCTGTTACTCGTGTTACTCGAGCACTTGTCACAGTGTCACAGGTGTCACAGGGGGGTGGCCACTGTTACACGTGTGACACGTGTTACTTGTGTTACCCCCTCTCCGCCTTGATAGCCTATGCTTATAGCCGCATAACAAATAAAGATAGAGAATATGTTGCCAAAATGAATAGTTTTTGCTACCTTTGCCTCTCTATTATAAATATAGTATGTCAAACGAAACAAAAAATATATTGCAAGAGCTCGAAACGAGCGATTATAAGTACGGATTTGTCTCAGACATCGAGACCGAGACCATCGGTAGAGGACTCTCCGAAGAGGTCATCCGTCTAATATCACAGAAGAAGGAGGAGCCCGAGTGGATGCTCGAGCGTCGCCTCCAGGCCTACCGCCACTGGCTCACGTTGAAACACCCCCAGTGGGCACATCTCGACATCCCAGAGATTGACTTCCAGGATGTTATCTACTACGCAGCACCTAAGCAGACCAAGAAGCTCAACTCTATGGACGAGGTCGACCCCGAGCTTAAGCGTACGTTCGACAAGCTCGGCATCCCGCTCGAGGAGCAGATGGCCCTCGCAGGTGTCGCTGTCGACGCCGTGATGGACTCTGTGTCGGTCAAGACCACCTTCCGCGATACCCTCGCCGAGAAGGGCATCATCTTCTGCTCAATGTCCGAGGCTATCAAGGAGCACCCCGAGCTTATTAAGAGGTATCTCGGCTCTGTGGTGCCATATACCGACAACTTCTACGCCGCACTCAACGCCGCAGTCTTCTCCGACGGCTCGTTCTGCTACATCCCCAAGGGCGTGCGTTGCCCTATGGAGCTCTCCACCTACTTCCGCATCAATGCCGAGGGCACAGGTCAGTTTGAGCGTACGCTGATTGTTGCCGACGAGGGGTCGTATGTCAGCTACCTCGAGGGTTGCACAGCACCACGCCGCGACGAGAATCAGCTCCACGCTGCTGTGGTCGAGATTGTCGTTGAGAGGGATGCCGACGTCAAGTACTCAACGGTGCAGAACTGGTATCCTGGCGACAAGGAGGGCAAGGGCGGTATCTACAACTTCGTGACCAAGCGAGGCCTCTGCCGTGAGGGTGCCCACCTCTCGTGGACACAGGTGGAGACAGGCTCGGCCATCACGTGGAAGTATCCGAGCTGCGTCCTCGCTGGCGATAACTCGTCGGGCGAGTTCTACTCGGTGGCTATGACCAACAACTACCAGCAGGCCGACACCGGTACCAAGATGATACACCTCGGCCGCAACACCCGCTCACGCATCGTCTCTAAGGGTATCTCTGCCGGCAAGTCGCAAAACGCCTATCGTGGCCTTGTGCAGGTGGCCAAAGGGGCAGATAATGCCCGCAACTACTCGCAGTGCGACTCGCTGCTCATCGGCTCGAAGTGTGGTGCTCACACCTTCCCCGTTATGAAGTGTGCCAACCCCTCGGCTGTCGTCGAGCACGAGGCTACCACGTCGAAGATTTCGGAGGAGCAGCTCTTCTACTGCCAGCAGCGAGGCCTCTCTGCCGAGGATGCTGTGGGCCTCATTGTCAACGGCTATGCCCGTGAGGTGTTGCAGCAGCTGCCTATGGAGTTCGCCGTCGAGGCACAGAAGCTCCTCGCTATAAGCCTCGAGGGCTCAGTGGGTTAAGCGGTGTGGACAAGGAGAGCGGACAAGGAGTGCGGACATTAAGGAGTTTAAAGAGATTAGGGTGATTAGGGAGAGCACAGACACGCTTCCTTAAGTTCACTAAATTCCTTAAGTTCCCTAATGAGTTCTAATGAGTTCTGCTAGGTTCTGATGGGATTTCCCCTTGAGGCCTAACCGCTACCCACAAGAACCCACAAGAACCCACAAGAACCCACTCAAAAACTAAAAAAAACAAAAAAACAAAAAATATATGCTTAAAGTAGAAAATCTACACGCCTCAGTGGGCGATAAAGAGATATTAAAAGGTATCAACCTCGAGGTTAAGGCTGGCGAGGTACACGCAATTATGGGCCCTAACGGCTCAGGAAAGTCTACACTCGCTTCGGTCCTGGCGGGCAACGAGAAGTTTACCGTGACAGAGGGACGTGTTGAGTACGAGGGCGAGAACCTCTTGGAACTCAGCATCGAGGAGCGTGCTCGCAAGGGCCTCTTCCTGGGCTTCCAGTATCCCGTTGAGATTCCGGGTGTTACGATGGCCAACTTTATGAAGATTGCCGTCAACGAGCAGCGTAAGGCCCAGGGCCTTGAGCCACTCACCGCAGCCGAATATCTGAAGCTTATGCGTGAGAAGAGTGCCATCGTCGAGCTCGATGCCAAGCTCACCTCGCGTGCTGTGAACGAGGGCTTCTCGGGTGGCGAGAAGAAGAAGAACGAGATATTCCAGATGGCTATGCTCAACCCCAAGCTCGCCATCCTCGACGAGACCGACTCGGGTCTCGATATCGACGCTCTGCGTATCGTGGCTACGGGCGTTACACGCCTCAAGCGTGAGGATAACGCAACGGTGGTCATCACCCACTATCAGCGTCTGTTGGACTACATCGTGCCCGACTATGTCCACGTTCTGTACAAGGGTCGCATCATCTACACTGGCGATAAGTCGCTGGCCCTCAAGCTCGAGAAGGAGGGCTACGACTGGCTTATTAACGACTACAAAGAGGAGTAGCTATGTGTGACACAAGACTTATTACTGCCCTCTCTGCCCAGGCAGCTTGCTCTGAGGTTGTCGGCTCAGGACGCTGGAGTGTCGATGTCGCAACGCAGCGTAGCCTTACCATCGAGCCTGGTGCTGTTGCCGACGTTGTCCTCACGGGCGATGGCGGCGAGGTGGAGATCGTGTTGCAGCCATCGTCAAAGCTCCGTGTTGTCGATGTAGCCTCTACGGCTGGTGCTGCTAAGAGCGTTACTTTCAGATTGTTGGAGGGTGCCGAGTGCCGTATGACTCAGGTCGTCACAGCCTCTCTCGAGAGCCGCGTTGTCGCCCTGCTTGATGGCCCTGGAGCACGTTTCGAGCTCGGAGGCTCGTTTATCCTCACCGACGATGAGCGTAGCTCTGTTACCGTCGATGTCAAGCACAACGTCTCGGACTGCTCGTCACGCACAATGTTCAAGGGCGTAGCCTCGGGCTCTGCTGTTGGCAAGTTCTCAGGTTTGGTCTATGTCGCCCCCGATGCCCAGCATACCGACTCCGAGCAGCTTAGCCGCAACATCACTATGGGCACTGCCCGCATCGAGACCCTTCCGCAGCTCGAGATCTATGCCGACGATGTCAAGTGTTCGCACGGTGCTACCGTAGGCCAGATGGACGACGAGGCTGTGTTGTATATGCGTCAGCGATGCCTCAGCCTTGCCACCGCCAAGCGTCTGCAAATCGAGGGCTTTGTCTCGGATGTTGTCCTCCACTCGGCCATCGACGAGTGCCGCGAGGTGCTCCTCGAGAGCCTTGAGCGTAAACTCGAAAAATTGTAGCCAGCGATGCTCTACGACATTGATAAAATACGTGGCGACTTCCCCATCCTCTTTCGTGAGGTCAACCGCCGCCCCTTGGTCTACTTTGACTCGGGAGCTACGGCACAGAAGCCTCTCGAGGTCATCGAGCTCACAGACAAGCTCTATAGGGAGTCTAACGCCAACATCCACCGCGGTGTCCACCACCTGTCGGGTGTGATGACCGATATGTATGAGGCTGCACGCGAGCGTGTTAGAGCCTTTATCGGTGCAGGTAGCCGTGAAGAGGTCGTATTCACCTCGGGTGCCACCGCCTCGATAAATCTCGTCGCCTACGCCTGGAGCGAGAGGTTCTTGCACGATGGCGATAATATCGTTGTGAGCGAGCTTGAGCACCACTCTAATATCGTGCCCTGGCAGTTGGCTGCGGAGCGTAAGGGTGCCGAGCTTCGTGTTCTGCCCTTCGATGAGTCGGGACGCCTCAAGGTTGAGCTTTTGGATGAGCTCCTTGACAGCCGCACACGCCTTGTCGCTGTCACCGAGGCGTCGAACACTCTGGGCACCTGCCCCGACCTCGATACCATCATCAGCAAGGCCCACACCGTTGGTGCCCACGTTATGGTCGATGGTTGTCAGGGTATCGTCCACGGTGGCGGTAGGGTAGCCGAGCGTGGCTACGACTTCTACGCCTTCTCGGGCCATAAGCTCTATGGTCCTACGGGCATCGGCGTGTTGTATGGCCGTAGGGAGCTCCTCGAGGCTATGCCTCCGTTTATGGGTGGTGGTGATATGGTCGACAAGGTGACCTTTGCCAAGACCACCTATGCTCCTCTGCCCCTCAAGTTCGAGGCTGGCACGTCGAATTTCATCGGTGCTGTGGGCCTTGCTAAGGCTATCGACTATGTCGAGGGTGTTGGTGTCGAGACTATCGAGAGCCACGAGCAGATGTTGCTACGAGCTATGACAGAGCGTCTTAGCTCGATCGATGGTCTGCGTATCTATGGCACTACCGAGGGCAAGTGTCCTATCGTGTCGTTCACTGTCGAGGGCACTCACCCCTACGATGTGGGTATGATTCTCGACAAGCTGGGTATCGCCATTCGCACGGGTCACCACTGTGCCGAGCCTGTTATGACCCACTTCGGCGTTACGGGTATGTGCCGTGCCTCGATAGGTATGTACAACACCCTTGCTGAGGTCGAGGCTCTTGGTCGCGGTGTTGAGCGTGCAGTGATGATGCTTCGCTAAATAGTATAAGCAGTCATCCCGATCATGTCGAAGGTTGATGTTGTTCTGAGTCTATTGTCATCCTGAGCAGGGCGAAGGATCTCAAGGGTTGTAAGACTTTTGATGTTAGTGCTAACCGAGAGATTCTTCACTGCGTTCAGAATGACGTATATAGTTTCTCCCAGTATTCAACGTTGTCATCCTGAGCAGGGCGAAGGATGATGTTGTTCTGAGTCTATTGTCATCCTGAGCAGGGCGAAGGATCTCTGGGATAGCACAGCCATTGACGATAGTACTAACGTCTATTCGCTCCGAGAGATTCTTCACTGCGTTCAGAATGACGTATATAGTGTGTCTCAGTATTCAACGTTGTCATCCTGAGCAGGGCGAAGGTTGATGTTGTTCTGAGTCTATTGTCATCCTGAATAGGTCGAAGGTTGATGTTGTTCTGAGTCTATTGTCATCCTGAGCAGAGCGAAGGATCTCTGGGATAGCACAGCCGTCGACGATAGTACGAACGTCTATTCGCTCCGAGAGATTCTTCACTGCGTTCAGAATGACACAGTAGAGCGAGAAACGTTCAGAATGACAAAA
>JAEIGA010020549.1_pt1 | contig 10066 bp, 13 predicted proteins | sample 9270691 | NCBI WGS metagenome assembly JAEIGA01 (sample SAMN17057246, study PRJNA624740) | gut metagenome | biome: biome; isolation source: fecal sample | host: Bos grunniens | place: China: Xizang | collected 2019
CAATCAGCAGGATGTCCGGATGGAAGCTTTGCAGCAGAGCCCTTGCCTGGGAACCGTCTTCGCAGGAGCAGACATGACAATTCCTGGCGCAAGCTTGTTCCAATGCCTCGCGAAGCGCACTATCAGATTCTGCAATCAGCAGCTTCGGCAGCATAGCCATGGGGAACTCGCCCTCCTTCCAATGACAAAATGTAACATTTTTCTCAGTATACCCCATTTTTCTGTGGAATGCAACCGCAAGAAGGCTGAAAGCTTTCGACAAATATCGACAATTCTTCAGTGGGTGCACGATTATATGCAACAGATTTGATGTTTTTCGCCAAGGGCAGAAGGGAGGGGAGAAAATGGAGAGCATATTGGCTGCTGTCATCACAGGGACCCTTGCGCTGACCGGTGTGATCCTGACCAACTGGAGCGGCAGCCGCAAGATGGAAACATCGCTTGAAAAACATCAGGCGGTCACCGATACCAAATTGGAGGAACTGACCCGGGAAGTACGGGAACACAATCATTTTGCCCGGCGGATGCCGGTGGTGGAGCATGAGATCCGGGTTATCAATCACCGTCTGGCAGATCTGGAACAAGAACAGGGGAGGAACGGCAATGAAAGAACGAATTGACAAGCTGCTCAGCATTAAAAGTCTGGTAACGCTTTGCATGACGGTGGTATTTTGCGTTCTGGCAGTGGGAGGCGCTATCTCCGGGCAGGAATTTTTGACCGTGTTCACCACGGTCATTGCCTTCTATTTTGGTACCCAGTCAGCCAAGGCCGGGGAAAAAGGCTGACGCACATTTTTGCCGAAGGAGAATACCATGGAATGAGCGGTGACGAACCGCATCAAATTCTTGGAGGTATTCTTATGTGTAACATGGGTAACAACGGTTTTTGCGGTGGCACTCTGTGCTGGATCATCATTCTTCTGATTCTGTTCTGCGGCTGCGGCCAGCAGGGCGGCTATGGCTGCGAGTGCGAAACCAATCGCTGCTGCTAAGCAAAAAAGAGGCGCCCCAATCGGGGCGCCAAACTTTTATCGTTCCGTTTGCAAAACAAAAATGGGTGCTGCATGCAGCACCCATATTTTATGTTGTTAGCGATTAGCCCTCGTTACGCATCTGAGCGAAGCACTCGCTGCAGAACACGGGACGGTCGGACTTGGGCTGGAAGGGCACCTTGGCCTCGCCACCGCAACGAGCGCAGGTAGCAGTGAAGAACTCACGGGGACCACGGGTAGCGTTCTTGCGAGCGTCACGGCAAGCCTTGCAGCGCTGGGGCTCGTTCTGGAAGCCGCGCTCTGCGTAGAATTCCTGCTCACCAGCGGTGAAAACGAATTCGTTGCCACACTCTTTGCAAACTAAAGTCTTATCTTCGTACATTGATTTTACCTCTCTTCGGTTTGTTGATGACCCGTGGAAGCCCATCGCTAGGACTGGTACAACGCGGAGTCTGTGAATAATTTGTGGACAAGCCACAAACCAAATTATACACAGCGTTCCAATTTTTGTCAATCCTAAATGTCCACTTATTTAACAAAAAATTGCAAAATTGTGGCTCTTTTTCAAGAAAAAAATCCTCTCAAATGGAAAAATGGGCCTGGCCTTCATAGGATATGTGCAAATGTTCGTACGCCAGGGATGTTACACAACGCCCTCTGGGTGTCCGCGTGAGAAAACCAAGCTGCATCAGGTAGGGCTCGTACACATCCTCCAGGGTCACCGCTTCCTCTCCGATAGTGGCAGCCAGGGTTTCCAAACCAACAGGGCCGCCGCCGTAATTCTGGATAATGGCGGTGAGCATGCGCCGGTCAATATTGTCCAGACCCAGCTGGTCTACCTCCAACCGCTGCAGAGCCAGGTCGGCGGCTTCCTTGGTGATGACACCGTTGCCCATGACTTCCGCGAAGTCCCGGACTCGGCGCAGGAAACGGTTGGCGATTCTGGGGGTGCCGCGGCTGCGGGAAGCGATCTCCATAGCGCCCTTGGGGTCGATCTCCATACCCAAAATGGTGGCGCTGCGGGTGACGATTCGGGCCAGTTCCTCCGGAGTGTACAGTTCCAGCCGCAGATTGACACCGAAACGGTCTCGCAAGGGCGCAGAAAGCTGACCGGCCCGGGTGGTGGCACCCACCAGGGTGAATTTTGGCAGATCCAGGCGGATGGAGTTGGCGGAAGGGCCCTTGCCCACGATGATATCAATGGCGAAATCTTCCATGGCGGGGTAGAGAATTTCTTCCACGACTCGGTTCAGACGGTGAATTTCGTCAATAAAGAGGATATCGCCGGGGTTCAGATTGGTCAGCAGCGCAGCCAGGTCGCCGGGCTTTTCGATAGCGGGGCCGGAGGTGATGCGGATGTTTACACCCATTTCATTGGCGATGACACCTGCCAGGGTGGTTTTGCCGAGACCCGGAGGGCCGTAGAGCAGGGTGTGATCCAGCGGCTCATTTCTGCGGCGGGCAGCCTCGATATAGACGGCCAGATTCCCTTTTGCCTTTTCCTGACCGGTGTAGTCGGACAGCAGCTTCGGCCGCAGACCCACTTCCACACCGTCATTGGGCAAAAAGGTGGGGGAAATGATGGGTGCGGTATCAAATTCCTGGTTAAATTCTAAGCTCATAGTAAAACCTCTTTGTAGGGGCGAGCATTGCTCGTCCGCCTGTATCATATATTGTCGTCCACAAAAGAGATATGGTTCTCGCTGCACCATTGCTTGGCAATTTCAAAGACCGTTTTTTCGTAGAACTGCCACCAGCTGTTCCATTCGCCGTTGCGGTCCATGAAGGTTCGGAAGCAATCCGTGCCTTCCTGGTATTTACGCCACGCGCTTTTACCCATAAAACGTTGAATGTAGTCATTCTGCAAGGCCTGTTCGTCAACCCGGAAAAGCGGGATATAGCGCGGATATGGGGTATCCTGGGGATCTTCTGGATGCTCTTTCCGGCAAATTGTGTATGTTTTTCTGTCAAAATAATAGGAGACCGGGAAATCTGTGTACTGGCGATGGGTGAACAGTTCCAGCAATGAAATACGCATATTCTATACCTCCCAACAGAAAACGGGCGAACGAGCAATGCCCGCACCTGCAAAGCATTATCCCTTCATCACCATGGCCCTGAGGGCATGGCGGACCATTTCTTCGGTGGTTGCGTTGGGATCCACATCTTTCAGAGCGTTGCGGATCTCTACAGGAGAGTAGCCCAGTTCCTGCAGTGCTGCATGGGCCATCATTTTGCTGCCACCCTGCTGCGGTGCAGCGGAAACGGCGGGTCCGGTGGAGAAGTCCAGCTCTGCAGAACTGCCGCCGATCTTGTCCTTCAATTCCAGAATGATGCGCTGGGCGATCTTCTTGCCGATGCCCTGGGCAGCAGTCAGCAGCTTTTCGTCCCCGGTCATAACGGCCAGAGTGAAATTCTGGGGACCTGCGGACAGAATGGACATGGCAGCCTTGGGGCCTACGCCATTGACGGAAGTCAGCAACTCATAGCAGTGCTGTTCCTCCTTGGAGATGAAACCGTAAAGGTCAAAGGCATCCTCCCGGATGGACTCGGTGATGTACAACCGTGCTGGCTGATTCAGCTTCAATTGGGCTGCGGTATAGGCAGTGATCCGACAGCCATAGCCCACGCCGCCGCAGTCAATGACCGCAAGGCCGGGTTCTAAAACGGTCACAGGACCGGAAACATAATAGATCATAGGAATCCTCCTTGCTGCAGTTGTTGTGCTTTGGCAATGAGCGATGTAGAACTTCTGGCATGACAAAGGGCGATAGCGATGGCATCGGCAGCATCGTCGGGCTTGGGCATTTCGTTCAAATGCAGCAGCCGGCGGGTCATATCCATCATCTGATGCTTGGTGGCATTACCATAACCCACAAGGGCCTGCTTGACCTGCATGGGCTTGTAGGCGGTGACGGAAAGTCCTGCCTGCCGGATGGCCAGCAGCACCACACCTCTGGCCTGGGCCACACCGATGCCGGTGGTGACATTTTGGCCGAAGAACAGTTCTTCAATGGCTACTGCGTCGGGTTTGGCTGTTTCCAGGAGGGAGCGCATATCTTCGTAGATCACTTCCAGCCGGGCAGAAAAATCCATACCTGCCGGGGTGGTGATAGCGCCGCAGCTGATGAGCCGGCTTTGCCCACGATCGGTTTCAATCAGGCCGAAACCGGTAATGCCATATCCCGGGTCGATACCCAAAATACGCATATTTCGCCCCTCCCTTCCATTTTCATACATCATAGCACATTTGTTTTATTTTGACTATCACTTTTTTTCGAAATTGGGAGGATAAACGGAAATTTATTGCGGTATGTTTTCCTTCCTTTGGGAAACAATACTGGCGAGGTGGGAGTTATGGAACGATTTTTTATCCAAACCGGGGTTATTTCCGGACCTGGGGCAATAACTTGCCTGAAGGAAATGAACATACAAAGGCCCCTGGTGGTAGCGGACCCCTTTTTTGCCAAAAACGGGACTGCAGAAGCGGTGGTCCGGGCCGCAGGAGGGGAAAATTTCCGGATTTTTGACAAAGTGTTGCCGGATCCTACCGTCACGCTGGCGGCGGAAGGCGCGGCCTGCGTGCGGGAATTTGCTCCGGACGCGGTTATTGCTCTGGGGGGCGGCAGCGCCATGGACTGCGCCAAGGCCATGACCTATTTTTCCGGAATAAAGCCCCGGCTCATTGCTATTCCCACCACCTCCGGCTCCGGTTCGGAGGTGACGAATTTTGCCATTTTGACCCACGGGGGTGTGAAACACCCCTTGGTAGACCCTGCGCTGCGACCGGAGATCGCTATTTTGGACAGCGATCTGCTGCGGCAACTGCCGAAAACTTTGATCGCAGACGGCGGTTTTGACCTCATCAGCCACGCATTGGAGGCTTGGGTGGCTACCGGTGGCAGCGGTATGAGCCAGGCTTTGGCCCTGGAGGCTGTTTGGCGGGCATGGATGCTGCTGCCCCGGTCTTATAGTGGTGATGTGGCCGTGCGGCAGCGGCTTCATGAGGCTTCTACCATGGCAGGAATGGCTTTTTCCGCAGCGGGATTGGGGATTTGCCATGCTTTGTCCCACAGCCTGGGAGGGGAATTTCATGTTCCTCACGGGCGGCTCAATGCCATTTTGCTGCCGGCGGTGATCGACCGCAATGCCATCGTCAGCGGGTCGGCTTACGGAGAATTGGCAAGACGTTTGGGCCTTTCCACAGGGGCGGATGCAGTGGCTGTGCGGGCGCTGAAAAATGCGCTGACTGCACTGCGGCGGAAGTTGGGCTTACCCCAGACTTTGGCGGAAGCCGGTGTGGCACCCGCAGTTTTGCGGCAAAAGGTGCAGACACTGGCACAAACGGCGCTGGAAGATCCATGCTGCGGAACAAACCCCGTAAAACCGACCCAGGATATGCTGCGGTCGATCCTATTGGAGGTGGCCGGCCGTGGCTAAGCTGCTGTCCGTGGGACTGGATGTGGGCACTACCACTACTCAGCTGGTGTTGTCGGAACTGACGGTGGAGAACCGGGCATCCTCTTTTTCTGTGCCGGAAATGGAGATTTTGGAGCGAAATGTCCACTATAAAAGCCCCGTGTATTTTACTCCGCTGCTGGGTCACAACCGGGTCGATGGGGAAGCGGTTGCCCGGATCGTGGAAAAAGAATACGCTGCCGCCGGGATTGTCCGCCAGGAAGTGAACACCGGTGCTGTCATCATCACAGGCGAAACCAGCCGGAAGGAAAATGCCCGGGCGGTTTTGCAGGCAGTGTCGGAATTTGCCGGGGATTTTGTGGTGACCACCGCGGGCCCGGCGCTGGAGAGCGTTTTGGCGGCCAAGGGCGCCGGAGCGGTGACATTCTCGGAGCAAACAGGGAAAACCGTGCTGCATATGGACATTGGTGGCGGTACTTCCAATCTGGCTCTCATTGAAGCAGGACAGATCGTTGCCACCGGCTGCCTGAATGTAGGCGGCAGATTGCTGAAATTCGAAAAAACTGGGGAAATCACTTATATTTCGCCGGTTTTGGCTGAAATCTTTGAAGGAGAAACAGGAAAAATTCCGCGATTATCCGCTGTGGAAGCCCTGGCGGATATCCTGGTTTCCGCTCTGGAAATGGCGGCAGGGTTACGGGAACCCACACCCCTTTTGCAGGCGCTTTGGACAAAAGAATGCGGGCCGATATGGGAGATTCCCAAGGAGAAAACGGTGCTTTCCTTCTCCGGAGGCGTAGCCGATTGCATCGGGAAGGATCACGAAAACGGCGCCTTTGGAGATATGGGCCCAATTTTGGGCCGGGCCATCCGACGCAGCTGGCTTTGCCGGGGAGAATACCGCCTGGGAGAAGAAACCATCCGTGCTACGGTCATTGGCGCAGGAAGCCATGCGACCCAGCTTTCCGGCAGCACAGTGTTCTATCGGGGAGTGGATCTCCCGGTGAAAAACTTGCCGGTGGTTTCCAGGGTGGAGCAGCTTCATGGACTGGATAGTCCCGGTGTGCTGGCTCTGTCCGGTGAGGGATTGGGGCAATATGAGGCGATTTGCAGTTTGGCGGACAAGTTGGCAGAAGCCTGGCCAGCCCAGCCGGTGCTGATCGCTTTAGAGGCCGATGTAGCCAAGGCTTTGGGCCATGCGCTGGCGCTGCGGCTTCCCAGGGAAAAGCCTGTTTTGTGCATTGACCGGGTGAAATTTCCACCCCAGAGTTATCTGGACATCGGTGCGCCGGTGGATGCAGCGCTGCCGGTGGTGGTGAAGACCCTGGTCTTACAGGGCTGAATTTTGATTTCTCTACCAAGGAGGAAATGATGAACAAGCAAGAACTGACCGCTCTGGTGGCGGAGTTGCTCAAGGAAATGGAACCGACGGTGAAGGCCAGCCACTATCGTCCCACCCAGCCGGGTCCCGATAAGGAATGCGCCCCACATCATGCTGGGGAATTTGTGCCGGATGTGACTGCGTTGGATCTGCGAAAACTTTATCTGACGGAAAATCCGGAAAATGGGGATGCTTTTCTGAGAATGAAGGGCAAGACCCCGGCGCGTTTGGGCTCCGGAAAAGCCGGGCCGCGCTATAAAACGCTGACCATGCTGCGCTTTCGGGCAGACCATGCCGCTGCCCAGGACGCGGTGTTTTCCGAGGTGGATACGGAATTTGCCAAAAAATACGGTCTGCTTCCCACCAAGACCTGTTGCGACAGCAAAGAAGAATATCTTACTCGTCCGGATTTGGGGCGCTGCTTTGATGAGCACAATGCCAAGGCCATCCGGGGCGTGATCGACACACCGCCCACGGTGCAAATCGTGGTGGGGGATGGGCTGTCCTCCGCTGCCATTGAGGAAAATGCCATGGATTGCATGCGCGCCCTGCAGGATGGCTTGAAAGCTCGGGGCATCGGCACTTCCAAGCCTGTTTTTGTCCGCTATTGCCGTGTAGGAGCCGGAGATGCCATCGGTGATATCACCGGTTGCCAGTTGGTGGCGGTGCTGGTGGGGGAACGGCCGGGTCTTGTGACGGATAAAAGTATGTCCATCTATATCACCTATCAGCCTCATACCGGGGTGTCGGAATCCAGCCGCACTGTGATTTCCAACATCCATGCCCAGGGGACTCCTGCGGTGGAGGCCGGTGCTTATGCCGCGGAGCTGATCGAAAAGATTTTGCAAAGAAAAGTTTCCGGCGTAGGTCTGCATCTGGAGGAAGCCCAATGATCCCGGTGAAGGTGCTGTCGGTGCGCTATATTCCCAATGCGTCTCGGCGGCTGATGGACACGCTGGGGGTTCCGTGGGACCGGCCTGCCCTGGCTTTGCTTACTACCGACAGTGATGACCCAACCTATATCGCGCTGGACGAGGCCACCAAAGCTGCCGATGTGCAGGTTTCTTACGGCCGAAGTTTCTACGCTGGGGCGGCCAATGCCTCCACACCTTATGCCGGAGAAGTTATCGGCATTTTGTCAGCGGCGACACCAGATGCGGCCAGAAGCGGTATGCAGGCAGCTTTGAGCGCCTTGCAAAGGGTGGGGTTTGAGGATTTAAACGGAATTCCCTGCCTTGCCCACACGGTCAGCAGCTGCGGCGCGTTTCTGGCAAAGCAGGCAGGTGTCCGGGAGGGCTCTGCGTTGGCCTATCTCATTGCGCCGCCGCTGGAAAGCATGGTGGCATTGGATGCAGCATTGAAAGCGGCAGATGTAGCTCTGTGCAAGCTGTACGCTCCGCCTACAGAAACCAATTTTGGCGGCGGATTGCTTACCGGTACCCGGTCTGCCTGCGAAGCGGCCTGCGATGCTTTCCGCACCGCTGTGACCTGGATCGCGGAACAGCCGATTGAGGGATGAAAAATCCCACATCAAAAGGAGTGACCTTATGGAACTTAGTAAAGATCTGGCCGCCCGGCAGGAGGCCAGGATTCTCTGCGCACAGGCGGAGCAGGCACAAAAACAGCTCTGCCGCATGGAGCAGACCAAACTGGACACCATCGTAGAGGCCATCGCCAAGGCTTTCTCTGCTGAGGCAGAACGCTTGGCGGAAATGGCGGTAAAAGAAACCGATTTCGGCAATGTCAAGGACAAAACCGTCAAAAACCGCTTCGCCTCCGATACGGTATGGCAGGCGGTCAAAGGGAAAAAGACCGTTGGCGTATTATCCGAGGACAAACAGGAAAAACTATGGCAAATCGGTGTACCGGTGGGTGTCATTGCCGCCATCGTACCCAGTACCAATCCCACATCCACCATTTGTTACAAGGCTATAATCGCCCTGAAAGCGGGCAATGCCATTGTTTTTTCGCCCCATCCCAAGGCCCTTTCCTGCTCTTTGCAGGCAGCGAAGATCGTCGCCGCCGCAGCGGAGAAAGCCGGCGCGCCGGCAGGCTGCATTGGGTGTCTGAGTTTGGGGCAGATGGCCGGCACTCAGGAACTGATGTCTGCGCCCCAGGTGAAGCTGATCCTGGCTACCGGCGGCCCGGGCATGGTCCGGGCGGCCTATTCTTCCGGAAAGCCCGCCATTGGTGTGGGCGCCGGTAACGGTCCTGCCTATATCCACCATTCTGCGGATGTGGACGAAGCGCTTTCCTGCATTCTGCGGTCCAAGGATTTTGACCATGGCACGGTCTGCGCTTCGGAGCAGAGTATCATCGTGGAAAAGAGCATGGAGCAGACCGTGCGTTCCAAGGCGCAGAAAATGGGCTTTTATTTTATGGATACGCAAGAGGCTGGCCGTTTGGCAGGGCTGCTGTTCCGTCCGGACAAGTCCCTGAATCCCCAGATCGTGGGCAAAAGCGCACAGCGTCTGGCCCGGATGGCAGGGATTTCCGTACCGCCGGACACCCGGATTTTGGTGGCCCGGGAGCAGGAAGCTGGCCCGACCCGGCCTTATTCCATGGAGAAACTCTGTCCGGTTTTGGCATTTTTTGTCATGGACAGCGAGGATGCGGTGCTGAATAAAGCGGTGGAAGTACTGACCCATGAGGGCAGCGGCCACACCTTTGTGATCCATGCCCGGGAAGAGGCGGTGGTGCGCCGGTTTGCTCTGCAGATCCCGGTGTCCCGTTTCCTGGTGAATACCCCAGCGGCTTTGGGTGGCATTGGGGCTACCACAGCCCTATTCCCGGCGCTGACCCTGGGCTGCGGTGCCGTGGGCGGCAGCAGCAGTTCCAATAATATTTCTCCCATGGACCTTGTGAACATCCGCCGGGTCGCCTGGGGTACGGAAAACAACGGGCCGAAGGAAACTGTATCGGTGGATTCGGACCTGGTGGAACTGCTGACGGCAAAAATTCTGGAACGGCTGAAATAATATGAAAATGTGAAAAAGGAGCATCAAATATGGATACCAATTCTTTAGGCATGATCGAAACGAAGGGCCTCATCGGTGCTATTGAAGCGGCGGATGCCATGGTCAAATCCGCCAATGTGCAGCTGGTGGGTAAGGAGCAGGTGGGCGGTGGCCTGGTCACCGTTATGGTTCGGGGCGATGTGGGCGCGGTAAAAGCTGCCACCGATGCCGGCGCCGCTGCGGCAGAAAAAGTGGGGGAACTGATCTCCGTCCATGTGATCGCCCGACCCCACACCGAGGTGGACGCGATTTTGCCC
>JAEIGA010020550.1_pt1 | contig 10065 bp, 12 predicted proteins | sample 9270691 | NCBI WGS metagenome assembly JAEIGA01 (sample SAMN17057246, study PRJNA624740) | gut metagenome | biome: biome; isolation source: fecal sample | host: Bos grunniens | place: China: Xizang | collected 2019
AACGGTAATGAAGAAGTTTGATGATACCAAAGCATGGAACCTTCCGGTAGTCGATAGCGAAGGAAAATACAAGGGCTTCTTGTCGAAGTCGCGCATCTTGAATTCCTATCGTCAGATGCTGGTGGATTATTCAGAAGAGTAAAAAAATTTTAGGCACGGATTGCACGGATTACACGGATTTGCATGTCCTTGTGTTTCCGTAGCCTCCGGCTGGTTGGATGACACTGATTTTACACGGACGGGATGTTTCCGCGTCATCCCAATGGGCGAATGCCTTGTCAGGCAGAGGACGGGTTCCGTGCAATCCGTGTAATCCGTGCCTTAATTAATAATAGAGAACAATGGAAAAGAAAGATTTGAGAATCGTATATATGGGAACCCCCGAGTTTGCCGTGGAAAGTTTGAAGCGGTTGGTCGAGGGAGGATATAATGTAGTGGCGGTTATTACTATGCCCGACAAACCGATGGGCCGACATGGAAGCGTGTTGCAGGCAAGCCCTGTCAAGCAGTATGCCGTATCGCAAGGCTTGAAGGTGTTGCAACCCGAGAAACTGAAAGATGAGGCTTTCGTGGAAGAACTCCGTAGCTTGCAGGCCGACCTTCAGATTGTGGTAGCCTTCCGTATGTTGCCGGAGGTGGTATGGAACATGCCTCCGATGGGTACCTTCAATCTCCATGCATCGTTGCTCCCCCAATACCGTGGAGCGGCGCCAATCAACTGGGCGGTGATGAACGGGGATACGGAAACGGGTATCACCACCTTCTTCTTGAAGCACGAAATCGACACGGGCGAAGTGATCCAGCAAGTGAAAGTTCCTATTGCCGATACGGACAATGTGGAGGTGGTCTATGACAAGCTTATGATGCTGGGTGGCGATTTGGTACTCGAAACCGTGGATGCCATCATTGCCGGCACGGTGAAGTCCATCCCGCAGGAAGAGATGTTCGCCTCCGAGGCCGAACTCCGACCGGCTCCGAAGATTTTCAAGGAAACCTGCCGCATTGATTGGAACAAGGGTGTGAAGGGTGTGTACGACCATGTGCGTGGCCTCTCGCCTTATCCGGCTGCCTGGACCGAACTCTGTGCGGAAGAGGGCAAGCCACAGGTGCTGAAAATCTACGAAACGGAAAAAATCTTTGCCGAGCATGGTTTGCCGGTGGGCACGGTAGACACCGACCAGAAGACTTATTTCCGCATTGCCGTGAAGGACGGATTCGTGAATCTCCTGTCCTTGCAACTGGCGGGTAAGAAGCGCATGCAAGTGGGCGATTTCTTGCGTGGCTACCGACATGTGGAGGGTAGCAAGGTGATTTGATAAAGCATAAGGCGACCGGTGATTGGTCGCCTTTTTTGTTGCTACACGCCCATGCACGATGTCACCCCGAAGGTGGTGGCGATAGCGGTAAGTACGGTAATCACGATGTTCAGGATTTTGCTCCAGATTTCTTTGTTCATTTTATTTTTGAAAGGTTAAAGGTTAAGGGTGAAAGGTTAAAGGTGATGGGGTGCGTTTTCACCACGGAGGACACGGAGTCCCACGGAGTTTTTTCTTTGCCCTCCGGATGGTAAATTTATACTCTGTGAGACTCCGTGTTACTCTGTGGTGAATTCAATTAAGCCTCGCCCGATTCAGGTTCTTCGCCTTCTTCGGATTCTTCCTCCTCCGGCTCGATCACACGCTTCACCTTGGTGAAGTTGAGGTTGGCGATGGCGTTCTGGAGCACACTTCCCGGACGGAACAGGATGCGGGTTTTCTTGATGAGCGCATCGTTGAAATCCTCTTCCTTGAGGGCGCCTTTGGTGCTGATGCCCACGCGGAAAGTGCCAATGTCCATGAGGCGGACAATTTCTCCCTTCTGGATGGATTCGGAGATCACATCTTCAAGTGCCACGAGCACGGCGTACACATCCGCCTTGGTTACGGTACAACTGCCCTGGATGCGTTCCGCCATTTCGCGGATGTTGATGTCGCCACTTGATTTCACATTGCCGTAGAACTTCGGTTCGGTTTCACGGTCACGCGGGTTGATTTTCGGTACAACGGTGTAGGTTACGGTTCTTGCCATAGTCTTTTTTTAAATGATAGATGATAGTTGATAAATGATAGATGATAGTTTGATATTGATGTTGCCTTCCGGACGGTAACTATCATTTATCATTTCTCCACTATCATTTGATTGATGGTGCAAAGATAATACCTCGGCAGCGCGGAATGTCCGCAAATGTCTTCAAGTGTCCGCAAATGTCCTCAAATGTCTTTGAAGGAGTGAAAAAGAGCATTTATTTCTTGATAGAATGGTGGAAATTTCGTGTCTTTATGCTATTGATAATCCAGTTAAAATTCCCCACGATATGCTAGAAATGCGTTCTTATGGCAAGGCCGAACTGGCTTTGCTCTACCACCCGTGCAGTAGTCCCCAAACCGCTATGAAGACTCTTTACCGATGGATAAAGGGTTGTCCGATGCTGATGAGCGAACTGGAATCCATGAACTACAACCCCAACCGCCGTATGTTCCTACGCGCGGAGGTGGAAGCCATTGTAAGGCATCTGGGAGAGCCGTGACGGGGAGTTTCCCCGTTCCTCTTCAACATTTACAAAAGAAGCAAAAGGTTTTCAGAAAAGCTCTTGGAAAGTTTGGGATAAAGCTTTAAATTTGCGGTGCGTTATGTAAATAACGTGTTATTAATAATATTTATTTTGTCACAGCCGGCCGATCGTGAGATTAGCCGGTTTTCTTTTTGTGCAAACGATGGCAGAAAGGCAGTAAGGCAGTAAGGCAGAAAGTTTTTTTTAGATCAAAACGATAATAAATACCTCTTATTATAAATAATAAGAACTTATTTCAAGGGTATTTATATAGCGAAAAACTAAACTGCCTTACTGCCTTACTGCCTTACTGCCTTACTTCTACGGTTGGCAAGTTTTGAAAGCGAAAGTTTGCTTATCTAAAAAGTTTGTCTAACTTTGCGTAACCAATGTGAAAATTTCCGGATTCCTTTGGAGGGAGCCGTAATCATAAAGTTGGAAAAATAGGAACACAAGGCGTTGTGTGACAGCGACATAAGTCTCTTACCGAAAAACTGCAAATTTTAAATATCAAGAGGATTTGTGACGCCATTGCACTTCCGTGTAGTTCAATCTACCACGGAGGCAGTAATGGTTTTACAATTTTCTTGATGCGCCATTGCAGTGGCCTCGGTAAGCGATTGTTCTACTCATTCTGCCCCCGTTTTATAGATTTCAACTCATTTTCCAGCTGATTTGTTCACAACTTTCGCCCAAAAATGCGGAGTTCGGGGGGAATCACAACTATGTTAAATCTTAAATTTTCAGTGAAATGAAAAGCTACCAAAATCAGAATCCAACAACGGGCCTGACAGCTACAACTACAGGCAGTTACACGGAAAAGAAAAAGAGAGCAGGAAAGGAGGGCACTCCATGAGTATCGAACACATTACCGTCAGCATTGACTCCGGTGGAAAGGTGGATATAGCACTTCAGAAGCGCCCTGCCGGTGAGGAATCTCCGGAAACACATGAAGCGGAAACGGACAAGGAAATTTTTCTCAGCAAGGAAAAGGGTTCGAAAATAGACCTTATCCGCATCATCTACACCATTTGCCGGCTGAATTTGTTTACGGACAAGTACGGGAAGAAGGTTCCCGACATTCAGGTTTTTCGTGCCTTCGGAAAAATGCTCCACATGAATCTCGACAGTTACAACAATGATTTCAACCGCTCGCTACAGGACAGCATGGGGCTGGAAAAGCACCTGAAGGTGTTTGAAGAAATGATGGAGATTATGAAAGAAAAATTCAATTTGAGTTGATGAATGATTACAGGGACGACTTTTTAGGTCGTCCCTGGTTTGGTTTGATTGCTGTGGTTCATTGTAAAGTAGTTCTTACATAAGCAAGACTATTAATAAAAACTTATCTTATTATAGAAAGATTCTAATAAAAATAATCTATATTTGGTCAAAGTATGTTTGAGGTTAAAAAATCCATTTGACTGTATGTGAAGTGGATTGCAAATCAACTATTAATGATTTCTGGTTATTATCATGGATTATAGCAAAGAACAGATGGCAGAAGACCTTTTTAATCAAGCTCTTGAATATTTTTTGGGGATTGAAAAAGGAAAGAATATGATAAGGGCAAGATATTTGTTACAAAAATCAGCAGAATTAGGTCTAAATAAAGCTTTAAATCTTTTAGGAGATTGGTATATAAAAAAAATAATACCAAATGACAACTATAAAGAAGCTTTTGATTTATATACTAAGGGATGTGAATTGGGAGATATGCGTTCATTTAGTCGTTTGGCAATGTGCTATGAAAAAGGATATGGCGTAGAAAGAAATATTAAAAAGTCATTAGCACTATATGAACAATCGGTAGAATTGGGCAACAAGGATGCTTGTTTTAATATAGCACGAATTTACGAAACGGGAAAGTGTATAACTATGGATTTGTCAAAAGCGATTACATGGTATGTGAAAGGAACTGAAATGGGCGATGCTGATTGTGCATGTAATCTTGCTACTTGTTACTATAAAGGAAAAGGAATAGCTCAAGATTTAGATAAAGCCAAAGAGTTATTCTTAGAATTTGCGGAATACAATACACAAAACCAGAAAAATCTTGGTGTCATTTTTTATAAAGGTACACCATTATGTAATCCAAATGAGGAAAGAGCCATATATTGGTTTACACAAGCTGCAAATAATGGAAACATTGAATCAATGTTACATTTAGGAAAGATATACATAAACAACAATAATAAAGAGGAAGCAATGAAATGGTATAAGAAAGCGGCTGTTTTAGATGATAAAAAGGGTGCTTATACTTATGCTTTTCGTCTTTATGAATACAAGATTGATTGGAAAGAATCCTTTACATGGATGAAACTTTCAGCGGAAAACAAGCATGTACCAGCGCAATTCCTGTTAGGTCTATTTTATAAATGCGGCATAGGAACCCCAGTGAATCATGAAAAAGCTTTTTATTGGTTTAATTTGGCTGCAGAAAATGGTTACGAACAATCATATAGCCACATCGGAAGATATTATCTATCTGGACATTTTGTAAAAATTAGCTATGAAAATGCATCATTATGGTTTGAAAAAGCAATAACAAGTCAAAATGAAAATGTGCGTGGAGAAGCACTTTTCGATTATGGGGTCTTGTATTTGGATGGATTAGGAGTCAGCAAGAATAGAGAAAAGGCTATTGGCTATTTTGTAGAGTCGAAGAAACTTGGATGCATTAATGCTATCAACAAACTTAAAGAATTAGAAGCTGAAAATATAACCGAAGAAAATTCAAACACATATAGATTTTTACAAGATGCAAACATCGTGGAATATGTAGAGATGAAAGTTAAAGATGGATATGAAAGCGTCAATTGGGTACCGAATATTATACAAAAATTGAATATTTATATAAAATGTGCAAAAGATTTTGGGTTGGTAAAATGCAATTCAAGTGAAAAATGGGTGTGGCAACTTAGCAATAAAGATTATGCACAATGGCTTCTTGATGTTTCAGATGATCTTAAATTATACATAACTGACGAGAGAAAAAACCGTAATTATTATCCGCGTTACTTTGCAAATTTATTTCTAACCCAAAAGGGAAAAAAATTTAAATCAGAACAATTGCGTCATTACATGTATATGATAAACAACTCGGATAAGCAGGATGTAAGGGGTATGAAACAATTGATTGACATTCGAAAGAAAGCTCGTGACATGATTAAAGCAAAATCTTTATAAATAAAGAGAAAAGTACACGCCTGAATAAGGGGAAATACACGCGTATTTTCCCTTATTTTTTTTTTGAGTTCATTTGCATCAGAAATTCAGCAAACCACTCTGATTTCTACTGACTATAAATGGTTTAAGGAAAAGTGTAAAATGATTGTTAATGGAGATAATTGTTCGTAACCTACTGCAATAATATTACCCCTCTATAGGGCTATTATACAGCAAGAATGAAGAAATAGATATCTCACAGATTGTAGTAATTAAGTAATAAATAAACTAATAAAATTGAATTATGGAATGCAGAATAGGACAAAAATTTTATTCAGAAGAAAACGATTGTTGGTATCGTGTTGTTAGAGGTCGTCATAACAGCTGTAAAGGTTGTACATTCGCTGATTTGGATGACAATAACGAATACGAATGTTGCAAACCATGTGATGCAGGTGAATGTCTTGCAGAATATAGAGAAGATGGTATAGAAGCTATTTTTAAAGATGCTTAAAGTTTAAATAATTAATATCAACTAAAATTATGAATAAGAATTATTATTCACCGCTCCCAGAGAGCACTAAATACCAATTCGGTATTACAAACAGTTCGTACGACGGACTCGAAATGATTGAAGTATTCCGCAAAGGTAAGAATTTCTATCTTCAGCAAGTAGAAGAAGAGACAGAACTTCTTGGTGACATTCGTGACCTCGGTCGTTATTTGTATGAAAACAATGCGGAATGGCTTGTTGAAAGAAAAAAGAAGTTGCGCCGTAGAATCTTGTTCTTGAACAAGCAACAGGCTTTGGAACTTCTTCGCGACGGCGTTCCAGTATTCCATTTGGATTCGGACCAAATCTTCTCCTATTCTGAGGATTACGAAGAATTGTTGTCTTCGGTTACAGGAAAAATTTCTGAACTTTTGCCAGGTATCTACATGGCTGCTATTGGGGAACCTTATAATGAAAAGACCTACAAGGAAGTGCAGAAAGAAAATGAAGCTGCCCGTCGTTTGAGAAGAAAGTTTGCTTCACGAGCTAAAGCTATGGCTACTACTCCTCAAGTGGAAAATCGTACTGAAACTACAACTCTCGATATTAAATGCGAGGAAGAAGAACGCCAACGCGAAGAAGCTCGTAAACCAGAGGAAGAAAGCCGTCAGGCTACCCTTGCAGCTGCAAATGCTCCGAAGAAAAAAGGTACTTCTTGGTGGAAAATCGCTGCCGCAGCCTTTGGCGGTGTCGCTTTATTGAGCGGGGGACTTTATTGTTTATTTAAAAAATAATTAGTTAAAATTATGTTTGTAAATTCAGAATTTAATTTCAAGATCCATACTGATAGTATGGGTCTTGTTGCCATCCTCTTTGAGGATGGTGCCTTTACTTATTTTAATGGCGAAGAAATGGTAGAGATTGGTGGAGAAATGGAACTCTACAACTTCCTTTACGAAAACAAAGCTAGTTATGTAGACGAAAATCACAACTTGCGTGCATTGGTACTTTCTTATCAAGCAGCGAAATCAGCCCTCTATGAAGGCCGCACTCTTCGCGATAAGGAAGGTTCGACCTATGAACTCGATTGCGACACGGGTATGGTCTTGATTAATGGAGGGGATTTTCGATACCGCCAATTGCCTTTTGCGAAGTATATCCTCGATATCCAGCGCAATATCGAAATCCAACGCGAGGAAGAAGAACACCAACGCCAGGAAGCTCGTCAACTTGAAGAAGAACGCCAGGCTGCGCTTGCAGCTGCAAACGCTCCGAAGAAAAAAGGTACTCCTTGGTGGAAATTCGCTGCTGCAGTCTTTGGTGGTGCGGTTTTATTGGGTGGAGGTCTTTATTGTGTAACTAAAAAATAGAATCCCATGAAAGAAGAAAAAAAGAACAGCAAATGGAAAAAGCTCATGATGATTGCCAAGGAGGAAGGAATCAATGTCGTGGTGTGTTTGCCTGGAGGTGTATATATGCTCGTGCGCTTCAAAGGGGACATGAAGAACTGGAACCTTTTCCAGAAGGTCATTGATTCTTTCACACAGGAAGAAGTCAAAAGCTATTGCGCTCGCAATAAAGAAGGACATCCTACAGGTAACGGTCAGGCGTTCGAGGACTTGTTCTTTATGCGTTGTCGGAACAAGGGCTTAAAAATAGGAAAATGCTCTCCCGAGAAGAACGGAAGCGATTTTATTGTGGAAGGCATAGCTGTTCAGTTGAAATACAGTTCTAATCCTGATACGATTATCGACCATTTGTATGATAAGAAAGGAGAATATCGTTATCCTGGCCAAGTACTGGTTGTTGCTAAGGGGGCTGAAGAACCTGTAAAAAAAGGGCTTGAAAAGAAAGCTGAACAAGGACTTGATACTCCTGATGCCATTTTTGAGACTGAAATCGATAAAAAGGATGTTCAAAAGTTTATGCATCGAGGCATTGACTCCTTGAAAATGGACATGCAGGATGTTTATTTTAAGAAGACTCTTGGTATTGGATTTGCAGTAGGTTTGGTCTCAGCGTTGATTTGTTATACCTGCATGGAATACAATGAATCTCCTGAACAGGGTGTTGGCAAAGCTGCTGTGAAGGCTATCAAGAAAAGGGGAGGAAAGATGCTTTTTTGGTCTGCAGTTGTAGCATTCATCGGAGGCGCAGGCTATTTAGGATATCGCCAGTATGTGCGTCCAGCTTAAGAAACGGGGGAAGGAATTCATTGATTTCTTCCCCCGTTCCTTTTGTCCCCCACTACAAGTTGCACTACAATATACACTATACGAAATATAAATACAAACACATTTACCTTTGCTCCCGTAATCGGAATACCACCGGTTGCTGGAGTTTTTTTATTATCAACCATTTAACTACAGGCCGAAAGGAGGTCTTACAAAGAAAATGAAAAAGTTAGTACTTACAGGTTATTGGGGCTTAACAAACAAAGTTAACCCCCAAGCGGAGGAGGTGATCAAAAGTTTTAAGGGGAAACTTACTGAAGAACTGTATACCAGAATTGAAGAATCCTTGCTCGGCTGGGATGAAGAATTGCAGGTAGTCATCGCTGCAAACATACGCGATGCCGTCTACTATGGTTGGGAACGATATACATATGTTCTCTATTTGGACGAAATGTTGAATAGTATCTATTTGGCGATAGATAAAGAAAAGGCTAGAATTTAAAAAACATCAAACCTATGAAATCATTCTTCAGAGTTCAGGCACAAAGCGAAACCTTCCAAGTGCCATCGCAGAAGGCCGAAGGAGGCCAAGTGAGCAAATGTAACATCGTCCTGCAAGAGTTGGGCGGTAAGTTCGAAAACTCATATGTAGCCACCATCCTGGGCGAACAGGCCAAGACACGGTTCACGAAAGGCGACCTGGTGGTAGCGGCATTGCGGTTCTCCACCCGTGAGTACAACGGACAAGTGTATCAGGACATTATGGTCGGCGAAATCGAAAAATTGAACAAGTAACAATCTGGGACGGAAGTGAGGGAGCTCGCGAGTACAAAGGTGGCCACCTTCCCCATGCTTTCTCTCACTAAAACGAATCGGATTATGGAAATAAAATTACAAGTAAGTGATGCAGTCTATGCACAACTATTGAACAAGAACAAGCGCATTCAAGGCACTTTGGCCTTGGCAAGTCCCACCGAAGGCAATTTCAATGCCCACAACAAGACATGGCGCCCCAACCCCGACGCCCGCTATATGAAGCTCCCTCACGGGCGCATCACCGTAACGGAAGAGAAAGTACGGATGCATCTGCTCATCAAGCGCGACGAATACATCATCCCCGCCCAAGCCATCGAAGCGGAAAGCAACCTGGCAAGCAATTTTGTGGAATTTATGGAGGAATTGCTATGAGTTTCGGAATAGCCAACAACATACGGAGTGAGGTTCGGGAATGTACTCCCGACCTCCTCAACCAAGCACTCGATTCGCCCCAAGTGGCACGGACTTGTGCCGAGATAGAAGATGCCTTGGAGAAATCCCGCAAGGGAGAAATCACCCAAGACGAGTATGAAACCCTAAAAGGCCAGTTGAAGAAGAAATTGCCCATCATCACTTTCCACGCCACCTTTCAAAACGGACGGAGAAAGAACGATGAAGCCATCCCCAGTGGACTCTCCATTTATGACCTTGACCACATTCCCAATCCACGGGAAAAGTGGGCAGAAATAGAAGCGCACAAGGAAGAATTGGGCATATTATTGGCTCATATTTCCCCAAGCTTGGAAGGCTTACGATTGGTCTTCATCATGCCCCACGGAATGGACCTCGCACAAGCCCAGGCATGGATGGCTCAACAATTAGGC
>JAEIGA010020551.1_pt1 | contig 10065 bp, 9 predicted proteins | sample 9270691 | NCBI WGS metagenome assembly JAEIGA01 (sample SAMN17057246, study PRJNA624740) | gut metagenome | biome: biome; isolation source: fecal sample | host: Bos grunniens | place: China: Xizang | collected 2019
ATCTGCATTGAACTTGATCGACTGCACTCTAATCTCCATGTTTACCTCCGTTTTTTGCCCTTGGGTGGGCTTGTTCATAAATATTCTTCAGTCGGGCAAAACTGCTGTGGGTATAGACCTGTGTCGTCGCGAGTGATGAGTGTCCGAGCATCTCCTTTATCGAATTCAGATCTGCTTCTTCATTCATCAGCTCTGTGGCCAGTGAGTGTCTCAGAACATGCGGAGACCTGCGTCCCGTTATGCCTTTGACATCCCCAAGTTCACGTTTTACCGTCCTATCGACGTATGCCGGATACAGTCTGTTTCCGGAATATGTCATCAGAAGCGGCGATTTCAAAGATCTCTTACCGTCAGTCAGTGCTTCAACTGCTTTCAAATATAATAAAATTTCTTCACACAACGAAACAATCAGCGGAATTTCCCGCATTTTATTTCCCTTTCCGACCACTTTCACAACTTTGCGGCCAAAATCGACATCTCCCAGATCAAGTGAAATAAGTTCGCCACGACGCAGACCGGTGCCGTAGAGCATCGAGATGACGAGCCTTGCAAGACGGTCTTCGTAGAGTTTCTTTCCAGGCTCGGTGTGAGGGATACTTATAAACTGTTCCAGATATTCTTCCGAAGCATTGAGTTCTGAATTTCTGAAATAGTCATCCAGGACGTCCTTCCTGTAGTATTGCGGAAGGCGCTTCTCGACTTTCGGCTTCGGCACCAGACGCACCGGATTTGAACGGATCAGACCCTCCTTCATCAGATAGCGGCAGAATCCGCTGAGGGCGGACAGATGCAGACGCACCGTCTTTGGAGAAAGTTTCTCCTTATCCATCAGATGAACCTGATATGAACGTATCTGGGAGACATTCAACGAACCCAGCAGATCACTGTCATCAGGCTCTACAGTTCCCAATGTCACCTCAGCATAGCGCCTTATGACATCATCATAAAGCTGAACGGTCCTTTGCGAATATCTCTTGACAGTCTTTACGTAAGATATGTAACTGTCTGTTATCATTTTACTGGAAACATGCCGATTTCAGCGGCTCTTGCGCGCATGAAGGCATCAGCCGCCTCGAATGTGTTTTCTATCTCTCCGTCAAGGATTGCGTTCTTGACCTGTTCCTTGAGCATGCCGATGGTGTTGCATGGCTCTATGCCGAAGAGATCCATGACATAATCTCCTGTAATAGGGTTCTTGAAGTTTCTGATGGCATCCTTGGCCTCGACCTCCACCAGCTTTGACTTTACAAGTTGAAAGTTTGAGTGCAGGCGAGCGACTTTCTTCGGATTCTTGGAAGTGATGTCTGCATTGCACAAAAGCATAAGGTCATCGATATCATTGCCTGCATCGAAAAGAAGTCTTCTAACTGCGGAGTCGGTCACTTCGTCTGTAACCAGAGCGATTGGTCTGAGGTGCAGTCCGACAAGCTTCTGGACATACTTCATCTTCTCATTAAGAGGCATCTTCAGACTCTGGAAGATCTTTGGTATCCACTTTGATCCGACCACTTCATGGCCGTGGAATGTCCAGCCGAGAGCAGGATCATATCTCTTTGTCGCAGGCTTGGCAATATCATGCAGCAAAGCCGCCCAACGAAGCCATACATTCGGTTCGGTACGAACCTTTGCCACTTCCTGACCATCCTCAAACACATAGTCCTTCAGGGTACCTTCCTCAATCGCCTTCATCTCAGCTGCAGCGACATTGTCCAGGACCTCAAGAGTATGAGAGAAATTCTCCTTATGTCCCTTACCTTCAACTGTCTCCACGCCCTTGAGTTTGGACAGCTGTGGAAGGAAAGTCTCAAGGAGTCCTGTTTCATCAAGGAGTCGGAATCCGATGGAAGGCTTGGGAGTGACCAATATCTTGTTCAGTTCCTCCACTATACGTTCCTTGGACAGGATCGCCATGCGGTCGAGATTTCTTTTGATGGAATCGAGCGATTCCTGTACTATATGGAACTGCTGGGTCTCGGTAGATAGCTTTGTGGCGAACCTTACGGCGCGGACCATTCTGAGAGGGTCATCGCTATAGGTCGTATCAGGATCGAGCGGAGTCCTGATGATGCCGGCAGCAAGGTCACGGATACCGCCGAACGGATCCACAAGCGCACCGAAGTCCTCTGACTGCAGGCTGAAGGCCATTGCATTGATGGTGAAGTCCCTTCTGAGCTGATCTTCCTCCAAGGTACCATCCTCGACAATCGGCTTGCGCGAATTCCTGTTATATGACTCCTTGCGGGCGCCTACAAATTCGATTTCTATACCTTTATAACGAAGCATAGCAGTACCGAAATTCTTGAACACAGACACATTGCTGCGAACTTTTGCACCTACGGCCTCAGCAAGAGCGATTCCACTGCCTTCCACAACGATATCAATATCCTTGCTCGGCCTTCCGAGAAAACAGTCACGGACATATCCGCCGATCACGAAAGCACGAACGCCCTGCTCCTGAGCTGTTTCAGAAACTATCCTGAAGATCTGATGATCCAAATAACCTTGAACTATCGACATTTTATTTCAACATTTCGCTATAAACCGGAAAGGAAGTCAGGAATACATATCTGGCCCCTTCCTTGCCACACATATATGTTTTAGTACCATTGGTGATTATGATGTACCTTACATCAAGCACCATATTGTATCTGATTGCCTGATCCAGAACCTCCTGGGTCAGCTCGACATCAGGCCGTTTGCACTCAACTACAACAAGAGGTCTTGCACTGCGGTCATAGACGATTATGTCTGCGCGGAACTGCTTGTCGCCAAGCTTGAATCCTGCTTCGCTCATCATCATGTGCAAGGGGACCTGCAATTTTGAGTTCAGCACTCCTATGCACCACTGGCGCACCTGCTCTTCGGGGGTAAGCGCCACCTCCTTCTTCCTTAGAGGATCCCATATGGTCTGTCTGCCTGTCATATAACTTGCAAATATAATCAAATTTATTCTTACTTTTGCACCGAAAAATCCATTACAGATGAGCAGCAGAGAATTAAAACTTGTATTTGAAGACCAGTGGCTGGTGGTTGTTGAAAAACCGGCCGGACTTCTCTCCATCTCCACAGGACGCGGACACGAAAAGGAGACCACAGCATATTCCATTCTGAAAGACCATTTCGGAGAACTGTTCATCGTACACAGACTCGACAGGGACACTTCCGGCCTGATCGTATTTGCCAAGGACCACGACACCAAGCTGGCGCTGCAGGAAAACTGGTATGAGGCCGTATTGGAGCGAAAGTATGTTGCTATTCTCGAGGGCAGGATCGATGACCAAGAGGGTTGGATCGAGTCATGGCTGTTTGAACATCCAAAGTCCATGAAGGTTCATTGCTATGCACTCAGAAAAGGAGACAATCCTGATAATCCGCCACAGAAAGACTGGCATTATGCATCCACACACTGCCGTACTCTCAAGCACGGTCAGATAGACGGAGAGAATTATACCCAGGTGGAGTTCGAGCTGGAGACAGGCAGAAAGAACCAGATCCGTGTTCACTCACAATGGATCGGTCACCCGATTGCTGGAGACCGCAAGTACGACGCAAGGACCAACCCTATCGGCAGACTTGCTCTTCATGCCCAGACGCTGTCCTTCATACACCCTTGGACTGGTAAGACACTACGCTTCACTTCCAATCTGCCGAAAGGATTCAAGTTCTAGCAAGGTTGTTCTTGACCATGAGATCTCTGTTGGCAGAGGTTGAGAATAACCTTCTTTAGAATCTCTAGAGGCCAGCATCTCCACAACCTTTTCAGCCATCTTTCTCTCGAAACCTTCTCCAAGAGGCACAACATTTTCGTGACCGATGACCTCAGCAATGCCGCCTACATCGGAACCTACTACATTGGCTCCACAGCGGAGAGCCTCTGCGCAGACCAGAGGAAGACCTTCGTTGATGCTAGGCAGAACGAGGACGTCGATACAGTTCATCAGGGCAGGCATATCTTCTGACGGGATATTGCCCAGAAAGGTGAAAGATTCTTCGCTACGCTCATAATGACTGTGGAAAGCTGTCTCCAGTGGCTTACGAAGCTTGCCGTCTCCTGCAACCACAAAATACAATTTTCCTTCGTACAGAGCAGAAACTGACTTAAATATCTCAGGAAGAGACATTACATTCTTCACTGGGGAAAGATTTCCGGCAAAAGCGACTATCCTGGCATCGGAAGGCAGGCCGAAATGTTCACGTGCCTGCGCACGCTCGAACGTATCCAATCCGGTAAACTCTTCCGCCACACCATTGTAGAGCACGTCCTTGCGGGCATTGACCGTAATCTTGTCAGAAGCTGTCTTGAGGGCAGTGCTGACAAAGAAATTGCACTTGGCTTTCTCCATTACACGACGGGTATCTTCCAGTATGACCGGTACTCTCCAAGGGTGTGTATGCACATCGGATCCATGCCAGTTTGCAAAATAAGGAACGGCAAAACGATTATATGCCTCGTAAGCAAAAAGACCGCCGGTGAATGAATGTGCGATCACTAGATCATACCCTTCAAGATATGAGACATTACGCTTGATGAACTGCCTGAAACAGAAGGGTCTCTTTCCAAATTTCTCCAAAGTGATGTGGTCCAGGATGGAAAACTTATACCACAACATCCTGTATGTGATCCCATCGAGCTCAACAGAATCCACTTTGGGAGCAAATACTGTATGACGTAATTGACGAGTAAGGGCATTGTCTGATGAATGAATGCAATACACATCGACCCAACACTCCCCTGAAGCCAGAAGATTTCTTACACGGTTGTGTACTGCATTGAACAACCCTTTGCGGTCAAAGGGACTGCTCTCGAATATGACCGCTATGCGTTTCATTTCTTACGCACGAACCAGCTGTTGGCCTTGACCATATACTTATAGGTCTTTATGGCAAAAGGCAAATTTCTCATTTTGTATAACAGGAGATTAGGCACCTGTCCTGCACGCAAAGAAAATATGCCAAGGTGCTTGTCCGCATCCATAAGGGAATAGACCCATGACAGAAACTCTTCATTAAGGAGCTCAGACTGGCGGGTCGCAAAGATATTGAGGATACGGCACAGATAACGTCCGACCACATCATTATGATATAAGGACTGAAGCTTCGGAACGGACGGAAAACGCGTGCACAGTACATCGATAATGCTTATATATTTCGGAAGGAAATCACGCAGTTTGATGATGTGACTGTCTGATGAGATGTCACTGCCCAAAGAGCCTGCATGGATGTAATATCCATATACTGCAGAAGCTACCGTACGAACAGACGTACACTTGGAAAGAATCTCGAAGACAAACAACTTATCCTCTGCATAATTCAAGTTTTCATCAAACCTTACAGACTTAATTGCCTTGAGCCTGAATAGCTTGGCCCACGGAGAGTCCAATAGTTCGCAATTGTGCAGGATGTTGTCTTGGAAGAAGTTCTGGTATTCATTACCTTTATATGTCTTTGTCTCAGCCGGTCTTACCTCTTTACTTGGAACTCCTTCAATGAAAGCCCCATATCCTCCGACCACCACATCTTCATCCTTCAATCCATCTACCATCTTTTCCAAAGCGTCAGGCAGTAGAGCATCATCCGAATCAAGAAACATCACGTATTCGCCTTGAGCGATGTTGATACCTGCATTTCTGGCTGCACTCACCCCTTTATTTGGCTGATGAAGGCTTATGAACCTTGGATCAGTACTTGAATACCTGTCACAGATAAGAGGAGACGCATCGGAACTTCCATCATCAACCAGTATCACCTCGAAAGATGTAAAGTCTTGATCGAGAACACTATGAAGACAGCGGTCAAGATATTCTTCCGCATTATATACAGGAATGATTATGCTGATTTTTACCTTATCCATACCTCTGAAAAGAAATCAATATCTGCAAATTTACAAATCTATTTGAGATTATTTCTCAAAAAGTCAATAGATTCTGAACGCTTTTCATTCAAGACGACATCCACATGTCTCCAGTCTGGTTCTGACATAAAGAATTCACCGTCATCCTCCGGATCAATTCCATGAACCAGCCTCATATCCAGTCCGAACATATCCAGCAAAGACTGAAGACGTGACATTCCGCGGCTGGAATTTCCTATTGCAATGAACCTCTTATGCAAAAGTATTGAAAGCACGCAGCCATGAAAAGAGTCAGTAACGACGAAATCTGCATCTGCAAAAGCGCCCAGCCACTGCTCGAGAGGTGGAACGACGCGAGATTCTACAGGAAGGCTTCGGTCATAAGGATTCACGGAAACATCGTGTGCATGCATGCCGCTGACACGGGTCATGAAGTCAATGACTGATTGTTTTTGAGAAGTCTTGTCAAGTATATAGGTCACCATCTTCCCCTTTGCAGAAGGTTCTGCAGCGCATGAGCCAAGGCACCTGTATTCCTCAGCAGGGAGAAGCATCACCGGATCAAGAACGTGAACGGCCTTATCACAGTCAAACCACTCGCTGCACATCTTCACACCAGCTTCTTCACGTACTGAAACTGCATCAAAATTTCCCAACAGCTCAACACACCGGCCCAGCTGTTCTGACTCATATTCCAATTCAGAAGTGCCAAATGAAGCAGCATACGCTATCCTTTTCACATCCCAGCCTTCTGCAAATGCAAGGAAGGCATCTTCCACACCTGTAAAATACCGCGGTCTCCATACCTGATCGCTTCCCACGACAAAGGCATCATACTCACCGTTACGAATATCGCGGAAAGAGCCTATGAGGCGAGGATTTATATGCTTATCAACAAAGACTGATGTGTTTGCGCCGACAACAGGGAGTTCTTCCTTAAACCGTCGCTCACGGAATATTTCCGGGGCTGCAGAACCTTTAAGCAGACGATTGAACATCCTGCGCGCATATATGAAAGGGCCTTTTACACCTTTTGGTGCCGGCATCTTTTCCTCACGATCAAGCACTGCGACATCATGGCCCAACTGCTGCAGAACCGCTTTCAGTGCATAGGCCTGCAACAGACCGCCATAATTTGTATGAAGCGGCAATGTAACAATAGCTACCTTCATTTCACGACCCTCCTTTTGATTGACGACAACATTGACCTGATGCGGGTCCATATACGATCGGACAAGGGTTTACGGGCCATATAAGCAGACATATGCTTATATATATCCACGCCTGCCACCCTGAGGCCTTCAAAGAATTCCGCACGTTTTTCCGGCACGGGCAACGATTCTGCAAAACCCCCATTATCTGCCATCACTGCATCAACAGAAACTTTCAGGCTAAATTCAGCGTTTATGCGTTCAAACAGCTCAAGTCCTGCAGGTGTGTTCACCAATACTCCAGACGCACCTTTGTCATCATTCAGTTCCGGTGCAGTCCGGGCGACGCTCCAAAGATCAGACAGAGTCAGATCGCTGCAGCTGCGTCCTCCACGTGACGGGCAGATGTAACAAGATGGTCTGAGCGTCATATCCTGCATGAACAGAGCCATATATGGATCATCGCACGCACGAACATATACACCTGTTCCGGATGCATACCCAGCCTTGAATCCGTATCTGCGCCATCCTTTGGACTTATCCCTGAAATCAGCCGCAGTCATAGACGAGCCCTCACGTATTTCGAGAGACCTGACATACATTTCCCACAGACCTGGACCAGGAACTCCATGACATGCCAGATCAATGCACACAAGCCCTTCCGTATTTCTTCCAAGGTACTTATGAAGACCGGCAACCTGACATGGGGTTCCAGTAAAAAGCACCTTACGCCCCGCTCTGAGATATTCCTTGACATCAGAATAAACGGAATACATATCACTCTGGACATATTTGGACCCCCTCATCCTCTGAACCTCGTCCATTGTATCAGCTTCGGTGTGTCCGACAGTCATATCAGTTTCCATAACAGCTCCAAATACGACTCCACCCTCATCCACCACCTTCTTGGCCAGAGCAGGAAACACACCACCTGAAGAAGATCCGTCTACAAACTCCCCGCATCTTACAGCATATGCAGCCAAAGGTGAGACAGGCTCGGCTGGATTCAGCACAGGACACACAGATTCACATTTACCGCAATCGATGCATCTGTCGGGATTTGCTACAGGATAGTCGAAGCCCTCTTCCCGGTCACGACGCATGACTATACACTGCGCCGGACAAGCATTTACGCAAGCTGTGCATCCACAGCACATTCTCTTATCCGTTATCCGTATCATCTCCCACTCCTTTTTGTCACAAGCTTTCTGAGCATAGCTCTTTCATCTTTGTCCATACCAAATATATATACGACAAAACCAGTCCATATCAGACAAATTGCAACGCTTTCAACAGCGCCAAGCAAGCCCACCGGCTTGACAAACTGAAAAAGAACGGGAACAGAAGCAGCACATGGGAGTACCAGGGCAACGGTCCTTACATACACTTTTGTCATAAACTCTACAATTGGAAAACCTGTAGCCTTGCCGAGCATCAGCATACGGGCAAATAGGCACACCTGTGAAAGTGTTATGGCCACCATAACTGTGACTTCCGGCATCGCCCCAGACTTCAGAAAGAAATATGACAAAGGTATATTGAGTAGCTGAACACCACCAACAACAAGCTGGTAGTTACGGATATTTCCGGTTGCCAGCATCGCTGTGATCATCGGGTTGGAAAGCGATTCGCTAAGTGCGAAGATGAGGAACAACTGCACGAACAACTCCGTGTGAGCCGGCACATCCTTTAGCCATAGACCGAGAACTTCCTGGGTATTAAGTATCAACGGCAGCACAAGGGCCAGCAGCAGATAAAACGACATTCTGGACGCCCTGCGGACCAGAGAGAACATATATGCGTGTTCACCAGCTGCGAACGACTTTGTGATCTGAGGGTTCACAGCTGTCATGAAGTTGGTCACAAAGCCTTGAACGGCTCCGTTGAGCTGCACAGCCAGTCCACGTGCTGCATTGACTGCAGGACCGGAGAAAAGGTTTACAAGGATATTTCCTCCCTGATCACGAAGGACTCCAGAGGTCACTCCGACGAAATTCCATCCGGCAAAGGCAAACATCTCACCTATAAGCTTACGGTCAAATACAGGACGGTAGCGGCATTCTTGGAAATGTCTTCTGCAATATATTCCATATGCAGCACGGACAACAATCACCGTAACCGCCATAAGCGCCGCATATTGGATCAGACGTTCACCACCAGAATGAGCGATCAGCAATGCCGTGCAGAGTCTGAGAAAGCCGTCGGGTAGACCTATATAGGCATATGCGGACATCTTTTCATGTGCTGTGATAGAAGCCATCTGAGGCACACTCATAAGGTTCACGACAAAGGAAAGGAGAGAAAAGTGAAGAACGCATTCTGCAGCAGGTATACGTTCAGGAGAGATCGTCATCTCATTCCTTATGAACCAGAGCCCCGCAGGCTCTGCAAGAAGAACGATGAGTACAGCTAGTATCAATTGGATGGTGACTGCAGTGGAATATACCTTATTCAGCTGAGCATGGGGGCCCTTGCCCATTTCATAAGTTATGAAGCGCTGCACTGCAGAATTCAAGGCACCTGAAATGATGGTGAACATACCTACTACACCGCCGACAACGCTGTATATACCGAAGTCGGATTCTCCGAGTGCTTCCAGCACGACACGTGAGGTATACAAGCCAACAAGCATCAGAACCAGCATCCTGACATAGAGCATCAGGGTGTTCCGTGCTATACGGGAGCCTCTATTTATATCAGCATTCATATACAAATACAAATATACGAAAGTAAATGGGAATTATTTTGGTGGATTCGATTATTATTTCTAAATTAGTGGTCGTATTTGAAATTTAAACACTCAAACAATAACAGCTATGGTAAGATATTGTGTAATGTGGAAGTTCAAGCCATCAGATGGCAAGACTTCAAAGGAACTCGCTGAAGATGTCAAGGAGAAATATGAGTCCCTCCTGGGACTCGTGCCTGGTCTTAAGAGCATCGAAGTTGGTGTAAACCAGAACGAAGGAAAGACCTCTTACGACGCAGTTATGATGGCAGACTTCGAAACTTGGGAAGATCTCGCAGCATACAAGGCAGACGACATGAGGGACAACGTAATAG
>JAEIGA010020552.1_pt1 | contig 10065 bp, 8 predicted proteins | sample 9270691 | NCBI WGS metagenome assembly JAEIGA01 (sample SAMN17057246, study PRJNA624740) | gut metagenome | biome: biome; isolation source: fecal sample | host: Bos grunniens | place: China: Xizang | collected 2019
AAGCCCTCAACCTGATGGAAGATGCAGTGTGCGCGGTACGAAATAGCCTCGTTACGGAATACGCGACCCGGGCAGATTACGCGGATAGGTGGTTGCTGGTTCTGCATAGTACGCACCTGAATAGACGAGGTGTGGGTACGCAACAAAACATCGTCGGCCGATGGCTCCGAGCCAGCCTTCTCAACGAAGAAGGTGTCCTGCATATCGCGAGCAGGATGCTCCATAGGGAAGTTCAAGCGCGAGAATACATGGTTGTCGTCCTCAATCTCTGGACCATCTGCTACGGTGTAGCCAAGGCGCGAGAAGATGTCGATAATCTCCTGCTTCACCAAAGATATTGGGTGGCGCGAACCGAGTTGCTCGGCAGAGCCTGGGCGCGACATATCGTCAATCTGCGGAGCCGAAGCGGCCTGATTTTCGAGCAACTCCTTCTGCTCGTTTATTTTTGCCAAAATGCTGTTTTTGAGGGCATTGAGCTTCTGACCAAACTCGCGCTTAAGCTCGGGAGCTACGGTTTTGAACTCCTCCATAAGGGCTGTCATTTCGCCCTTTTTGCCCACCATTTTAATACGGAACTCCTCCACCTCGGCCAACGACTTTGGTGCAAATGCCTCAACTTCCTGTGTTAAAGTAACAATTTTTTCATTCATAAAATCTATCTGTTTTTATTATTTTTTCGTCTATATTGGCGCAAAGGTACACTTTAATTTTGAATTCTGCATTCTGTGTTTTGAATTTTTTAGCCTTTGGCTAATATTTCAGCCAATTCCACAAATCCTTCAATTTCGGCTTTGCGCCGTGCATAAAGATACCTATCTTGTAGATTTTAGCTGCGCCCCATACACAAATTACGAAGGTTGCATACAACAAAACCAACGATGTGGCAATCTCCCACGCTGCGATTCCGCTCGGTATGCGCGCCACCATCACAATTGGCGAGGTAAACGGTATCAGCGAACACCAAAATACGATTGGCGAGTTCGGGTCCTTCATTACCATCATCGTAACGATGAAAGCGACAATTATCGGCAGTGTTACAATCGTGGTGAGTTGCTGTGCATCCTGCGCTTGGTCAACACTTGCGCCAATAGCCGCATAGAGCGATGCGTAGAGCAAGAAACCGCCAATCGTAAAGAGCAAGACCATTGCAATGACCAATGCGATATGGCCCGTATCGAGCACCGATGCCAACGCGGTAAGCATCTCAGGGGCAACATCTTGCTGCATTGCAAGAGCCGTGGCATCGGCTCCGGCCTGCACCTGCTGAACGCTCTCCATAATGTTTTCAGGCATCAATGCCGGCATAATTACCGCACTGAAAACAACCAACAATACTCCCCAGACGAGAATCTGTGTAGCTGCCACAAGGGCGATGCCGAGGATTTTTCCCATTAACATCTCGAATGGCTTTACGGTAGAAACCATAACCTCCAAGATGCGCGACGACTTCTCCTCGATAACGCTCTGCATCACCATACCGCCATAGATGGCGAGGATAAAGTAGAGCAGAAAACCGAGAACCATACCCACTACCGACGATGCAATGGCCGATGATGCTGCCGACTCCTTATCCTTGTCTGTACGGAAGGTGGCCAAATGCACCGAAGCTTTCACTTTTTCGAGTATCTCGTCTATATTTTCGATGTTGTAAGCCTTGAGGCGTTCGCTCTCAATGACCTTTTCAATCTGCTCGGCGATATTCTCTTCGAGCATCAGCGACGACGATGCAGAGGTGTAGAGTCGTGCATCGTTTGGATTTTCAATTATCGCCATTCCGATATGAAGCACACCAAAATTTTCCTCATCGTCGGCTGTTGCAACGAGAGTTTCGGCAATATCTTTATCCGAAAAGACAAACTCCACTTCCTTGTCCGATTCGAGATGCGGAGCGACAATGCCACTCTCGTCAACAACGGTTATTTTGCGTGTTTCAGAGTCTGCAAACTCCATAATAAGCGTAGGTGCCGCACCCATCAAAATCATAAATAGCGGCATCAAAATCGTTGTGAAGATAAACGACTTTTTATATACTCGCTCTCGGTACTCGCGACCAATAATCAATGAAATATTTCTCATACTTTTTGCTGTTAGCCATTAGCTATTAGCCATTGGCAGTTTTTATTTTTTCATCTTTTAGCTAATGGCTAATGGCCAAAAGCTAATAGCCTTCTATTCGTGCTGACAAGCGCGAATAAATATATCGTTCATACTCGGTACCTCCTCGGTGAACTGTCGCAGCTCGACAGCCTCGTTGAGGAGTGCTACCACTGCGCGAACATTCTCGTTGCGCTCGATATGGAGCTTCAGAGAGGATAATCCCACAACACTTTCCTCGTGTGCAAGAATATTGCATACCACCTGCAGCTTTTCGATAAGTGCCTTAGTATCACCCTTATACTGCACTGAGAAGATGTTTCCTCCGTGCTTTCGACGAATATCATCGACCTTGCCTGAGAGTATGTTGTGCGACTTGTTGATAAGGGTTATGTGGTCACAAATCTCCTCCACCGACGACATATTGTGAGTCGAGAAAATCACCGTAGCGCCCTCGTCTTTGAGTCGGAGAATCTCCTCTTTGAGAAGGTTGGCATTGATAGGGTCAAAGCCCGAAAATGGCTCATCAAAAATCAACAACTCAGGCTTATGAAGCACCGTAACGATAAACTGAATCTTCTGCGCCATACCCTTCGATAGTTCCTCCACTTTCTTATCCCACCACTCCTCGATGCCGAAGCGCACAAACCACTCCTTCAATCGCAACAAAGCCTCATAGCGCGACAATCCTTTCAATCGTGCCAAAAATAGCGCTTGCTCGCCCACCTTCATTTTGCGATACAAGCCTCGTTCCTCAGGGAGGTAGCCGATGCGAAAAATGTCCGACTGAGTTATGGGGCGACCATCGAACAATATTCTACCCTCGTCGGGGAGAGTTATGCGGTTGATTGTGCGAATAAGGGTGGTCTTTCCTGCGCCATTTGGGCCAAGTAGTCCATAGACCGAACCTCGCGGTATTTCGACTGACACATCGTCGAGTGCGGTGTGTGCCGAAAATCGTTTCGTGATATGTTCGGCTGTAATAATGTTGCTCATACACCTAAAAAATTTTGTAAAACATACTGCAAATATATAAAAAATCTATTAACTTTGCATAGAATAGTGGGCATATGTGTTCATGTTCCAACTGTTAGACGCAGAAAACAACTAATAACTACAAATATGGGCAAGAAAACAGTTTTGGTATCGGGTGGAGCTGGTTACATCGGTTCGCACACAGCCGTAGAGTTGATTAACGCTGGTTTGAATGTAGTGGTTGCTGACAACCTCTCTAATTCGGATATGTCGGGTGTTGAGGGCGTTCGCAAGATTACTGGCGTAGATGTTCCGTTTATCAATGTCGATTGTTGCGATAAGGAGGCTTTCCGTAAGGTATTCGAGGAGTACGAGTTCGATTCGGTTATCCACTTCGCGGCATTCAAGGCTGTTGGCGAGTCGGTGGCAGACCCTATGAAGTACTACCGCAACAACCTCCTCTCATTTATGAACATTATCGACTTGATGCGAGAGTTTGGTCGTCACAACATCGTCTTCTCCTCGTCAGCAACAGTTTATGGTGAGGCCGACGAGCTACCCGTTACCGAGCAGACTCCGCGCAAGCCTGCAACCTCGGCATACGGAAACACCAAGCAGATGTGCGAGGATATCTTGCGCGATTCGGTGGCGGCATACGGCGCAGAGGGCTTGAAGGGTATCGCTTTGCGCTACTTCAACCCTATCGGAGCGCACCCGTCGGCTTTGATTGGAGAGTTGCCACGCGGTGTGCCTCAGAACCTCGTTCCATTCATCACCCAGACCGCAGCAGGCGTTCGCGAGTGCTTGTCGGTATTCGGCGATGATTACAACACTCCTGATGGCTCGTGCTTGCGCGACTACATCGATGTTGTAGATTTGGCAAAGGCTCACGTTGTGGCTATCAAGCGAATGATTGATGGCAAGAGCAAGGAGAACTACGAAATCTTCAATGTTGGCACAGGTCGTGCAGTATCGGTGTTGGAGCTGGTAAATACCTTCGAGCGCGTAAATGAGTTGAAGCTCAACTACAAGGTTGCGCCACGCCGTCCAGGTGATGTTGTAGCCATCTGGGCAGATACGGCTCACGCAAACGAGGAGCTTGGCTGGAAGGCGGAGCGTTCACTTGATGACACTTTGCGCTCGGCTTGGGCTTGGGAGAAGAATGTCAGAAAAATCAAATAAAAGAGATATGGAGTACAAGGTAAAATTACAGGATTTTGCACCCGCTTTAACCGATGCAGAGGTTTCGGCAGAGGTGGCTCGTATTAAGGAGTTGTCGGCTCGCAACTGCCGTAAAGAGGTCTATGCTTTTACCCTCTCGGCTGTCGACTTAACAACATTGACTTGCAACGATTCGGTTGAGTCGGTTTCGGCTTTTGCCAAGAGGGCTGTGGATTTCTATACGAAATATCCGGAGTTGGCTAATGTTGCTTCGATATGTGTCTATCCTTCGTTTGTGGAGACCGTAGGCTTGGCTGTTGATGGCTCGCCAATGCGCATTACGAGCGTAGCTGCAGGCTTCCCTGCTTCGCAGACCTTCCTCGAGGTGAAGATGTTGGAGGTGGCAATGGCTATCGAGAATGGTGCCGACGAGGTTGATATTGTAATCAATGTAGGCAAAGTTTTGGAAGGCCACTACGACGAGGCTGCCAATGAGGTTGAGGTTATCCGCCAGGAGATGGGCGAGGATACAATCTTAAAGGTTATTCTCGAGACTGGCGCATTGAAGTCGTCGAAGTTAATTCACGACGCATCGTTGATTTCGATGTTGGCAGGAACAGACTTTATCAAGACTTCGACCGGAAAGATTGATGTGGCAGCAACCCCAGAGGCTGCGGTTGTGATGTGCCGCGCTATCAAGTTGTTCCACGAGAAGACAGGTGTGAAAGTTGGTTTCAAGGCCGCAGGAGGTGTTCGCACCCCAGAGGACGCAGCGTTGTACTACACCATCGTCGAGGAGATTTTGGGAGAGGAGTGGCTCACAACCGATTTGTTCCGCATCGGAGCTTCGTCGGCAGCAAACAACCTTCTCTCGGCTGTTGTGGGTGAGGAGGTAAAGCACTTCTAACAGAAGATATACGCAAAAACGAAGATGTCGAGCAGTTTTGCCCGACATCTTTTTTGTTGTTACCTATCGAATTTAGTTTACCAAGTCGCTATTCTCGCCAAGATTTACCTTCTCTAACTTATAGCCCAAGCGATGCAACTCCATTGCTGCGCCTATGCGGAACAATACGCGAGTTGTACGGGCAAAGATGTAGAATGCCTTGGTGCTTTGTGCCTCGGTGTCCTCGCGACGGATAAAAGTGATTGCCGTATTGGCGCAACGACGCATCATATCTTCAATCTTTTGTGCCTCCTCCGAGTCGAGCGACAATCCCAAGATGTTCTGTATAATGTGTTCGTCCATATCGTCGAAGCCCTCTGCGCCGTGCAACTTTTCGTATGGCTCGGTGGCATACTGCTCCCAATTTTCGTCCCAGCGATGGGCTATCGCCATACCAACATATCCTGCCCACGCAATCGCTGCTGCAGGAAAGGTATTTACCTGTGGTACGGCATCTGCCATATATTCTGGCGCGTACTCCTTCCAGCGCTCGTCGATATCCTCCGATGCGAGAAGCGTTCCCTCCAACATCTTGTGCGAGGTACACAACTTCATCAGCTCCTGCAAGAGGTTGTTCTCAAAAGTGTCAAAATATTCTTGTTCCATAATATTAGCCATTAGCTTTTGGCCATTAGCCATTAGCTAAATTAAGTATTAAATTTAGTTGTTGGCTTTTGTGTTTGCAATTCTATCGGTTACAACCGCGCACGCGGCATCGCCTGTGATATTCAGTACTGTACGAATCATATCGAATAGGCGGTCCAAGGCGTAGAGTAGAGGCAATCCCTCAATCGGAATACCAGCAGCAGCCAACACCGCCACAACCATAAGGGTTGGGCCAGGAACGCCTGCCTGACCAATGCTACCAAGCGAGGCGGTAACGGTGATTGCCACATATTGCGCTATGCTGAGTTCGATGCCGTAGAATTGAGCAAAGAAGAGGGCCACCAATGTATAATATATGGCGTTACCGGTCATATTTATAGTAGCACCAAGAGGTACAACAAAGCCAGCAACCTCCTTCGATACTCCCATCTTGTCGCACGCACCCATCGTTACGGGGAGTGTGGCCATAGACGAGGCTGTCGAGAATGCCACAATTTGTGGTCGCAACATTGCCGAGAAAAACTCCTTGATACCCACTCGCGACATAAACATTACCGTTGCTGGATATATCAAAAGCCCCATAATGACAACAGCTATCAAATCCACCCACAAGAGATTGACAACCTTTAACAAGATATCGAAACCGAATGTTCCCATCGCCTCGGCCATCAAGCCAAAAACACCAAGCGGAGCAACCAACATTACCTTGCCGATACACCAAATTAGCGCTTCGAGCAGGTAGTTAAGACCATTGATAACCTTGGCGCGCTTCTCCTCCGAAATGGCAGCAATACCAAAGCCGAGAAATAGGCCAAAAACAATAATTTGCAGAATATTGCCCTCGGCAAATGCCTGAATAGGATTTGCAGGAATCATTCCGATAATCGTATCCCAAAATGACAGGTCGGCAGGTGCGCCTTGTTCCGACGAGGCTGATGCCATAATCGAAGCTACACCCTCTGCACTGAGGCCCGCACCAGGCTTGAAAACTACACCAACTACAATGGCTATAACAATCGACACTACGGTTGTCAGCAAGATATAAGCTATACTTGTAACGCCAATTTTTCCTGCCGAGCGAGAGCTTCCGAGCGACGCAGCTCCCGAGATGATGGAGATTCCGACCAACGGAACCACCAACATCTTTATAAGTTGGATAAAGAGTGTGCCGAGCGGAACAAAAATCTTTGCCTCCTCGCCCATTACAACTCCCACGACTCCTCCTGCGACCATAGCCACAAGAATCCAAACACCTAAATTTTTAAGTACTTTTTTTATCATAGTGCAAAGATATGAAAAATTCTCTCGTCTTTCATCTTTCTTCTCTCTTCTTTTTATTATATTTGCAAAAGAATAATAGGCCAGAGGCTAATTAGTATAATTGTATGGAAAATCTTATTAAGCGAATCGAAGAGCTAAAGAAGGAGAAGGGTGTTGTCGTTTTGGCTCACTACTATTGTCGTCCCGAAGTGCAAAAAGTAGCAGACTTTTTGGGTGACTCGTTGGCTCTATCGGTCAAGGCTCGCGATATAGAAGCGAAGACTATTCTCTTTGCCGGAGTTCATTTTATGGGCGAAACAGCAAAGGTTCTCTCTCCCGAAAAGAGAGTTTTAATTCCTAATCCCGAGGCAACATGCTCCCTTGCAGAGTCGTGCCCTGCTGCGGATTTTGCAAAGTTCAAAGCTAAATATCCCGAAGCTCTTGTTGTTGCCTATGTAAATACAACTGTTGGAGTAAAGGCTTTAACCGATATATGTTGTACCTCCTCGAACGCTTTGCAGATCGTAAAGTCAATCCCACAAGAGAGGCAGATTATTTTCGCTCCCGACCGTAATCTCGGTTCTTACATACAGAAGGTAACAGGAAGAAAAAATATGATTCTTTGGGACGGAGCTTGCCATGTTCACGAAAAATTCTCCAAAGAGAGTATCGTTGAGTTGAAAACGCTCCACCCCGAGGCGAAAGTGGTTGTCCACCCAGAGTGTAGAGGAGAGGTGGCGGATTTAGCCGATTATTGTGGCTCTACGGCGGGTATTTTAACCTACTGCGGAGAGTGTGATTGCAACACCTTTATCGTAGTTACCGAGCCTGGTATTTTAGCAGAGATGGAGAAGAAATATCCTTCCAAAACATTTATCCCTGCACCATCTATCGAGGGCAAAGCTTGTAATGAGTGTGAATATATGAAGATGATAACTCTCGAAAGTATTATCGCTTGTCTCGAAAACGAATCGCCAACCATAGAACTCGACGAGGATGTGCGCCAAAAAGCCTCACGATCAATCGAGGCGATGGTGAAGATTGGGTAGCGTTTGTTTTATAATATAAAAGATAAATAGTAATTAAATTTACAAAAAACCTCTCATTCTCTCTTTTAGGAGGTTTTTTTGTGAAAATTTTTCCTTCTTTTATATTATAAAATTTAGTTTGGTAAATTTGATATATCTTTGCAACAATAAATCTATAAAAGTTTAGTTATGAAGAGAATTTTATTGTCTATGACAGCATTGCTTGTTGGTTTGACAGCAATAGCACAACCCAAGATTCCTCGCTCTTTGGCAGAGGATACAGAGAAGATTATGTCCGAGAAGTACTGGGAGTACTGGAACCCCGAGGTTCAAGCCCGTATCGATGCCGACATAGAGAAAAATCGTAAGGGAGATGCAACTTTCCAAGTTGGTAATATAAAAAAGGGTACCCAGGTACATATTGAGCAAATCTCGTCCGATTTCGGATTTGGAGCAAGCTCTTTCAACTGGGATCAGCTCGGCAAGAAGGAGTATAACGACATCTACAAAAACACCTTCGGTACCCTCTTCAACCGCGCTACCGTAGCCTTCTATTGGCGTGAGTTGGAGTTGCAGGAGGGCCACAAGCGCTTCTTGGCAGAGGAGTGGGATACCGAGGAGTGGTGGAATAATTGCAAGGAGCCACACCTTCAACCTCACTGGCGCAGACCAGCTCCCGAACCTGTAATAGATTGGTGCGAGGCTCGCGGTTTATACATTCACGGCCACCCACTCGTATGGGGACATATGACCATTCAACAGCCTACCTGGATTCGTGAAGGCGTAGCAAAGGAGGAACAAGATTGGCTCGAGGCAAACGACAAAATTACTACCACTGCTCCAGAGCATCGTAGCAAGGAGTTTAACGCTATGAGCGTTGAGGAGTTGGCTAAAAAATTACCTGAATATCAACAAAAGCTCGACGAGCGCGTATTCGGAAACGCTCGCGATATTGTAAATCGCTACGATGGCCGTATCCATAGCTGGGATGTTGTAAACGAGTCTTATTTGGATTTCCGCGACAAAGCATGGGTTCCAGGAGCAGAGTTTACAAAGACTCCTCGTTATGGCCTAATGCCGGGAGATTATGTCTATCGTTCGTTCGATTTGGTGAGCAAGCTGAATAATAGTGGTGCAAAACTCAATATAAACGAAACTCAGTCAGATTCACACAAGAAGAATGCTGACATCTACTCGGGTGCTATCAAACACCTTTTGGGGCGCGGAGCAAAGATCGATATGATTGGTATTCAGATGCACCTTATGCGCAAGCATCGTAACGCCGAGCTTATAGCACAAGGTAAGCCTATTTGGAATCCAGAGAAGGCATACTATGTGCTGGATAAGTTGGCAGAGAATAATCTTCCGATGTGTATGAGCGAGATTACTATCACCTCGCCAGGTTCGGATCATCGTGGAGAGATGATACAGTCTATCGTAGCCGTAAATCTCTATCGCTTATGGTTCTCATACCCAAATATGACCGCTATTACTTGGTGGAACTTGGTAGATGATTGTGGCTACAAGGGTGAGCCAACAATTTCGGGTATCTATACTCGCGATATGAAGCCAAAGATTGTATATCACGCATTGAACAACCTTATCAACAAGGAGTGGCGCACCAATATTATGGTAAAACCTAATGGTAAAGGCGAGGTGTCGTGGAGAGGTTTTAAGGGCAATTACCGCATCTCTTGGGTAGATAAAGAGGGAAATACTCATAGCGAGGAGTATCACTTAAAATAGACCTCTTAAAATAGCAAAATAGGCTGTCTTAACATTATTTGTTTGACAGCCTATTTTTTTCATCTTTACTTATCTCGCCTTTGGTCTTTGCGAGATATTGCCCCCGACCCGAATAATCTTTGAGTGGATCGAAGGTCCTCAGCAGGCGAGAGTAGACCGAGCAGATGAAATGTGCAGAAAACCGAAGGTTTAGAAGCTTGATTGAAAAGACGATGTCAAATTTATTTGAACAGAAGATTTTCAATTAAG
>JAEIGA010020553.1_pt1 | contig 10065 bp, 5 predicted proteins | sample 9270691 | NCBI WGS metagenome assembly JAEIGA01 (sample SAMN17057246, study PRJNA624740) | gut metagenome | biome: biome; isolation source: fecal sample | host: Bos grunniens | place: China: Xizang | collected 2019
ACAGAACACGCTACTGGTCACCTTATCTATAGCCGTTTCTGGAACAAGTTCTTATTTGACCTTGGCTTAATTTGCAAAGACGAACCATTCCAAAAACTTATCAACCAAGGTATGATTCAAGGTCGTTCAAACTTCGTTTATCGTGTTATCGGCACAAATCAGTTCGTATCATTGGGCTTGAAAGACCAATATAAAACACAAGAAATCCACGTAGATGTAAACATCGTTTCTAATGATATTCTAGACCTAGACAAATTCCGTGCTTGGATGCCAGACTTTGCTAACGCAGAATTTATCCTAGAAGACGGCAAATATATTTGCGGTTGGGCAGTAGAAAAAATGTCTAAATCTATGTTCAACGTGGTAAACCCAGACGATATTGTAGAAAACTACGGTGCAGACACACTTCGCCTATACGAAATGTTCCTTGGACCTCTAGAACAATCTAAACCATGGGACACAAATGGTATCGACGGTGTTCACCGCTTTATCAAACGTCTTTGGGGCTTATTCTACAAAGGTGACGATGTGAATGTATCAGACGCAGAACCAACAGCAGAAGAATACAAAACACTTCACAAAACCATTAAAAAGGTAACAAGTGATATTGAAAACTTCTCGTTCAACACCGCTATTTCAGCATTTATGATTTGCGTGAATGAACTAAACTCTGCAAAATGCAACAAACGTGCAATCCTAGAACCACTTGTAGTGCTTCTTGCACCATTTGCACCACACGTGGCAGAAGAACTATATCACGCATTAGGCAACAACACCACTGTTTGTGATGCTGCTTATCCAAAACACGATGAAAAATACTTAGCAGAAAACACTGTTAAATATCCTATTTCATTCAATGGTAAAGTACGTTTCACTCTAGAACTTGCAGCCGACCTTACTCCAAAACAAGTGGAAGAAATAGCACTTGCCAACGAGCAAACTGCTAAATACTTAGATGGTAAGGCGATTAAGAAGGTGATTGTGGTGCCTAAAAAGATTGTTAACATCGTTATTTAAGAATGTTTTTAAAGGGTGATTTTTACGTTGCCCTCGACTTCGGGACGCCTTAAACTCCCTCCTTTAAAATTCATTCTTACTAAAAGCAATTGGGAATTCCTAATTCCTAATTATTCACTGACGTTCATCAATACGTCCTAATTCCTAATTATTTTGAGTGAAAATCTAAAACATAAAATGCTTGGTGCCCTTGCTTGGAGCTCTTTAGATAGAGTTGCCCAGCAAGGCACTCAGTTTATTATAGGTATCATTCTAGCACGCCTACTATCGCCTAGCGACTATGGCTTAATGGGAATGGTAATGATTTTCGCTACACTTTCCTACGTGCTTGTAGAAGGAGGTCTTACTGCAGCCCTAGTAAGAACAAAAAACATTACAAAAGAGCATACAAACACTGTTTTCTATTCAAACCTTGCAGTTTCCACCGCTCTTTACCTTATTTTCTTTTTCACTGCACCACTTTTAGCTGACTTTTTTGCACAACAAAAGCTAGTTTCACTAATAAGAGTAACAAACCTAGCTCTTATTTTCAACTCTCTATACATAGTGCCTTACGGCTTAATAGAAAGAGACCTAGACTTCAAAAAACTAGCAAAAGTAAACTTCATAAGCACATCTATTAGTGGCATTGCAGGTGCAGCATCTGCATTTTACGGACTAGGAGTATGGGCTCTTGTTATCCAACAAACAGCATATCATCTGATACGAGTAATTTGTTTTTACATTTGGCAACGCTGGATTCCGAGTCTAATATTCTCTAAACAAATCTTCAAAGAATACGCATCATTTAGCATACACATTCTATCATCAAATATGCTAAATGCAGTATTCAACAACCTATACACATTTCTGTTAGGGAAATTTTATACTGTAAGACTACTAGGTTATTACACCCAAGCCAACAAAATAGCAGACACATCAAACTTCACTTTTAGCGCCATATTTGGCAAAACAAGTTACAATCTGTTTGCCAAAATACACGACCAAAAAGATAGGATGATAAATGCCATGAGGCAAATAATACAAAAATCGTCACTTATAGTGATACCATGTACTATTTTCCTTATTTTCACTGCCAAACCAATATTCTTTACACTTTTTGGCGAAAAATGGCTTACATCTGTGCCTTATTTCCAACTTATCTGTATAGCAAACCTTTTTACCTGCGTATATCAGATAAACAACAATGCACTAAACTCAGTAGGGAAAAGTAAAGAAAGTTTCAAGGTAGAACTTATCAAACGCGGACTGATACTTGTGTCTGTGCTTCTATGCTTCAACTACGGAGTAATGGCACTACTTATTGGCTATGCTATATCTTGTTTCTTGGCATGGTTTACATCACTTCTACAAGTAAAAAGAAATATAGGACTTAAAATAGGAGACCAACTAAAAGACATTGTCCCAGCTATGATTTGGGGGCTGATAATTTCTTATGTAGGTTATTTGTGCGGTTTAAGCACTGAAAATCTTTACATAAAACTTGTTATCCAAGGCATCGTAAGTGGCATCACCTATTTGGTCATTATCGCCATATTCCACAAAGACCTTTTGGAATATATTCTGAAATTTATGAGAATCAAGAAATAGAAGAATAAAACTCTACAAGTCTGCTTGCCACTGCTTCTGCAGAATACTTTTCATAACAATCTTTTTTGATAGTTTCTGCATCATATTTTTTTAGATACATTTCACTTATAGCACGAGCAGCCTCGTGTATATCTCCCACTGGCACCAACATACCATTTGATTCATCTATAAAATCTTCTGGACCCCCGCAACGAGTTACAAGCACTGGAACACCTACACTAAGAGCCTCGATACAAGAAACACCAAAGGTTTCAGAATGAGAAAGCAAAGCAAACATATCTGCGGATTGCAGATATTTCACTATTTCTTCCCTACTCTTCATGCCTACCAATCTAGTTCTATTGTTTACAAGACCATCTTGTATAAAGTCTTTTAGCGGACCATCACCTATGATAATAAGCTCAGAATTTTCTGGTATTTGGGCTTGATAGAAGGCATTTACAAGTTCAAAGAAACCTTTACCACGTACTATTCGTCCTATAGATACCACCCTAAATACACCATCATCTTTTACTTTAGTTTCTACCCCTGGCAGATTGAACATATCAGGTATTACAGTGGCATTTACAGAGAAATTTGTTTTAAGTCTCATTGCCAACGCATTAGACACTGCCACCACTCTATCAGCATTTCTGTATGCTATACAAGCAAGTTTTTTATCAAGTGCACTTATTAAAGAAGCATCTTTATTGAGTTTGCTACTATGTTCAGTTATCACAACAGGGCATTGTGGCTTAATAGGCATAGATGCAAATATTGCACCCATAAAATAAAAATGCGAATGAATTACATCTGGCTCACCTTGCTGAGCAATCATATCTTTATACACTTTAGCGCAGATATGTCCTAAAACAGGCAAGAAACGCCTATAAATGCCAGTATGAAGTGAATATTGAAATACATTTATACCATCTCTTTTATAATAACACTTACCTATACGTCTATCAAACACACGACGAAAGTCCAATGCCATCACACTTACTTCGTGACCAAGTTTTTTAAGTGCCATCGCCTGGTCCCAAGCAAAAATGCCATTTAGTGGTGCAGATGTAGAAGGTACACCTTGAGATATTATAAATATTTTCATAAAAGAGAAGCTATTTTATGGGCTAATGCCTCACGAGAATACAACTTAATATTATCATTGCCATTATAAGGCATATTTAGAAAATCATCTAAATTAAATTTTCTTGAATAGCACTCACCAGCCTCACATTCATTTATCAAACGCATAGCATCGCCACTCTCAGGACCAAAAAGAAGTATCTTTCTACCAGCGGCTAGATACTCAAAGAGTTTACCTGTAAGAATACCCTCATTGTTTGGCACATTTGGAATAAATAGCATTAGAGCATCAGAAGCCTGCATATATTCAATTGCCTCTCTATGGCTCACATACGAAATAAACTCAGTTTGCACACCCCAAGACTCTATTTCGCTTCTTATCTCATCGCTCACCACTCCCACAAAGCGTAGTAAAATGTCGTTTCTGCCTTGCACAAGAGATTTTAAAGGTTCTAAATCATACTGCGGAGCCCAAACACCTATATAAGAAAGAATCTTTAAATTACTCGCTCCGCTAGTAACTCCTAACTGTAAAAAGTCTTTTTCATCATAACCATTAGGGACGACAGCAATTTTTTCTGCTACGTCGGCTTTTGCAACAAAAAGACGTTTACATTGTTCGCTTACAGTGATTATTTGGTCTGCAGCAAGTAAAACTGAACGTTCATAACGCAAATTACGTTTTTTAGCCCAACGTGTAGGATAAAGATCTTCGTTATAATAAATATCTGTCCAAGGGTCTCGAAGGTCTGCCACCCATCTTAAATGTGGATATAGGCATTTAAGTTCTAGTCCTATAAGTTGAGTAGAATGAGGCGGAGAAGTGGTTACAATGGTTTCTATAGCCTCAGTTTCAATTATCTCTTTTGCCTTGGCTAAAGCATATTTATTCCAACCACGTCTAGGGTCTGGAAGGAAGATATTGCCACGTATAAAGCGTGAAATCTTTTGAATGAGATTTGGGTTTGGTTCATTTGCAAATCCACCGTATGGCACTTCTTTTTTTGGTGATACACGTTTATACAAAGAGAGTATCTCGCGTGTGTGAGTGCGGTATATCTTGATACCACTAGGCACATCATTGCACAAACTCTCATCTATCTGAGGATATGATGCCACCGCAGGGTCTACCGTAAGCACTATAGTTTCTACTCCAGCCTTTGGCAAATAGTTTATAGTCTTGAGCCATCTCTGCACCCCAGCGCCACCACTCGGCGGAAAATAATATGTTATAAACAGTACCTTTTTCACTCTATTTTCATATGCACTCACAAATATAACAATAAAGATTTAAACATAACTATAAATAGTACAACAAAAAAAAGTCGCAGACCAAAAGGTTTGCGACTTTTATATTTCAGTAATCTTTCTTAAAGAATTATTTTAAAGGAGGGATTTTTAGGCGTCACTCCTTTAAAATAGGTCTTAATTAGTTATTGAATACTTTAACAGCTTTACCAGAAGCATATTGAAGAATTACATAACCTGCAGCGTCAGCAGCAACTGGACGACCAAGTAAGTCGTAAGCAGCAACAACTGCATCTTCAGCGTCAACATCTTCTAGGTCAGTAGTTGTACCTGTTGTGTAAGATAGAGTTAAAGAACCATCTCCGTTTTCAACTAAAGTAAATGTTAGTTCTTCACCACCAGGAACTTTCATTTTTTCTCCATTACCTTCTGCTAAAACACCTGATGCTTCTTCGCAGTATGTTTCAAACAAGAACCACTTTCCATTACCTTCAGTTTTAATAAATACATAAGAATCAGCATCGAATGTAGCTGTTAGAGATCCATCAACGAATTTATAGTCACCCATGTTTTCATAATCACCTTCACAACCATAGTCAGCACCATTGATATAACCAACTAGGTAGTAAGTTGTAGAACTTGGTGTGATATCATCACCAGTGTTGTCATCACCTGTGTTGTCGTCACCAGTGTTGTCGTCACCTGTGTTGTCATCACCTGTGTTGTCGTCACCTGTGTTGTCATCACCACCTTCACCATTGATAGTTACAGTAAGAGAAGAACCATCATATGAGATAGTAACATCGCTAGCAGAATCCAAAGTAAATAATACATTATTATTTTCACCTTCTGTAAAGCCTTCTGCACTTGCTAAATCTGTGTAACCCCAGCAAGAATCCCAAGTGCCATTTGTAATTTTGAAAGCATAGTCACCAGCAGGAAGAGCTGTATATGTCACTGTTCCATCTGTTAAAGGACATTCTTTTTCATTCCATTCTAAATCACAAGCAAAACCACTACCTTCAACACCTTTACCTGCTATAAAGTATGTTCCGTCCCATTCTGGTTTTACAAATTCACCAAAACCTACTGAAGAAGTAAGCACAACTTTACCGTCAACCATTGAGATAGTAACATCACCTGCTTGAGGCAATAGGAATGCAACATCACCAGTTCCTGCATTAGTTACACCTTCTGGAACAGACTCTAATGCATCAAAACCAAATTCGCCTTGTCCCCAAGCTGGAGCATCGGTTACTTTAAATTGGTAATTAACACCACCTTCACATGCAATAGTTGTGCTTCCTTCAAAACTATAGCCAAAATTCCAGTCTAAACCAGGAAGAGTACCATTTAAATAATATGTCTGAGCACTCGCAGACATAGCAAGCATTAAGCCTGCAACGAAAAGTAAAATTTTTTTCATAATAAATAAAGTTTTAGTTAAACAAATAAGTGAATTGTATTGATTTAAGTTATTTTTCTATTTCATAAGGGTTACTTTAAGTGGCGAACAAATCACCACTTAAAATAACCCGAAAATATTACCAAGCTTTTATTTCATCGTATTGAGTAGAGAAACCTACAAATTTAACTTTACGTTTTGCACCTGTTTCTACTGCTTCTGCACTATCTTTATAATAGTAATAATACTCAATCACTTCTCCTTCAAATGATGTTGGAGCCACATGGAATGTCCAGTTGTTGTTGCCAGCATCTACCATTCTAGAAAATTCCCAATTGTTGAAGTTACCAGATACGTAAACTTCTGCTGTGCTACGAGGAACTGTTACATTTAGAGTCATATCTCCCCAATATTCTACTTTATCATTTACCACAGAACGACCACCTAATGGACGGTGATTGAAACGATATTCAGATTGGTCTGTACGAGGACCCCATACATATAGGTAGTGTAGGTCTGCTGGAACATTTTTTAAAGTTCCTTCAAAGTGAGTATCATCTACTTTTTTAAGTTTAAGTTTAGCGTCAGCGTGTTTCCAATATAAAGGGTCACCTTCTTTACCGAATGTACCTGCCACCCAAACTTCTTTTGTACCTGCAGGAACTTGAACATTAAATTCAACTACTCCATTGAATTTTTCTTTCTTCTTAGAATCTGCGTAGATAGCAATATATTTGTCATCTGTTTGATAGTTGTTATTTTTCAAGATAACAAAGATACCAGACACATGAGCCACTTCTTCGTCTGTTAAACCGAAATAAGATTTAATGTTTGAAATGGTATAGGTAAGTGAACCATCAGTTTTTTTTGTCCACATAAAGCTTCTAGTGTTACATTTAGACCACTCTGCTTTTTCTTTTGCCCATTCACCGTTCTTATCTAATTCTAAGCATGTATAAATAAATACATCTTCGGTTTCCATCCATTTTTGATTCACATTAGGAGTATAGGTCAACACCACCGCTCCATTAGGATTAGGAGTCTCTGGGGTAACTACCAATTCACCTTCTGCAGCATTCATTGAAAATACTGAGAGAGCTAATCCCATAAATGCAATAAGTAATTTTTTCATATCTCTACGTTTTAAGTTTAATTATTACAAAGATAGATGTTTTTTTTCAATTTAGAAATCTTTTGTGCAATAATTTTAAAACGATTGCATCTTTTTAACATTAAAACACATAAAAATCAAGAAAATGCGGTCACTGAGCTTGTCAGTCGTCAGTACGTCGACAAGCTCAGTGACCGCATTAGATTATGAAGGATTTCCTCCTGAATGAATTTTAAAGGAGGGATTTCTAGCCTTTATATTCGTCCCATGCTTTAATTGGAATCTCACTCTCTTTCACACTGCAGAATGCGTGGATAAACGCAGACGCAAGACGAGCGTTAGTTAACAATGGAATATTGTGGTCGATAGCAGCACGACGTATTTTATAACCATTGGTAAGTTCGCGACGAGTTTGGTTTTTAGGGATATTGATAACAAGGTCAAATTTTTTACCTGCCATCATATCGGTAATTTTTAGTTCGCTATCTTCATCGTCTGGCCAGCCTACAACTGTTGCGTTGATACCATTTTCTGCAAGGAATTTTTGTGTTCCTACGGTAGCATAGATATTGTAACCGTTTTTAGATAGTTCACGACATGGTTCTAGTAAGTCAACTTTAGATTTTGCATCACCAGAAGATACCATGATATTCTTTTCTGGAATAGTAGTACCTACTGCGATAAGTGAACTTAAAAGAGCTTCGCTGAAGTCGTCACCAATACAACCTACTTCACCGGTAGAAGCCATATCTACACCTAAGATAGGGTCTGCCTTGTGAAGACGAGCAAATGAGAATTGAGACGCTTTCACACCGATGTGTTCAATATCAAATACAGATTTATCTGGTTTAGAGTATTCAGCACCTAACATAATGCGTGTTGCTGTTTCGATAAAGTTGCGGTTAAGCACTTTAGAAACAAATGGGAACGAACGTGAAGCACGTAGGTTACATTCGATTACTTTAATATCGTTGTTTTTAGCTAGGTATTGAATATTGAATGGACCGGTAATTTGAAGAGCTTTTGCAATTTGTTTTGAAATCTTCTTCACACGGCGCATTGTTTCAAAATAGATATTTTGAGCAGGGAACACTAGAGTAGCGTCACCAGAGTGAACACCAGCAAACTCTACGTGTTCTGAAATTGCATATTCTACTACTTCACCGTCTTTTGCCACAGCGTCGAACTCAATTTCTTTTGCATTTTGAAGGAATTGAGATACTACAACTGGGTGTTCTTTAGACACTTGAGCAGCAAGAGAAAGGAATGCGTGTACTTGTTCTTTGTCGTAGCAAACGTTCATAGCCGCACCAGAAAGCACGTAAGAAGGTCTGATAAGCACTGGGAAACCTACTTCTGCAATGAAATCGTCGATATCTTCAAAGCTTGTAAGCTCTCTCCAACGTGGTTGGTCGATGCCTAGGCTATCTAGCATAGCAGAGAATTTGTGACGGTCTTCTGCGCGGTCGATATTGCAAGCTTTAGTACCTAAGATTGGCACGTTTTGAGCATCCAGCTTCATAGCCAAATTGTTTGGAATTTGACCACCCATAGATACGATTACGCCTTTTGGATTTTCAATATCTAATACGTCTGATACACGTTCAAATGAAAGTTCGTCGAAGTATAGACGATCGCACATATCGTAGTCGGTAGATACTGTTTCTGGGTTGTAGTTGATCATAACAGATTCATAACCAAGTTTGCGAGCTGTTTGCACAGCATTTACACTACACCAGTCGAACTCTACAGAAGAACCGATGCGGTATGCACCAGAACCAAGTACTACGATGCTTTCTGCAGCAGTTTTAGCAGGAGTAAATTTCACTCCTTCGCCGTATGTGAAGTATAGATAGTTTGTTTTGTCTGGATTTTCAGAAGCAATAGTATTGATTCTACATACAGTAGGCACTACTTCTAATGCTTTTCTGTGAGCACGCACTCTTAGAGCAGCGTCGTGCATTTTACCTTCTGGTTTTTCTACATAACGTGCAATTTGGAAGTCTGAGAAACCAAGTCTCTTAGCTTCTGCCATTACATCTACAGTTAGGTCTTCAATTTTGTTGAATGAAGAAAGCACTAATGTATATTTGTAGATATTTTCAAGGGCTGTTAGGAACCAAGGGTCGATTTTGGTAAGTTTTTCGATTTGTTCTACTGAATAGCCTTGCTCAAATGCGTATGCAATAGCAAAAATACGCATATCTGTTGGGTGAGAAAGTGCGTGTTCAATATCATCAAATTTCATATTGTTGCCAACGAAACCGTGCATACCTTGACCAATCATACGAAGACCTTTTTGGATAATTTCTTCAAATGATTTACCAATTGACATGATTTCACCAACAGATTTCATTGCAGAACCAATTTCACGGCTCACACCAACGAATTTACCTAAGTCCCAACGAGGGATTTTTGCAATGATATAATCTACAGAAGGTGCTACGTATGCAGAGTTTTTGGTACCCATTTCACCGATTTGGTCTAGAGAGTAACCTAATGCAAGTTTTGCTGCAACAAATGCTAATGGATAACCAGAAGCTTTAGATGCTAGAGCAGAAGAACGGCTCAAACGAGCATTGATTTCGATGATACGATAGTCGTTTGTTTCTGCATTGAATGCGTATTG